>Ga0265293_10009346_pt1 | contig 14125 bp, 7 predicted proteins | sample Munlanlewell138R_FD_192505 | JGI IMG/M metagenome (GOLD analysis project Ga0265293, IMG submission 192505) | Leachate microbial communities from a municipal landfill in Southern Ontario, Canada - Leachate well 138R | ecosystem: Engineered > Solid waste > Landfill > Unclassified | place: Canada...
CTTCTCGTGTGCGCCCACGCTGATGCCGCCTCCCAGGTGCGCCACAATCAAGTTAAGAGATTCGTACGGCACGCCTTGCTCTTTCGCATGACGACGCGCCACGGCTTTGTGGTTCAACGTGTGATACGAACTCGTCCGCTCGACTTCCTTGAGCCCGGAAATCCTCGAGAGTTCGTGGAACTCGTCGACGACCGGCGGGTCGACGACGTACGCCTTCAAGCCGACGCCTTCTGCAAACTCCCGCGCGAGCATGCCGCCGAGGCTGGAGGCGTGCTCCCCGTGTACACCGCTGGCCATGTCTGCGATCATGGCATCGTTTACCTCGTACACGCCGCTTTTGATGGGCTTGACCGGGCCGCCGCGGCCGACGATGAGCGAAAACTCCGTCAAATCGATATCGTTTTTATCCATAAATGTCTGGATCAGCTCCTTGCGATACGGCGCCTGATCCGCCACCCGCTCGTACTGCATCAGCATGTCCGGATCGTGGCGCACTGTCTCTTCCAGCACTTTCCGCTCATCTTCGTACACTGCGATTTTTGTGGATGTGGAGCCGGGGTTGATGATGAGCAGTTTATACATGGCTGACCTCGTTTCTGACTGCGAGCGCGGCGAGCGCAATGGAGTTGACTTTAACGCGCGCTTTATCTGCGCGCGACATGAGCACGATCGGACGCTTCGCTCCGATGATGAGTCCGGCGCTGTCTGCACCTGCAAAATACGTGAGCGCCTTCGTGAGGATATTGCCGGCGTCGAGATCGGGCACGAGCAGCAAATCGGCCTGACCGGCGACGTCACCCGACAGACCCTTCATCTTCGCCGCATCGACGTTGATGGCGTTGTCCATCCCGAACGGCCCCTCCACGATGGCGCCTGGTATCAAACCCTCACGATTCCACTCAACAAGCTGCCGGGCGTCGAGCGTCGAAGGCATGTGCGGATCGACTTTTTCCTTAGCGGATACGACGGCGACCTTCGGCGTTTCGAGCCCCATCGCATGGCAGAATTCGATGGCATTGTTGAGAATGCCACGCTTGGCTTCGGCGTCCGGAGCGATGTTCATGCCCGCATCCGTAATGTACAGCAACCTGGGGTACGCCGCCAGACAATAGACAGCGATGTGGCTCAGCAGCCTGCCCGTGCGGAGTCCGTAGTCCTTGTTCAGGACCTCCTTCAGGATGACCGATGTATCGACCATCCCTTTCATCAGGGCGTCTGCACGGCCGCCCGACACGTGCTGTGTGGCAAGCCGACAGGCTTCGACATCGTCCTGTGCGCCGACGATCTGCGCATCGCACGGCAACCCGTGTTCTTCGCACAGACGGCGGATTGCCTGCTCATCTCCGAACAGGATCGGCTCGATGATTCCGAGCTCCCGGGCCATAAACGAGGCTTCGAGCACGCCGTGCTCCGCTGCGGGTGCAACCGCCAGCCGAATCGGCCCGGCTTCTTTCGCCCTGGCTATGATGTCTTCAAAATTGCGCATCGCTTTACTCCTACTGTTTTTCAAAAATCGAAGCGGCTTCGGCCATATTTTCGATCACCGGCACGCCGAAGGGACACCGTTCCTCGCAGCTTCCGCAACCGATGCAGTCGCTGCCGGCGCTCTCCAGCGATGCGTAGTGCGACCGGACGGAAGGCGGCACGTTGTCCACATCCAGTCGGGCGATATCGAGGTATTTGTTGACCGTTGCGATGTCGATATCCGCCGGACACGGCAGACAGTGACTGCAGTATACACACTGACCCGCAAAGTCGTTGCGCAGCGTACCCAGCACCGGTGTATAGTCCCGCTCTTCGTCGCTTGCGTCGAAGTAGCGCATCACGTCCACCATTTCCGCCGCCGTCTCGCAGCCCGGCAGCACGCTTGCAACGGCCGGGCGCGTCAGCGCATAGTGGAGGCACTGAGGCACCGTCAGCGGGTTTTCGAACGGCGTATGCTCGGGCGACAAGAGTTTGCCGGCCCCGAACGGCTTCATGACCGTGATCCCGACTCCGCTCTGTTCGCACAGTTTATACAGCTCGGCCCGCTTCGGGTCGATGCCGCGAAACGCGGCTGCATCCAGCCCTTTGTGCAGCTCGTCGAGCACGTTATCTTTGGCCGGGTACAGGTCGAATGCCATGTTGATGCTGAACATCATCAACTCCGGCAGCCCCGTTTTGATAACGCGCATCGCCGTCTCGGGGTTGTGCGAGCTGAAGCCGATGTGGCCGATGTCACCCTGCTCCTTGAGCCGCAGCACGTAATCGGCAAATCCGGTTTCGAACACTTCTTTATAGTCCTTCTCCGAGTCGATAAAAAACATCATGCCGAAATCGACGTAGCCGCCGAACAGGCGCAGCATCTCCTCGAAGTAGCGTTTGGCCGTCGGAAGATCGCGGCTGATGTCGTACTGCTCGCGGATGTCGGTCGAACCGATGTGGCCCTGCACCATCACATCCCTGCGGCGCGTTCCGAGCGCCTTTGCGATGTTCGTGCGAACTTCGAGCCCCGGCATAAACACCTCGAAGAGGTTGACGCCGCAGTCGAGCGCTGCATGCACGGTCTCCTCGACCTGCGCATACGGCCTCCGGTCGAGCTGCTCGCAGCCGAGGCCGATGATGCCTGCCTGCTTCCCTGTTTTACCGATTTCTCTGTATTGCATATAGGTTCTCCCTCCGAATTATGCGGGATCGCCGAATCAGCTTACCGATCTACGATTCTAAGCTCTGTTCCCATCCCGAATGGCGACCTTGCAGATTTGCTCTCTTATTTTTTCTCTTTCACAAAATCCTGCACAGCCTTTATCGTGCGGTCGATCTCCTCCGGCGTGTTGTACGGCGCAAGTCCGATGCGCAGCAGGCCGCCCTGATCTCCGAGCTTCAGCACGTGATTTGTAATCTCGATGGCGTAGAAGTCACCGTCCCATACAAACAACCCGCGCTCCGCCAGGTAGACCGCAATGTCGTGCGCGTTGACGCCGTCGATGGTAAACGACACGGTCGACGTTTTCGGATAGCCTTCGGGTGACGTGCGCAGCCGCAGTCCTTCGATCTTCCCAAGCTCGATGCGCAGCTTCTCCGCGAGCGGTTCTTCGTAGGCATCGATGGCGAGCATGCCTGCGACGACGTCCCGGCGCTTGCCTTCGAGACCCGCCAGGTCGCCCGGAAAATACTCCGCGTGACGCCGGCCGATATCTGCGATGAAGTCCACTGCCGCCGCGCAGCCGCATATGTGTTCGAAGTTCGGGGTTCCCATTTCGATTTTGACGGGCGGCTCGGTGTTGTCTTCCGAAAGAACGCGATACGTGCGCAGCTTGGCAAGCGCATCGCGCTTCGCATACATAACGCCCATGTGCGGTCCGAAATATTTGTAGGCAGAAGTGACGAGAAAGTCCATGCCGATTTCCTGCACGTCGATCGGCTTGTGCGCAGCGTAGTGCACGCCGTCGATGATCGTAACCGCACCGACTTTGTGCGCCTGCTCGACGAGCGACTTAACGTCGGTGATCGAACCGTTGGCGTTGGCCGCCCAGTTGATCGCCACGACCTTCGTTTTGTCCGAGAGCTTCGACAGAAAATCGTCGACATCCAGCGTGTATGTATCCAGATCGACGCGAGCGCTCTTTACGACGATGCCGCGCTCGGCAATCGAACGCAGCGGCGAACGGTTCGACTCGTGATCGATGTCCGTGATGAGCACTTCGTCGCCCTCCTGCAAGTCGCGGGCGATCGCCAGTACGACCTTAAAGTTGTTTGTTGTGGAACTTTCTCCGAACACGACTTCGTCCGCACTGCAGTTGAAAAACGCAGCCATCGTTTCGCGCGCTTCATCGACGAGATCCATCGTCTCGATGGATGTTACAAAGCAGCCGTGCGCGTTCGCATTGTGATAAAACAGGTATTCGCTGATCGCATCCACGACGCGCCTGGGCACCTGCGTGCCTCCGGGGCCATCTAAAAACGCGGCCGGATATCCGTTGACCGTCTTGCACAGGCACGGAAACTGCTCGCGTACGTAGTCGATATCGAATTTGAATTGTTTCATGGTGCTCCTCCTTCTGCGGGTTGCCGCCTGCCGGGCCGAAACTCTGCCGGCCCATACTCATGAGTATACCACAAGGCCTGCCTATAAATCTGCAGGTTTTGCATGCACGATCAGCCGCGAATTGTCGAACTCGTACGTGCATGTTACAAGCGTCAGTATGCGGGCGGGAATTTCCGACAGCTCCTGTGCACCGTGCATGTTCCGCTCCGCGCATTCCTGCACATAGCGACCGAATTCTGCCTGACTTGCGAACTCGAATTCGAAAAACCTGTCGCCTCCTTTGTAGATGTAGACGGAGAAAATATCCCATGTCGACTTTCCGCCCGGATACTCGTAGATCACCTGTGGATTCTTTTCGAATGCTTCGATTTTCTTCAGTTGGGAAAGGCTGCCGAACATGCTCCCGTCTTTCATGTTGTGTCCGTAAATGACAGTCTGCAATTTGTTCGCACTCGCATCGCTTGTCGCATCCATAAAGATGGAACCGTGGATCGCATACTCCTTGAGCGCATTGCGGCGCAGGTAGTAGTCGTTATTGCGAGCCTGGAGCACGGGGTAGTCGACCTTCGAGCCGGTGACCTGGATCCACCCGACGATGTCTTCGTTGACCGCTCGCAGTCCCTCGAAGCGATCTTTCATCGCCACGCTCGGCTTCGGCTGACGGTACTCCGCGCGCAGTTCCTCGCCCAGCTGAGTTTCCGCCTGCGATGCACGCATGTATTCGTACAGCTTGTAGCCGCTGAACGCCGCCGTGCAGATAAAGACGAGAAGGAGAAATGTATAGATTCCTTTTTTTCGCCCCCTGCTTCTGGCACGCGCCTCTTTCCGCGCTGTCTGAAGCGCGCGGTCTTCTACTTCTTCCGGCACCAGTTCGACTTCGGACTCTGCCTCGGGCTCGATTATTGGCTCGAGCTTTTCTTCCCGCACCGTCTGCTCTTCGGAATCCACCGGCGGCAACGTAAAAAACTTCTCTCCGGGCGCCAATAGATCGTCGATGTCGCCCTGCTGATCGCGTTGATCCTTATAGTTTTTATACACGCCATACGCAGCGACAAGCGCCGCCCCGACCCATAGGGGGGCCTGTGACTTCTGTTTGCCCGGTTTGTTCTTCTTTGACAACGTTCGTTCCCTCTTCTGTTCCGATTGCAGTCATCCATTACGGATTGATGCCCACAGGTCGCGCTGTAAAAAAGAGGCGCCGATGGCGCCTCTTCAGTAGGCCTTTAGATCAATACCATAGCCTATCCAGTATACTCTATTGAGTTTTACCTTCGCAACCGTCTATTCTTCGCCAAACGAAGAGCGCCTGCGAAGCACATACCAGATTCCAAGCAGCGAGGCGATGAGCCCTGCCACCCACACAGCCGGCATAAAGTCGTCGCCGGTCTTGGGCAGCCTTGCGTCGTCTCCGAGCACGTCTCCGTCTTCATCGCCGGGTTTGCCCGGTTTGTCGGGGTCTTTTTCGTCGGTGTCGCCAAGCACGCCTTCTTCTTCTATATCTTCATCGTGCTTATCGTTTATAAATGCCGCCGTGGCCATTACATCTTCCTCAATGGTGCCTTTTACGCTTAGTGGTCCGTGCTTGTAGCCATCACTCGTGTAATCGTCTTCGACAATCTTGTACGTAACGCCATCCGGGATTTCTACAATTGTAATCGATTCCCCATGTGCCAGCTGTATCTTGTCTCCGCTCTTAATCGTACCGTTTCCGAGACTTCCGAAGTATTCGAAGCTCTGGACCTTGTCGCTGAACGTTACCGTAAACGTAAACTTCTTCGATTTATCCCCGGCGTTACCCGTCACCTTTTTGCTGATCATCAGGGTACCCGTCTTCGGCACGACCTTTTTGCTCTTGTGGTTGTTGAATGAGACAATGCTCGAATCATCAGCAGTGATTTTACCCTTAAGAGGCGAATGAGTCGTTATATATTTGTCGCCAGAGTAATCCGCCTCAACTACCTCATAGTCTTCCCCTTCCGGCAGATATATAATCTGGATACTCTGATCCCCTTTGAGTGTAAAAGTGTACACGCCTGCAGCATTAAAGGTGAAGCTGCCACTTGGAGTGCCAATTCCGATATAGTCGAATGTCTCGTTGGCAAGGCTCGGCATCGTAAGCGTAAATTCAAAGTCTTTCGTCGAGTCCGTGTTGTTGCCGGAGAGAGTCTTTTTGATGATTAAGTCTCCAACTTTGCCGTTCTGGTAGTTCTTTAGCTTAATCGCATGTGTGCCGCTATCTGTGAAAACTGCATTTCCGCTAGTAACCACTACCTCGTATTCGATATCACCAATATTCTTGTCACCGTAGTGGTATTCATAACCTGATGGTACCTTGGTCTCTCGCAGATAGTATGTTCCATCCTGCAGATCCAGGAAACGGGCTATGCCTTCGCTATCCGTCGTTCCCGATGCTACTTCAGTTTTGCTACCATCGTTGTACAAGGTAAATTGTACTCCAGAGAGTGGTAGGTCAGTAAGTGCGTTGACCTTCAGAATCTCAATCCAGCCGTCTTTGTTGTTCGTGAATTTAATGTCTTCAACAGTATCTGCAGCAATGGAACCATCTAATTTTCTTGTCGATGGATTTACAGAATACCCCATACCGCTCGGATCGTTTTCTTCTACTTCATATGTACTGCCTTTGGGCAGGTTTTTAAAGATGATTTTCTGTCCACCAAGCAGAGTAAACAAGGCTGTTCCGTTAGCAGCGAATGTTTTGACTCCATTTGTTTTGTTGCCAATGGAGTCAACCAGAATATAGTCATAGTCGCCAGTTAGTGGGGACGCAGGACTTCCACCATCTGTAAGTGTAATGTTAAATGTAAATGTGTCTGCCGGGTTTTTCTTATCGCCCGTTATTTCTTTTTCTATCCTCAAATCACCTACGGTACCTAATAAGTGGTTTATAATCGTATATTGATTGCTTCCGTTTTCTATCTCGGTTGTTACGATACCGCTACTCTCAGTAACTTCCACTCGATAAAATCTATCGTCTTCACTATAGCCTAATGTAGAATCATATTTTTCTTGCAACCAATATGTGCCGGGGGCGGGTATCGCACGGAAAGTTAACTTTCCGGATGTATCAGTTACACCATTTCGGATGACTCTCGACTGGTCTTCTGTATAAAGGACAAATTCAATTCCCGGCAAAGCAAGCGCACTATTGTCTTGTTTTGTAATTGTAAAGTTGCCCCCGCGCGTAAGCGTAGCGGATGCAGAGCTGTCCGTAATTAAATACCCTTCTTGTTTGCCTTGATGCTCTATATTCTTTAGTGTGAGCATTGCTCTGTTGCTTGGATTTTCCCCTGGATTGCCTGTAATATCAGTTATGTATACGAGCCTATAGGGAACATCGTGATCTTCAATGATAAACCTTAGCTCGCGATTGTCTGTATCGTAAAAGATATTTGTTCCTATGGTTAGAGTAATTTCTGAATCGACTGAAATAGACCCATCCTTTTCTAATTTCATTTTATAAGCTTTGACATTACCATCTATCAATAAATCACCATTGCTATCGGTTCTAAACTCCAGACCAGAATCGAGTTTGTCGATTAAAGCTAACTCATCAGTTGATCCATCTGTAATATCAAAATCATACGGGTTGTAATCAAGTGTCCACGTAAGATATCCATCGCTGTTTGCTTTGGTTGTGTTTATTTTTTTATCTAGAAGCAAGCTCGATATCCGTACTGTGCTATCATCATAGGCTAGCTGTGCATTGTTCAAATAAAAGGCCGCAATGTTTTTATAAGCCGTCATAGGCTTATTATTTTCGAAAAATGCTTTAGCTGCATCCTCGGTAGGTCCTGCCTTTAGCAAAATAACATACGATTCTGTAAGGCTGATAAACGTAAATGTTGCGACCTCCTCTTCCGTATCGGTGCCCTGCACCACACTCATCGTGACAATCGAAGACGAATCTATCGGAGAGCCGGTAGCATTACCGTAACTATCGGTCCTGTACAGGTGAAAATCGTTCATGTTAATATTTTTAAATTCCCAACCGAGCTCCAAGGTGTCCTTTAGAGTAATATTAGTCAATCCCTCTCCAGCTGGGGGTGCCCCAGTTAAATTCATATTATTCTTATTGACAAGCAGTCTGTATGTAACCTCTTTGTCCTTGTAATCAAATGAATTTGTTGCAGTTCCCGTTCCGCTCGGCGTTGCCCAATCCCTCTTTAGAGAATCCTTTGTTATAACGTTACTATGATATACCGCAGTGCCTTCTTTATCGAATTTTTTTGGCGTACCTCCGATTGTAAACCGTAGATTCGCAGTATTAGGAACTCTATAGCTTGAACTTTTGTTAGATGCATAAATCTCCGGGTTAGTTATTTTTGTTTCGAATTCGAATTCATGCCGATTATTGTTTTCTACCGCAATGATAAGAAGATCTGCAACAATTTTGTTAGTCGAATCTTTCAAAGTATAGACACTATATTTTGTGCTTGAATGACCAGTATTTTGAATATAACCATCATTGAACTTCATGTTCAAGTTCTGCTCCAAACCCAGAGAGCTTAAAGTAGCCGTCGGGAATGCGGGGCCTCCGGGGTCACCATAAGGACTTGAATCTACTGTCAGACCGGCCAAGTTGATAGTAGAACTACCGTAAACAAAAAGATCGTAAATAACGATATCATTCAAAGGCTGGTTTTTAGGGTCGAGTTCTAGTGTCCATTTTATAGTACCTTCCTGAAGGTCAGACACGCCACTCTTTGTAAAGCCGGGGTAACCGATTGTAATTCCAGATCCATTAGAATTTTGACCTTTTATTTTATCCGATTCTATCCTCGCTGTATTCGTGTACGGCGTTTCGCCCAGCTTAAAATCTTCATCTGGAACAGAAGCTACTATTTTCAGCTTTGCTGGGCCATCAATATTCCCTATATCATATGTCTTATTGTCTGACTCGGGCGGAAAGCTCACATATGCACCCCATGTTCCCCCGGTTTTTTTACTCAGCTCCGAACTAACGTATGTCAAGCCAGATGGAATGCTGTCAATAATTTTAACATTCTTTAAATCGGCACCAATCTCATTTATAGTAATTTCCCACGTGATTGTTCGGCTCGTAGGATCATAAGTAGCAGCATTCTGGGGTTTGTTGACTGAACCGGTCTTGGTAATCCACGTAGGTGGTGGCACGGTTACCTTCTTCGTAGATGTATCGATGGGGTCAACTGACAATGAAGGATCTTCATCATAAATTTTTGCAGTATTCTCCACACTCCCCCCATTAAACAACACATCTTCCGGCATTTCTGTTTCAAATTTAAGTGTATGTGTACCGGTTGCATCATCGTGGAATTCATACTTTATTGATTTATTATCGGCTGCAGGAGTAAAAACACCGGCGGATCCGTCGCCTGTTGCTTGAAAAGTGCCAGCCACATAATCTCCAACACTACTCAAATCGTCATGAAATATGATACCTTTCAAACTTCCCTCTTCAGGTGGAGACAGTTTTTTTTCTGCCTTTATCTCTACTTCCCATTCTATTTTATCACCTTTAATAGTACCACTCTTCGTTATCTCGAAATCAGGAAGTGTGGGGGCGAAAGTAAATTTCTTATCCAATATGATGACATCGTTCTTTTCATCACCGTCGTCTATTTTTAAGCCTTCGTATTTAAAATCAGCAGCAAATTCACAGTTCACTTCACTAAAGTCGCTCAATGCTCCAAAAACATGAGCTACTGACTCCTCATAGTTATCAAACGTTATCTTTAAGTAAGATTTACCATCCTTTGATTCAATTTTGGCTTCCGCTACTTTAATGTCTACTATAGTGCCATCAGATTTTGTAAGAATTGATTTCATCGGTATTGGTGTTGGACCCTGTAATACGAGATCGTCTGATACTTCAAAATATGCATAATCTCCAGGAAAAATTTTAAGCTCCCCATCCTCTTCAGGTACTGAAAACTTAAGTGAAATACTGAAGGGGTCTTCAAATCTTATCGAGTCTCCCGCACCAATCTCGACGACATTCCCATTGGAGTCCACTTGCTTGATGGACAGTTCAACATCTCCATCAGCATTTATCAAAGCTGTTTGATCCTCATTATCCGCATAGCTCGGCACAATGACTACTCCCATCACCAAAGCCAGCGTCAGCACGAGCGCGGTCACTTTTTTCATAGACTTGTTCATAACAACCTCCTGGGTCTCCTGGATTTTTATTTTGAATCGCGGACACTCCAAGTCCGTTCGATGCATATAGTCCAACTGCTTTATTATAGGAAACTCCTCTGAACAATTGCTGAACAAATCACGCAAAGTAGCCGTTATTTGCGAAGATTTTCATGTTTCGTAACAAGGTTACACTTATTTTAGGATTTTCAGTCAGATACCATGTACTTTTCGTAGAGAGTTACACATTCTTTAGAAGGGTCGACGCCGATTTCTTTCTTCAGACTGTCGGCGTAATGGCGATAAAAAAACTCCAGGGCACGCCGTCTTCCCTGCTCGCCCAGCGTCCGAATTACGATGGAAGCCGTCGCGTCAGAGAACGGGTCCATTTCGTACAAAAGCCGGAGCACCGACTCGAGGATCTCGGGATTGGCTGAGCCGCCCTGCTCCAGGTAGCCTGCGAGCGCACGATAGATATCGAGGTTGTAGCGGAATTGTTCGTGACCGAGCCACGGGTAGCCTTCCTGCAGAAACTCACCCCGGTAGAGCTCGAGCACCTTGCGGACATCGTCCTCGGTGAGCTGCGGCTTCTCCGCAATGGAGGCAAGCGCATCCACGTCGCTTTCGAGGGGGATGTCGAGCCAGTAGCGATCGTTGCGATACTGCACACCGTTCGGAAACCCGGCGCTGCTCAGACTTCGCCTCAACTGGTAGACCGTCGTGTGCAAAAGCGTCCGCCCCTGTTCGTGAGCCTTATCGGGAAACAGCGCTTCCACGATCTGCACCTTGTCCATCGGCTGGCCGCCGAAAAACCAAAGGTAGGCCATCAGTTCGCGGGTCTTTTGCGTCCGCCATTCAAGCGGCTGGCCCGAAGGAGACAGCACTTCGAATCCCCCGAAGCTGCGAACGTAAAGCCGCTCATCTGCCTTGCCGGCATCACCTTCCGCCACAGAGTCCGAAAACATTTGGATGCTCTGCTGAAGCCGTGCGATCGTTTCGGCGAGTCGCTTCGGTCGCACCGGCTTTAGAAGATAATCGATGGCGTTGAGGTCGAACGCTTCGATCGCGTAGTGCGCGTAAGCGGTAACGAACACGATTTCCAGGCGGTTGCACCGGCTCAGCAGTTCGTTGCCGAGCTCCAGACCGCTCGTCGAGCCCATTTCTATATCGAGAAAAGCGACGTCAGGCTTTTTCTCTTCGAATTCTTCGAGCAGAAGCGCAGGATCGGTATACAGGCCGACGATATCCACATCGCCGTGGACGCCGAGCAATCGTTCCAGGACATCGAGCGCCAGCCGTTCGTCGTCTGCCAGGATGACTCGCATCAGCGTCCCTCCTTCAGTTCGATGATGATCCGGCTCCCCTGCCCCGGTTCGCTTTCAATGCGCATGGCAGCCCCCGGAATCAGCCGGATCCGACGCAACACATTGGCGAAACCCAGGCCCTCGCTGTCGCCGTCCATCAGCCGGCTCTGCTGTTCTTTCGTCATACCAGGACCGTTATCCTCCACCGTGACGATGCACAGACCGTTCCCCTTGCGATGTACGGTAATCCGGACGCAAAGATTCCGCCCGTCAGCCATGCCGTGCCGGACTGCATTTTCCACCAGGGGTTGCAAGAACAACGGAGGCACGGAGAGCGTGACTTCTTCGATGTCCATCTCCGTCTGCAGTCGATTGCCGAAGCGGAGCTTTTCGATGTCGAGGTAGGCCTCCACAAGCTCGAGCTCTTCGCTCATCGCAATCAGGCTGTTGTGGCTGTGGTATTCCATCTTACCCCTCAGATACGTCCCCAGACTCGTGAGCGCAGAACGGGCCGCTTCGCCGTCGCTGTAGCTGAGGCCGATGATTGTGTTGAGCGTATTGTATAAAAAGTGTGGCGATATTTCGTAGTAAAAATAGTGCAATTCCTTTTCCAGCGCTTCCCGCGCGGAGAGCTTCATCTGCAGCAGGGAGGCCACGCGCGACTTCAGTTCCGCAGCGTCTGCCGGTTTTTTGACATAGTCGTTAGCGCCGCACTGGAACGAGCGCGCCAGATCGCGGCGCCGGCCGGAGGAGGTGAACATCAGCACCGGCAGCTCGGCCATGGCATACTCCTGGCGGATGGCCTCGCACAGCTGCACACCTTCGACATCGGGCTGCATCAAATCCAGGATTACCAGGTCGACATCGTGTCGCTTAATCTGAGGCAGCACATCTTCGGTATTTTCCGTAAACAACAGGCGGTAGCCTTCCGGGGCGAGCAGATCGAGCAGCACGCTCCGGCTGGCCGCCTCGCTGTCGACGACGAGGATGACGGGGCCGGTCTGTGTGGACGCCTGCTCCTGAATGGTCTGTATCGTGACGGCTTCTGCAGGCGATCCGTAAATAACATACATGCCGGACGCTGCGGTTCCGGATGCAGCGTCTTTTGGGGACGCCTTTTGGGACGTTTCTTCCGGTTGGTAAAGTGGCACCGTAAACGAAAACACGGATCCGCGGCCCTCTTCGGACTGCACGCGGATCGTCCCGCCGTGCTGTTCGACGAGGCGGCGCGCAATCGTAAGTCCCAGGCCGAGCCCGTGACCGCCCTCGTCCTCTCCGTAGCGATACAGACTGTCAAACACCCTGTTTATATGCGCTTTGCGGATGCCCCGCCCCGTATCCTCCACGGAACACTCAGCCATGCCGTCGCGCAACGCCGCACGGATGGCGACATGGCCCTGATCTGTAAACTTGACCGCATTGTGCAGCAAGTGAAAAACGATCTGCTTAAACCGCTCCGCATCGGCGTAGATTTCCGGGAAATCATCCACGATGTCGCACGTGAGAACGACGGAATGTTCGTCACCCACCAGAAGCTGCATCTCCTCCACGAGCGAGCGGCACACGTCCTGTGCGCGAAAGGCTTTGCAGTTGAGCGGAAGCTGCGAGTGGCCAGCGGCGTGGCGTCTGACAGATCGTCAACGAGACCGGACAGTCGGAAACTCTCGTTGAGGATGAGGTACAAATCCTCCTGCTGTTCCTGATTCAGAGGGCCCTTCTGCCCCTCGAGCAGTCGGCGCGACAAGTCGATCACATCGTGCAGCGGTGTCCGGAGCTCCTGTGACGTCGCAGCCAGGAAGTCGTTCTTCATGTGGTCGCTGGCGAGCAGTTCCTCGGACAGCGCCTGGGCACGCCTGCGGTCGGCCTGCAAGCGGTCGCCGGCCATGAGCGACACCACAAACGACGTGAGCACGATCATGATATCTGGAATTTTACCGGTATTCATCTCGAACAGCATTTTTAGGAGCATCACGGTCCAGTACGAAAACAGCGACGCGAAGATGACAACCAGATAGTCGGAGGAGTCCTCGTTGTCGCCCATAGAGCGGAACATGATCCATGCGATATGTACAAATGTGACGACCATGCCGATGCTGATGAGGAGCTGCGATACGCCGATGGGGATGAACATGCTGCTGCTTGGCTTGTTGAGCACAAAGAGCACGAGCGCTGCGAGATACCAGAGATTGGCGCGGAGCGCAAACCGGTTGCCGTGTCCCGGCAGAAGATTCTTTGTAAACAGCAGGAGCTGCATCGCAATCGTCGGCATGCAGAAAATCTGGATCCGCAGACGCATATAGTAATCGTAATGGTAGATGAGTCCGAGAAGCTGTTCGCCGAGCGTCGACAGGTACAGTGCGAGAAACAAGCCTACAATTGCTGCGTGTAACAGGAAGCGATCATTCTTTCGCTGTAGCCAGCTGAAAAATGAATGCAGTGCAAACGCCAGGCAGATGATGACGGCGACGCTGTCCACGGCACGGCTTTGGTTGTCCTGCCTGTCGATGATTTCGGCCGCTCCGAAACGAATCGGTTTGAGTATGCCGCCTGCCCGGTAGTCGTAACTCGATACGTGGATGACGAGTTCGATGTGCCTCTGGTCGCTCGTCACATACACCGTCTGCGGTCTGCTGCCGAGTTCGTAGGTCGCGTA
>Ga0265293_10009347_pt1 | contig 14124 bp, 12 predicted proteins | sample Munlanlewell138R_FD_192505 | JGI IMG/M metagenome (GOLD analysis project Ga0265293, IMG submission 192505) | Leachate microbial communities from a municipal landfill in Southern Ontario, Canada - Leachate well 138R | ecosystem: Engineered > Solid waste > Landfill > Unclassified | place: Canada...
AGAGCACGAACGCGGCGATGCCCGAGAGCGTCAACGTAATCGGCTCCCCGCCCGGGATGCCAAGCTTGAAGATCATCAGGACGATAGCCGTGTAGACCACCAGCGCAAGCGACGCGAGCAGTCCCGGCAGCCGGTAGTAGAGAATCATGAAGATCGCCACCGCAATCAGGCCGATCTCGCCCGCCCGCACCGAGTCCACCACCGAGTCCTCGCCGAGCGTCGCGCTCACCTCGCTCGACTGGATCGTCCGGAACGAGATCGGCAGTGCGCCCGCGTTGAGCTGGCGCGAGAGTTCGCGGGCGGCGCTGAACGAGCCCTGCCCCGTGATGATGCCGCTATCGCTCAGGACGGCCTGCACCTTTGCCGCCGACACGAGCTCTTCGTCAAGGTAGATCAATAGCTGGCGTCGCGGGTCGCCCGAGGGGTACTGCATCGCCCGGCTGGTGATTTGCCGCAGCAGCTCCGAGCCCCGGCCCGTGGTTTCGAATGCGACCGCGAAGTCGGTCCCCACCCGCTGCGGGAACGTGTTGTTCTTCAGGTGCTGGCCCGTCATCGCGACTCGCTCACCGTCGATGACACCCGTCGCTGGCACCGGCTGACCGTTGTCGTCGATCACCCGGAACTCCAGTTGCGCCGTCTTACCGATGAGGTTCTCCGCATCCGTCACCGAGATGCCGGGCACCTGCACGTTGATCCGGTTATTGCCCGCGCGTGAAATCTCCGCTTCGCTTACGCCGAAGGCGTTCACCCGCTTTTCGATGACGTCCATCGCCTGCCCGACGGCGTCGCTCACGTTCCCTTCGTAATCCGGCGGCGGGTCCGCCTCGAGCACGAGCAGCGTGCCACCGCGCAGGTCGAGCCCGAGCCGCATGGTCTCGCGCTCCCAGTCGCCGATTTTGATGCCGCGGCCCTCGGGCCAAAAATCACCCGGCAGATACAGCCGGGGTGTGCTGGGCCATACCGCGACGATGGAGAATCCCGTCAGTACGACGACGAAAAGGAAAAGGAGGACCGTGGTTGGACTACGCACTCGGCTGAGAGACCTCCTGGTTCGCCGTTTCGGTAGTGCCCTCGGCTGGCTCCAGCGTGGTGAGCCGCCGCGAGATTGCATCGGTCACCGCGCGCACGCGGATCCCGGGAGCGATTTCCAGGATGATCTCCGTGGGGCCATCGGCCGGCTGAATGATGTCCTTCACTTCGCCGATGAGACCGCCGGTCGTCACCACTTCGTCCCCGATTTGCAGCGCCGAGACAGCCTTACGCTGCTCCTTCTGGTTCTTCAACACGGGCTGCAACAGGATGAAATAGAACGCCGCCACCGCAAGCACGGTGTAGAAGATGACGCTCCACATGACTGCCATGGGGGGACTCCTGCCGGGGGTCAGGGGCCAGGGCCTTCGCCCTGCTGCTTGCTGCGGGCCACGATCGCCCGTGCCAGCGCCATCGCCTCGTCTCGATTCGAAACAGTACCTGCTTCCTGGGCCCGGCGAACCGATGTTAGGACGGCCCCCACCAATCGTCCACTCTCCAGGTGAAGCTCTCGCATTACGTCATACCCGGTCAGCAACGGCGTTTCCCCTTCGTCGACCGCGCCCAGCGCCCGCGCCACAACGTAGTTCACGAATGCGCAATGGCGGCGAAAGTTCTCTCGCGTATACCCCGGCCCCCGTGTCGCCATCCCGTCGGCCACGTTCAGCAACATCAGTGGCAGGACGTGACCATCCAGGTCCGCCACAAACCGCCGCATCGCGCGGTCAGTCGGCGGCCAGCTCCGCACCAGCTCGTTGGGCCGCAGGTGGTAGCGAATCAGCCGCGTTACGAAGTCTGTCGCCCCGGGCCCGAATCCAAGCTGCGGCAGCCGTTCGCGCATGAGCTCCGCCCCCCGCGGTCCGTGCCGCGGGAAACGCAGCCGTCCGTCCGCGAACACCGCCGTCTCGGGCTTCGCCACGTCATGGAGCAGCGCCGCCAGCCGCGTCAGCGTCGTCAGGGGCAGGTCCTCGACCTCCCGCCCCAAGGCCTCGTCGAGGTCGATCCAGTCCATCGCCTGCCGAAGTTCGCGGCCGTCCTCCCCTTCGCCAATCGCGGCGTCGAATGCGGCAACCGCTGCCAGGCTGTGATCGAGCACCGTGTAGAAGTGCAGTTCTGGCTGCTTGAACCCCCGGCCCGCCTCGAGCTCCGGGATCAGCCGCGTGAGCTCGCCCGCCTCATCCAGCGCGCGCAGCTTGTTCGCTGCGTCGCGCGTCGATAGTGCATCGAGGAGCGTCGCCGGTAGGCCCATGGGCCAAATCTACGGTCCGGCGGCTGGCGTGTCTCGCCGGCCGTGGGACAACGAACGAGGGCCAGCTATTGCAGCCGGCCCCCCGCTCGTCTTTTGCGATGTGATTAGGCTAGGCGCGGGGGTGCGCCCGGTCGTACTGGTCGCGCTTCTGCGCGTCCGTGAGCTGTGTGTAGATCTGCGTCGTCGAGATCGACGCGTGACCCAATGCGTCCTGCACATGACGCAGCGACATCCCACCCGAGAGCATGTGTGTCGCATAGGTGTGGCGCAGCGTATGCGGCGTAATCGCCTTGTCCAGCTTCGCGTCCTTCGCATAATTCTTGAGGATCAACCAGAACCCCTGCCGCGTGAGCCGCTCTCCCCGGCGGTTCACGAAGAGCGCCGTTTCTCGCCGGTTTCGCACCAGCCGCGGCCGCACATGGAAGATGTACTGCCGCAGTTCATCGACCGGCCGCTGTGGCAACGGCAGCACCCGCTCCCGCTCGCCCTTCCCCACGCACCGCACCGTAACCGGGTCGCTTTCCAGCGAGATGTCCGACACATCGAGCGACACCAGCTCGGTCACCCGGAGCCCCGTCGCGTAGAGCAGCTCAAGCATCGCCTTGTCGCGGCGCGCCTCGGGCGTATTCTTGCGTGCTGGTTGCTCCAGCAACTCGTCGACTTCCCTCGGCGTCAGCGCCCGCGGGAGCTGCTTCCCGACCGACGGCGACTTCAACTGCTCCGTCGGGTCCTGGTTCACCAGCCCCTCCGCCGCCAGGAAGCCGAAGAACGACTTCACCGCGGCGATTTTCCGCGCCACGGTTGCGTCCTTGTAGTCACGTGCCCGCAGGTCTTCGACGAACGCAACAACGTCCTCGCCCTCGACCACCTGCCAGCGATTCTTCCGCCCCGGATCCTTGCCTACGAACTTTTCGAACTGCGCCAAATCGTTCCGATAGGCCGCAATCGTGTTGTTCGACGCGTTCTTCTCCACCGCCAGGAAATTCAGAAACTGGGCGATGCAGTCGTCCATCCGTCGCTCACCTCGGTGTCAATCGTGGGTTGTCGGGGCGGCGCTATGATAGGCGCGGCCGATCAAGGGTGTCCACAGAAAATGATGTCTCGAAATGTGAAGATACTGCAGCGTGAAATTGCCCCATCGATATGACTTCTTGATATTCGCACCGGCCACACAGCAGAAACTCCTCCCTCTCGCCGCTTGCCGTCCATCGTTCCCACCCCGTGCCATAACATCCGGCATACGGCATCTTCGCCCTACCGAAGCTTTCAATCCAGAAAACCAGCGCGCGAACTTCCGTCTCGCCACGTGACTGCTACCATGACCACAAAACGAATCGCGTTCGAGGTTTCGCTCGCATGGTCTCCTTCGCCCTCTCCGATGAAGAACGTCTCGTTCAGCAGACTGCCCACGAGTTCGCCAAAAAGGAGATTCGGCCCGTCGCCCAGTACTTCGACGAACACGAAGAGACGCCCTACGACCTCATCAAGAAAGCTGCAGCGGTTGGTTTTGGTGTTACCGCCGAGGGCGGCATCCTGGATGGCTCCTCATCGCTCGTGCCATCGATCGTCGCCGAGGAGCTCTCCTGGGGTTGCGCTGGCATCGCCCTCGCGATCAACTCCTCTGGCCTCGCAGCAGCAGCCATCGCTGCCACCGCCTCAGAGGATCAGCGCGAGCGCTGGCTCCCCGAGATCGCCTCGGACGGGGACTCCGTCAAGCTTGGCGCCATGTGCTTGAGCGAACCAGACGCCGGCTCCGATGTCGCCAATATCCAGACCACCGCCACGCGCGATGGCGACGACTACATCATCAACGGCGAGAAGCAGTTCATTACGAACGGCAATATCGCGGACGTACACGTGGTTTTCGCTACGGAAGATCGCACAAAAGGTTGGGCCGGTCTCTCGGCCTTCGTCGTCCCGCGCGGCACCCCGGGCCTGGAGGAAGGCACGACCTGGAAGAAGATGGGCATTCGTGCATCGCATACGGCGAATGTCGTGTTCAACGAATGCCGCATCCCGGCCGAGTACAAACTCGGCGGCCAGAGCAAGAGCGGCGGCTCCGCCGGCCCGGGCGCCATGGGAGCGCTCATGACCCTCGAGCGGACGCGCCCCGTCGTCGGCGCCTATGCCCTCGGCATTGGGCGCGCGGCCTACGAATACGCGCTCGACTACGCCAAGCAGCGCGTCCAGTTCGGCCGGCCGATCATCAAGAACCAGGCGATCGGATTCATGCTCGCGGATATGGCGATGGCCGTCGATTCTGCCCGCATGATGGTCTGGCGTGCGGCCTGGATGGCCGGCGCGAACGTGCCCTACCTCCAGGCGGAGGGCTCAATGGCGAAGTGCTTCGCCTCCGACATGGCCATGAAAGTCACCGTCGACGCTGTGCAGGTGCTCGGTGGCCAGGGCTACATGCGTGAGCATCCGGTCGAGAAGTGGGTGCGCGACGCCAAGATCTTCCAGATCTTCGAGGGCACCAACCAGATCCAGCGCCTCGTCATCTCCCGGGCGCTCGAAGCGCTCCCGCCGCGCGGCTAGCTAGCTCCGCGACAGCACTGCCTCCATCTCCGTGTCGCTGAACGCGCGCAGCGTCTCGCTGCGCACGTTCCCTTCGCCGCAAACGTTCAGGGCCCCCGCCATCATCGCCGCCTCGTCCGGTGCTTCGACGACGGCCACGATGTCGTACTGTCCCTGCGTCCAGAGCACCTGGTGCACTTTGAAGCCGCGCTGCTCGTTGTTCGCCCGCGTTTCCTTCGCCCGTCTCACCGTGTCTTTGGAGTTCTTGAGCCCCTGCTCCGTGAATCGATAGAGCACCACGTAGGTAGGCACACCGGCCCCTCCTGCAAGTATCCCCGCCATTATCCGCCGCATGACAAGCTGCGAAATATCCCCGGGGAACATGCTGCTTTGGCCGCGTCGATCCCTACGACTTCTCCTCCAGCCACGCGTTGAACTGTGGCTCCCGCTTCTCCTGGAACGCGCGCACCCCCTCCCGCGCGTCCGGGTGGTGGTCGCTTACCGCCGTCTTCGCCGCGATGTCGTCCAACGCGTGCGCGAAGGTCATCTCCGCCGCGTTGTACACGGTCCGCTTCAGCAACCGCATCGCGACCTGCGGCCCGTTCGCCAGCTCCGTGGCCAGCGCCATCGCCCGCTCCTGCAGTGCGAAGTCCGGCACCACTTCGTGCACCAGCCCGAGTTCGTGCGCCTCCATCGCCGATACGATCCGCTTCCGCACCAGGAAGTCCATCGTCTTCGCCACGCCCATCAGTTGGACCAGCAGGAACTGCCCCCCTTCGTCCGGCAGCAGCCCAAACCGAAGCGTTGCGCTCCCGAGTCGCGCACTCTCCGCAGCGATCCGGAAGTCGCACGCCAGCGCCAGCGAAAGGCCAGTCTGGATCGCGATCCCGTTGATCGCCGCGATGCTCAGCTTGTCCAGATTTCGAACCGCTACGTTGAGCGCCTGCGACAGCACGCGCAGCCCTTCGTAGGTCCCGATGGCGTTGTGGTGCCCGGGGAAGATGTCCGGGACCAGTGCCTCGGCCCCCTGCGCCTGTGGCGGCCGCCCGCTTATATCGTCCCCGGCGGAGAAGGCGCGCCCGCGTCCGGTGAACACCACCACCCGCACCGCATCGTCCATCTGTGCCTGCGTCAGCGCCTCCACCAGGTCGCGCTTCAGTGGCTGCGTCATCCCGTTCAGCCGCTCCGGTTGGTTGAACGTGATTACCGCGATGCCCGGGTCGTGCATCGCAACCTCGAACCCACGGAATTCGCCCGTCGCCAACATGCTTCTACCTCGCCTTGCGATTGTCCGCGCAGCATCGCCGCTACGGCCGGGCGGTGGCAAGGCGGATGTCAGCCCGGTAGGAATGGCCGTGTGGTTAGCCCATCCCCTCGATCCGCGCCTTCAGTGCCGCCAGGAAATTCCCCGCCTGCAGGCCATCCATGGCCCGGTGGTCAAAACTTAGGCAGACGTTCATCATCCAACGCACCGCGATGCTGTCGTCATCGCGGACCACTGGACGCTTCACCGCCCGCTCCATCGTCACGATTGCCACCTGGGGATAGTTCACGATCGGCTTCGAGGCGATGGAACCGAACGATCCCGTGTTGTTCACCGTGAAGGTCCCGCCTTCGATGTCCTCCACCCGGAGCTTCCGTATGTGCGCCCGCTGGACAAGGTCACCGATGCGCTTCGCGAGGCCCTGCACGCTCAGGTCCCCCGCCTGGTGCACCACAGGCGTCACCAGCCCATGTTCCGTGGCCACCGCCACAGAGATGTTCAGGTCCCGGTACTGGCGCAGCTCCTCGCCCTCCCACCGGGCGTTCAGCATGGGGAACTCGCGCAGCGTCTCGCAGACTGCCGCGGTGAAGTACGGCAGCAGCGTGAGCTCCACGCCCTCCTCGCGCTGGAATCGCTCCTTTTCCCGCGAACGCAGTGCCACCATCCCGCTGACGTCGGCCTCGACCATGGTCCACGCCTGCGGCGCCTCCAGGTTCGAACGGCGCAAATTCTCGGCGATCTTCTTCCGCGTCGCCGAAAGCTCGACCGTTTCGAATTCGCCGGTGGGCGTGAGGGTGGCCGGTGCTGCCGCGTGCGCGTGGGCCGCCACCTCGGCGATTGCCGCGTCTGCCGGTGCTGGCTCGGCGATACTGGTCGGCGCGCCGCTCGCCACGAACGACTCTACGTCCTTCCGGGTGACCCGGCCGCCGACGCCGGTACCGTGGATGTGGGCAAGGTCGATGGTGTGCTCGCGTGCTAACCGCATCACCGCGGGCGAGTAGAACCTTGCCCGGTTGTCCGGCTGATGGCTCGCGCGCGAAGTTGCTGATGACCGGGCGACACTCGCCGCCGTGCCACCAGCCCGTTGTTCGCCATGGCCGTTGGCCCCGACCTTCGGCAGCTCGCGCTCCTCCGGGGGAATGGCCATCGGCCCGCCGGACCAGCGCCCGGCCGATGGCGTTACGTCGGCCGGGCACGTATCCGTGGCGATGGCCCCGGCATCGGCCGCGCCCACGGCCGCCGGCGTGCCGCTCGCACCCGCTTCGACTACCGCGCACAGCGCTGCCCCGACCGGCACCGTCTCGCCCTGCGGTACGAAGATCTCGCCCATCGTCCCTTCGAAGGGTGATGGCAGCTCTGCTGTCACTTTCTCCGTCTCGATTTCGCAGAGCGGGTCATCGAGCGCCACCGGGTCTCCCGGCTGCTTCAACCACTGGATGATCGTCCCTTCGGTGACGCTCTCGCCCAGTTGCGGCATGGTCACGGTCGCCATTGCACCCTCCTGCGGCTTGCTCCCGGCCCGCCTGGGAGGCAGGCCCGGGGGTGTGGGCGGCTAGTACGCCGCGAGATCCCGGGCGGCCGCCGCAATCTTGGTCCGGTCGGGCATGAAGAAGCTCTCCATCGCGTGGTGGAAGGGCATCGCCGGGATGTCCGGCGCAGCAACGCGCCGGATGGGCGCGTCCAGGTATTCGAACGCATGCTCCGCAATCAGCGCTGCGAGCTCGCCACCGAACCCGCCGGTCAGGTTGTCCTCGTGCACGATCAACACCTTGCCCGTCATCTTCGCCGCCTCCAACACCGTTTCTGTGTCGAGCGGGCTCAGCGTCAGCAGGTCCACCACCGTGCATTCGGTGCCCTCGGACGCCAGCGTGTCGGCCGCTGCCAGCGATTCGTGCAGCATCAACCCGTAGGCGAAGATCGTCAGGTCCTCGCCCTTCCGCGTAATGCGCGATCGCCCGAGCTGCGTCTCGCCTTGCGCCGCCGCAAGGTCCTGTTTCACGAGCCGGTACGTCCGCTTGTGCTCGAGAAAGAGCACAGGGTTCGGGTCCGCAATCGAGGCCTTCAGCAGCGAGCGATAGTCCGCAGGGAACGAAGGCGCCACCACTTTGATCCCCGGCATATGCGCGTAATACGCCTCGATGCTCTGTGAGTGGTGCTGCCCTCCGTGTACGCCGCCGCCCCACGGCGTGCGCACCACCATGGGCAGCCACGCATCACCACGGGTGCGGTAGCTCCACCGCGACGCCTCGCTGCAGAGCTGGTCGAACCCCGCGTGGATGAAGTCCGCGAACTGGATCTCCGCCACCGGCTTCATCCCGTAGTGGGCCGCGCCGATGCTCACTCCGATGATCGACGACTCCGCCAGCGGCGAATCGATCACCCGTCCCGGGTACTTCTGGGCAAGTCCCTCGGTCGCCCGGAACACGCCACCGGCTTCCACGTCCTCACCGATGATGAAGACCGCGTCGTCGCCGGCCATCTCCTCATCGAGCGTGCTCCGGACCGCTTCGATGACCGTTGTTTCCGCCATCGCTACAGCTCCTTGTACACGAACCCAAGTGCGTCTTCCGGCGCCGGGTCGGGCTGCTGCATCGCCCACTCCACCGCGTCTCGGACTTCCTCCTCGACGCGTCCTTCGATTTCATCCAGCTCCGAAGGCGGGAAGATGTGATCGTCTTCGACGCGCTGCCGGAACTGCTTTAGCGGGTCCTTCCGTGCCCACTCCTGGAGCTCCTTTTTCGTGCGATAGCGCGTGTCGTCGTCGTCACTCGAATGCGGCCAGAGGCGGTAGCACTTCGCCTCGATGAGGAACGGGCCGCCGCCGTTCCGCGCCTGCGCTACCGCGGGCGCCACCGTCTGGTACGTCGCGATTGCGTCCAACCCGTCCACCACGGCGGATTGCATCCCGTACCCTCGCGCCCGGTCCGCGACGTGCTCGAGCGGCATCTCTTTATCGGTCCGCTCGCTGATCGCATAGCCGTTGTTCTCGACGAAGAAGATCACCGGCAAGCGGTGGATCGCGGCGAAGTTCAACGCCTCGTGGAAGTCGCCGCGGCTGGTGCTGCCTTCCCCGCAGCTTGCCAGCACGACGATGGGGTCCTTTCGCATCTTCGCCGCGAGTGCGATCCCCGCCGCGTGCAGAAACTGCGTGGTCACCACACTCGACTGCGTGACCACCCGCCGCTCGCGGTGGCCCCAGTGAGCGGGCATCTGACGGCCGTAGCTGTTCGGGTCATCGCGTTTCGCGAGCAGGTTCAGCATCGCCTCGCGCGCATCCATGCCGAGCACGAGGTTCACACCCAGGTCACGATAGTAAGGCGCGACATAATCGGTGCCCTTCTTGAGCGCCATCGCCGCGCCCACCTGGGCCGCTTCTTGCCCCGCCCCAGCGATGACAAACGGCGCTCGCCCCTGCCGGTTGAGCGCCAGCATCCGCTCGTTCAGCCGGCGCGCCAGCAGCATGTAGTAATACATCTGCGCGAGCTGATGTTCGCTGAGTAAGTACTCGTCGATTAGCTGTTTCGAACGTTCGCGCCGGGAACGTACCGCAGTCATCGGTCCCTCCGTTGCCGCAATCTCGCGGTCCATGAGAGGGTCGGGCGGCAGCTACGGACGCGCAGCCCGCAGCGTTCGCGGGATCCACTCACCCGGCATCGTAGCATCAGGTGCGAATATTGCTATCCGTCGATATGCGGATTTGAGCGCAGCGAGCAATCCAGTTCTACTTCTGTTCCCGTGCGATAGGCCAACGCTGCAGCTTCCGCTGGCGATTCCGCAGCGCTGTTCGCTTGCAGGTGGAACTGGGCCTCCGTGTCGCCGGGGTCCTCCGCCACCTCGGACACCACGATCGTCACGGTGCCGGCGGGGCCGCCGCCCACACCCTCCCCCGGCGCGAACGCAAGGCTGATCAGCGGCAATGCCGCGAACAGAAAAGGTATCGACAGCACGACGACAAGCTGGATCCGGGACATCATTCCTCCAGTCCCCTCCGGCGATCCTATCCAACTTGTCAACTGGTTAGCATTCGGACCACCCCTCTTTGGCATGCTCTAATTATTCGGACTATCGATAAGGTTGCTAACAGCTATCCGTGGCATCTATAGTCTCCGCCGCAGCGTAGACCATACAGGTCATGCTGACCGACGGAGGGAACCAAGTTGGCAAGCGAGTATTGGAAGCGCTATTGGTCGCGTCGAAAGTTGCTCGGCGCGAGCGTCACCGCAGGGACAGGAGTCGCCGGCATCGCCCTCGTCGGCTGCGGAGATGACGATGATGATGACGACGGCGGTACTCCACCGGGCGGCGCCGGTGCCACCACCACGACGACTGCCGGTACTTCCCCCACTACCGAGCAACCACGCCCCGGTGGTACCGCCCGGTACCCCCTCGAAGGGACCAACTCCGGCAACCCGCCCACCATCTTCCCGTTCGAAAACCTCACCTACACCGTCCAGCACCCCTCGAGCCTGCACTACAGTCGCCTGCTCAAGGGGCGCTCCGGCCCCGATGTCAACATCGCCGACAACACCGAACTCGAGGGCGACATCGTCCAGGCCCTTCCCGAGCAACCGGACGAGGTCACCTACGTCTTCAAGATGAAGCCGAACGTCGCCTTCCACGATAAGCCCCCGATGAATGGCCGTGTGGCAAACGCGCAGGACGTGGCACGGACCTACGACGCCTTCCTCGCCATGTCCCAGAACGCGGCTGGTTGGAAGGCCGTCGTCGACAAGTTCGAAGCCACCGACGAGGAGACCATTACCGCAACCCTCCTCGCGCCGTTCGCGCCGTTCCTTGTCACCCACGCTTCCTCTGCCGAGGCGCTCTGGTTCATCCCGGTCGAAACCATCGATAACGACCAGGTTAAGAGCGACCCCGTGGGCACCGGACCATGGGTCTTCCGCCAGTTCGAGACCAGCGTTGCCATGCGCTGGGACAAGCACCCCAAGTACCACGACGCACCGCTCCCCTACTTCGATAAGGTCGAAGCCAGCCTCAACAACGACCCCCAGCGCATCGTCGCCAGCCTCCAGTCCGGCGACTTTGACTGGTCCCACTTCGACGGAACCTTCTACAACGATGCCCAGTCCAAGCTCGACAAAGAAGGCACATACACCTACGAACCCACCGCCGTGCTTGGTGGCCTCTACTTCAACTTCGATAACAAGCCGTTCGACGACGTTCGCGTTCGCCTCGCGCTCTCCCGGGCAATGGACCGCGACGGCCTGCTCGAGCTCACCGACCAGACCGGCCAGGGCGACTGGCAGTCGCACATCTCCCCGGCCCTGACGCCGTACTTTATCTCGCCGAAGTCGCAAGCCTCCGACTTTGGGCCCAGCGCGGAGAACTTCGTCTACGACCCGGCCGAGGCGAAGAGCTTGCTCTCCGCCGCCGGCTTCCCGGACGGTCTGCCCATCAAGATCACGGCGAATGTCGATCGCTACGGGGCTGCGGCGCAGCAATCGTGGGAGGCTATCGCCTCGTCCATCAGCCAGGCGGGCTTCCAGCCCGAGCTCACGTTCCAGGAATACGGCGCCTACATCCAGTCCACCTTCCTGGGGAAGATACCCGAAGGCGTTGGCCTCGGCCCGCTCATCGGCTCTCCCCGCGACCCGGACAACATCTTCTTCACCAACTTCCACTCCCAGTCCGCACGCCACAACTGGGGCGGCACGCCGATCGCCGAGCAGGCGGAACTCGACGCCATGTATGACCGGCAGCGCACCCTCCTCAATATGAGTGAGCGCCTGCAGGCCATTAAGGAAATCCAGCAGAAGATGGCGGAATCGATGCTCGTCGTTCCCTATACCGGTGCAGCCCTCTTCAAGTACTTCCAGCCCTGGGTCCAAAACATGTACCCGAAGAACGGCTACCCCTGGCACGTGGAGTCCATCGCCAAGGCATGGTTCACGGAGGAGCGCCTCCAGAAGGGGTAGGTACACCGGTTCCAAAAGCACCGCTGCCGGCAGGCCAGCCTGCCGGCAGCAGCATCCCCCGGGGAGTGAACGTGACGCAGTACATCATCCGCCGCGTCCTGCTGATGATCCCCACCCTCGTCGGCGTGTCCCTGCTGGTCACCGCCTTCGTCCGCCTGCTTCCCGGCGACGCCATCGACATCATCCTCTCGAATAGCGAGGTCCAGGGCGCCAGCACCGAGTTCAAGGCGATGGTCGACGGCGAACTCGCCTCACGCGATATCGATCCGACGGCGGCATCGTTCGCAGATCGGATCGCGGTCGAGAACGAGTTCATCGACGAGCAGCTCCGCGACCAGGGTGTCGACCCGGCTACCGCAACCGATGCGCAGAAGCAGGAAGCGCGCAACACCCTCTCCCTCAACGCCTACAAAGACACCCTCCGCAGCCGCATCGGCCTCGACAAGAACTACATCGAGCAGTGGTGGGACTGGACGGGGCACGCCCTCCGCGGCGACCTCGGCGAGTCACTCACCGGCCGCCGGTCGGTGGCGTCCGAGCTGAACCAGCGCATTCCCGCGACCGTCGAACTCGGCCTCGTCGCAATGGCCGTCTCGCTCCTCATCGCCCTCCCAATCGGCGTTCTCTCCGCGGTGAAGCAAGACACCTGGGCCGACTACATCTCCCGCAGCACAGCCATCGCCATGCTTGCCCTACCCTCGTTCTTCATCGCCACCCTGACCATCGCGCTCTCCGCCCGCTGGTTCGGGTACTCCTTCCCCGTCTTCTATAAGGACTTCTGGGAAGATCCACAAACGAACTTCGAAATTGTCATCGCCCCGGCGATCATCCTCGGTATCGGACTCTCCGGCACGCTGCTCAGGCTCACCCGCGCACAAATGCTCGAGGTCATGCGCCAGGACTACATGCGCACCGCCCAGGCGAAGGGCCTGGCCGGGCACGCCGTCGTCATCCGCCACGGTGTCCGCAACGCCATGATCCCGGTTGTCACCATCATCGGCCTCCAGGTGCCCGTGCTCATCGGCGGCTCGCTCGTCCTCGAACAGATCTTCTTTATTCCCGGCGTCTCTCGCTATCTCTTCGAAGCCATCCAGGCGCGGGACTTCCCCGTCATCATCGCCGTCAACATGGTCGTAGCGCTCGCCATTATTGTGGTCAATCTCGCCGTCGACCTGACCTACGCGTGGCTCGATCCGCGCGTCACGCTTGCCTAGGGAGGGACGAGATGGCCACTCTGGATACCTACCTCGGCGACTACCTCCCCACCCAGGCGCACTCAGCCCCGGTGCGCACCCTCAACGGCGCCGGCCGCTTCGTCCGCACGAAGCCCCTTGGCGCCTTCGGGGCGCTGATGCTCGTCCTCATCGTGGTGGTCGGTGTCTTCTCCCCCTGGATCGCCCCCGACTCCCTCGGTGAAGCACACTTCTCCGACTCGCTCGAAGGCCCCTTCGCCGAGCGATCGGCGCCCGATTCCGGCCGCTACTGGTTTGGCACCGACCAGAATGGGCGCGACATCTACTCCCGTATCGTCTACGGCTGCCAGGTCACCGCGCTCGTGGGCGTCGGCACCGTCCTCCTGGTCAGCCTCCTCTCCCTGCTCGTTGGCGTCAGCAGCGGCTACTTCGGCGGCCGATTCGATTTTCTCGTCCAGCGGGTTGTCGATGTCTGGCTCAGCTTCCCCGCGATTTTCCTTATCCTCACCCTCGTCGCCGTCCTGAACCCCGGGACGAATACGGGCGGTGGCTTCTTCGGCCTCGGCCGTGGACCAGACGTCGGCCCCGACCCCAACGGTGGCCCATGGATCTGGAACACGCTGCCCCGGACAACGATCGTCATCCTTGCGCTCGGCCTCGTGCTCGCCGGGGGCGCCTCCCGCGTCGTGCGCAGTGCCGTTTTCGCTACGCGTGCGAACCCCTACATCGAGGCCGCGACGGTTCTCGGTGCCAGCAACTTCCGCATCATTCTCCGCCACGTCCTCCCGAACATCCTGCCCACCGTCATCGTCCTCGCGACCGTGCAGCTCGGTGTGGCCATCCTCGCCGAGGCCACCATCAGCTTCCTCGGGGTTGGCATCACCAACTTCCCGACCTGGGGCCAGATGCTCAGCGCCCGCCGCGACCTGTTCGAAA
>Ga0265293_10009350_pt1 | contig 14120 bp, 26 predicted proteins | sample Munlanlewell138R_FD_192505 | JGI IMG/M metagenome (GOLD analysis project Ga0265293, IMG submission 192505) | Leachate microbial communities from a municipal landfill in Southern Ontario, Canada - Leachate well 138R | ecosystem: Engineered > Solid waste > Landfill > Unclassified | place: Canada...
CCTACCCCAATGAAGGGGAAGTAGCTTTCTCATCCAAGTTACCAACCAAAAGCATCCAAGATAAACTAGACGCTGCTCACCAGTTCATTGAAGCACCTGTAGCCAAAGTGACAGAACTGAATAAGATAGCTAGTACTCCTTGTGTACCTATGCAAGGACAAACTACTCTAGGACTGTTCGATGTTATTAAAGCTATGTTCTATGGGGCCAATGATGAAATACCCCCTCACATACCCATCCAAGGTTACTTCCTATACCAAAGGTAAGGTAGACTATGATAATCAATCTGAAGCTAGAGAATAACGAGATCGAAAAACAGATCAACAATGTCCTTTCAAGCTCCATACGTAAAATAGTCAGGGAAGAACTCAAAGCCCTAGTAATGGAAGAAATCAATAATGTCTCCCAAAACCAAATCAAACAAGCTGTCGATCTAATCCCTAAAACACTTAAGACTATTGTCCAAGGACAGGTAGCTTCCCTTCTCAGTAACTCCGGGCTAGTCGACCAATATGGTGTCAGGAAAGAACTCAAAGTTCTATTCGACTTCGCTTTCCCTAAAGATTACCTGGAACTCATGATGACTGGAGTAATTGAATCCACATTAAACCAGGTAGCCAATGCTAGACTGGATGCTATTGCAAGTGCCGAAACAGAATCCGTACTGCGGGAATACAAAAATACCATAAGAGAAAAGCTCAAAGACTTCGTTAATCGTGTCTAAACCAAATATTATGTAACATAATTAAATATTGTGTTACATAATTATCTTAAATTATGTAGCATAATTAAATATTGTGTTACATAATTATCTTAAATTATGTAGCATAATTAAATATTGTGTAACATAATTATCCTAAGGTTCTTTATAATAGATAAGGGGTAGTGCAGTGAATATTCTATTGCAAATAGTAATGCTAGTGTTCTTCTATTGGCTAACCACAAAGCATTTTCTCAATGAATCATCAAGGTTCACCAGGTTTCTCACCTTTCTTCTCATGGTGGGAATAGCAATTGTAAAGGATTACTATGTAACTGGTAGCTTCGAGGACCTGATAGGCAGTGTTATCCTCGTAATATTTAACATATTCATAATCAAATACGTTATTAAGAGGCACTCAAACCAAAAGCAAAAATGATTTTCGAACACGCCTCAAGGGTAATGCTCCCAGTTCAAACAAACTCACATTTATATATGACAATTCCTTAGTTTTCTATTAAATTTCCCCATATAGCTTCCACTAAGCTCCAACTCCTCAAAGCTTTCTTAACGAGTACATCAACAATAGGAGACCTTAAGACATGAGGATAGATGCTTATATATTCAAGGGTCTGGAAGATGTTACCCGTCTTCGTTTCCTACATAACAATACCAGGGTAGTCTGGCTATTAGGTCTTGGCATACTACGTCATGTAGGTATATCCGAGTCAGTTCGGTGTGTCTCAGTCAGCAGTGTTGTTCCCTATGGCTCTGAGGTTATCCCTCTGGACATTGACGAGACTACTCCTCCTATTCCTAGCATTGATCTTCTATGGGACTGGGTAGCTTCTCATATCTGTCCAGAGGATATTCCTTCTCTGCTTATCAGGTTGAAGGATTACCCAGAGCTTCTTCACAAGCTGGTGGAACATGCATGATAACATGTATCTTCTGTCTGTCCTATGGGAATGGATAGATACCTTAGAGCTTAGCAATCTCTACAGGGCTTATAACATTCACGACTATACGGTATTCCAAGCAATAGATATTAAGTCAAAGGATGTGTTCCAGTTTCCGACTTTGACTGAAGAGTATTGGTCGTCTCGCAAAGAGGGGATTCTGATGCAGTTGGAATCCTCTGTGGGTTTCGACATCCAAGATAGTGTCCTATCTAAGACGGTTACCTATTCTGTCCTGTCCAAGGAGTCTTACCCTATCAACCTTCTCAGTGATCCCGATCCATGGAAGTTGAGAGCAGGGGTTAGGGTCTTTCAGGATTCTGTTAATTGTGTTACACAATAAGGGTATAGGTATTTATATGGGACAGGCTTTACTTAATGATATGTTACAAGGGTGGGCATCTCTTAATGATATGTTACGAGGGTGGGCAGCTCGAATGGTTACTAATCCTTTTCTGGAAGTTACCTGTTCTTCTAAGCTAATATGGGTTAGAAGATATTCCTTATCTCCTAAGTGGGTAAAGGTCCCTATACGCATATATTCTTTATCTCCTAAGGAACATATAAAGGAATTGGAGGAGGCAATCTGGCAAGAAGATCTTAGGGATCTGTTGATCTTGGAGAATACCTATACTTGGGAGGATCTTATAGAGATTCCTACTGAGGTTCTTATAAACATTGTTAATGATTCTGGGTTACGGGGTTACTTGGCTACTAAGGTTCTCGAACGGAGGTTATCTGTATGTTAGACTTACTCGATGCTGGTTTGAAGGTGTCTCAGTTTGTTACCCGAAAGATAGACAGGTTGGTGAATGGTTGGCAGGTATTAGAGGGGGGAGATATACCTTCTGTGCTTTCTGATCTTCCTGGTACAGAGGACAGGGATGCTTTATGGTTTGTATTGGGTCGTGGTAGGAAGGAGACACGTTTTGAGTGTCTTGACCATATGCCTCATTTGTTAGTGGCGGGTACTACTGGTTCAGGTAAGTCAGTGTTTCTGAATGTTCTTCTTGCTTCTTTGTTAGTCCGTCATGGTCCTGATTCTCTTCGTATTGGTTTGGTTGATCCTAAGATGGTTGAGTTTGCTATGTATCGTGATCTTCCTCATTTGTTGGGGGGAGTAATTCCTGATGATGTTGAGGGGGCTTCGGTTCTCATGGCGGGAGCGGTTGACCAGATGCAAAAGCGTCTTGAGTTATTTGTACGGATGGGAGTCAAGGATTTGTCATCTTACAACAAGGTTTCCAAGGAGAAGTTACCTCGTTGGGTTTTAGTGGTAGATGAGTTTGCCGATCTTATCATGGCTTCTAAGAAGGACAGGGAGGCGAAGGGTTATGGTGAATCGTTTGAGCGTGACATTGTTCGTATAGCACAGAAGGCACGGGCTACAGGTATTCATTTGGTACTATCTACGCAGAAGCCTATAGTGAAAGTGGTGGACACTTTGTTGAAGGGGAACATTCCTTCACGGGTGGCCTTCAAGGTTGCGAACCGTATGGACTCCAAGGTTATTCTTGACGAGGACGGAGCGGAGCGGCTCATGGGCAAGGGGGACATGCTCTTCAAGAGCGTGATGGATCCTGACTTAGAGCATTTGCAGGGTGTGTACCTTAATGACAGTGATCTCCGCAGGGTGATCGCTGGGAGGGTTTGATTATGGCAGATAGCAGGGTATATGATTGTCTAGCTGCGGGGCTGGCTGCCAAGCAGGGTGTTGTTCGTGAGTATGACAGGTTGATGGCTTCTCCTGTCACTCCTGCTTTGGTGGTAGGGGAGGACTTAGCGACCAGGGCTGCGGAGGTTTTCTCCAAGTGGCGGCCATATGACACTCGTTGGTATGTGGCACAGCAGTCTGGTTCGGGTCATTCTTTTGAACCTTCTTCGGTGTCTAAGCGGGTGATGCGGTTTTCCAAGGTGGAGGTGACTGGTATTGACCGTGGGGTGTTCGAGGTAGGTTTATTCATGGATGCGAACATGAAGGACTTTGAGGACTACGACATTAAGGTTGTTCGTTCTTGGAGTGGGGCGGCTTCCTTTCATGTGGATGAAGATGGTATTCTTGAGGACTTGAGTGGTACTAAGCATGGAGGGGTAGCAAGGACTCTTCCCGATCCTTCTCCTCATCTGATTCATACAGGCTTTGATGCGGGGCGAGACGATGAGTTGGTGGATGAGAAGCCTGTCATCGACTGGCGCTTGAAGGCTGTGGTGAAGGTGGAGGTATCTCTAGAGGGAGATGGTTTCATGTTCAGCTACACAGCTAGGGGTAGCCTTGGGGTTCTTGCTGAGGGTGTGATTAAGGGTACTGATTTAGTTCGTATGACTCGTACTTTGATTCACAGGTTGTTTGGTCACAAGGATGCCTCACTTAAGAGGGGGGACTTCCTTGATGGGTACAGGCAGCTTCTGTCTGGAGAGAAGCGGTCTTCAGGTGCCTTGGTATCTGAGCCTGAGAAGTGGGCGAGGGTGGGGGACGCTTTCATGTACCTAGGCAAGGTTACTTTCTGGGTAGGTATTTTGATTGTGCTGGTGGGTATTTTCCAGCATGGTTGGAATATTGGCTGGGGGTATCTCCTCACTGGGTTTATTGTTATAGTAGTTGGCCTGATGGTTTCTTCCATCATGGTTCCTATCACTGAGGCCAAGGAAAAAGAATTGGCTTCTAAATCTTTTCACTGAGGTATTATGAAAAGTCTTTTGATGTTTCTAGTTATCCTATCGAGTATGGTGTTTGGTCAGTATCATGCAGTCAAAGCATTGCCTAAGATGGAGCCTCGTCCTTTCAAGTGGTCTGACCTGGGTTGGGGGGCTATGGGTTATGGCCCCTGGGTGATGGAGGATTCGGGGAAGTCAGTGGCGACTATGCCTGACTCCGTTAAACCTTGGTACAAGAAGGAGGGTGTCAAGCCTACGGATTTGTTCCCTATCCATCTAGATGTTTGTAATTATACACCGGATGGCAAGTTGGTCATGGAGAGGGTGGTGGACTTGGGTGATGTTTATGACGCTATCCTAGTAGGTATGGAGATGCAGACGAAGTGGGAGGAGTTTATAAGCAGTGGGGCTTATTACCAGAATGACGAGGTGATGAGTCGTGTTCATGATTCCCTGTCGAACTGTATAAAGAGGTTAGCCAATAAGATTAGTCGAAGATCTGCCTGTGTGGCCGAGTGTCATTATAGGGTGTGTGACTGGTCTGATTTACGGAGGGTTGGAGGTGCTATTAGCACCTGTAAGGTACGGGATGTGATGCCTGTGTCTGCCACTAATGGTATGGACAGCATTGACTGCAAGGATGGAGATAGGGCATGGGTGGATAACTGCCGTGCCCTTTACCAAGAGATTTACCCTGAGGCCAAGGAGCATGTTTATGGAAATTGAAGAGCATATCCGTCGTTATATCCGCAATAGTCTTACTGGAGCCATCACCAAGGTTACTCGTCTGGGACGAGATACTCCCAAGGGTATTGGTTGTGGTATCTTCCCTTTGTCCCTCGTCAAAGTTTTTGAGGATCGTGGGGAGTTAGAGTTCACGGACATACTGAATGATGATACGAAGCGTGAAGATCCTCGGGGTTTTGGTATGTATGGTCCTTCTTCCTACCAGAAGTTCGAGAAGGACTCTGAGGATGTGAAGGGTACTGTTGGTATCATTTATGTGATTCCTGTAAAGTTCTTTGTACCTGGGGATGAGGATCATCCTAGTCTTCAGCGTTATCGGGTAGGTTACTATGGGGTGGATGGAGGCAAGCTGATAGGTAGTGAGACTCATCTGGTCTACCATGTGCTTCCTATTGTCGAGGGAGACTTTCAGTTGGAGCTTCCTGTGTATAGGGAGTATCTGGAGCAGTACAAGGATACTTATGCTGATCCTGTCTCTTCCGATGAGGAGATCACTAAGGAGTTCCGTGAGAAGGTTTGGAGCACTATGAAGCCCAAGGTGCGAGAGATTCTAACTACCTTTGACTGGGTAGACAATGATCTGACCGAATCCCCTTATCGCAACAAAAAGGAAGTCTAGCATGAATGCCGAAGAGAGAACTGACTTACTGATGAAGATTGGTTATCTTCTTGATATAAACGTCAGTATGTGGGTAGGGAGTGTGACCCCTTACCCGGAGGATCTTGGCGTGGGGGTAAGGATGCTCCCTTCGGCAATGCCTATGATGTGTGTGATGCCCAAGCCCTGGGTGAAGAAGGTTCTACTTCTGAGGGGTTCTCAGAGGCGTAGCCTGGGTATGACGATGAGTCATGCGGTTATGTTCGAGGGAGGGCAGAAGAGGTTTGTGTTGTCAGGTGCTGCTCAGGCGGTAGCTGACAGTTTGGACAAGTCTAGTGTAAAGCTTTCCAAGTATTATGGGGAGGCAGCTGATAACCTTAAGGAGTTGCATAGGCTGTCCCGACAGATTCTTTCCAAGAACTCTGACTACATCTGGAGAACAGTGTCTCATTTGTTCCCACAGTATCCAGACAAGCTTAGGGCACCTGATGTATGGAAGGGTGCGATGCTTGATGCTATCATCAACAAGAGATTTCCTAGCGAGGAAAGGTTAAGGAAGTTTGGGGTGACCTACTCGATTTACCAGACGATGGATACCTCCTTGATTTTGGGAGGTAAGAGACAGCGGCCTTATCCTGGACTGGTTAAGGACTGTTCTAATCTTAGTAGGGCATTGCAGGAAAATGGGGAGGAGCTTCCCTCTAAGGTCATGGGTAGGGTTTTACCTATGTTAAGGGAGTACAACAGCAAGGGTATGTATGCTATCACTATCAATCATTTGTACAGGGATTTGATGAGAGCTAGGGCATATAACCCTGTACCCATAGAAGGGTATGATTTGCTTACTAAGCTGGATAGCTTGGAGGCAAGGCTGGATGGTATAGACATGTTGAAGGTACGTTATAGCAAAGCGTATCGCCTAGATCTTGTAGACGAGATTAAGTCGCTGGCCCAGTTTATGGGAGGTGACTTCAAGAAAGACAGGAAAGATAAGTACCTGGAATTGTTTGGACCTATCCACTGACAAGGAGAGTCTTATGACCAACATTGAAGAAACCAAATTTTCCGATGTATCCAAGAACACTATCCTAGCTTTTGTAATAGGCTCCATTGTGGGTTTGTTCCTCAGCATGGTGGCTTACATCATTAGCATGCTGCTCCGTCTTCCTGGCCTCCGGGCTCTTCGCCGTGTCAAGGCAGAAGAGGTTAAGAATATGTCGGACAGCATCCGAGAGGGTTCCGATCTTAAACTCACAGTCCATGGAGGTCCTGTCAAGGGTATCTTGGGTGATCTTCGTAAGAAGATGACTGAGGGTTTGATGGGTGAAGGTTTATCTGAGACTATCGCAATGGCCATGGTTCACAACCGTGATCGTTTGCAGTACGATGTGTCTCAGTGGGACACCCTGATCAAAGCTGTAAAGAACATGCTCTCTCAGGGGTACAGTGAATTCTTGGTAGCTTCTCATCTTGAGCTCTCTCTGGAGACTCCTACTGCTTCTCGACTGGACCTTATTAAGGTCATGTTTGAGTGTGATATAGAAGACCACAGCCTGTTCCAAAGTGCTTTGCAAGTGGAAGGTTATGGGGTCTATGAGTTTGAGGATGCCATCAGGATGCATGATGTGGAAGGGAGGAATTGGAGTTCTGCGTTGCAATTTTCTTTTATGAAGGTTGCCAAATGTTAGAATTCTTCTTACTTTTGATTTTGATTCTTGTGCTTTGGTGTGGGTGGAAGCTTATTAAGTTTCTGAGGGCCTATGAAGAAGACACAATGAGTCAGGAGTTCTATGAGGAAATGGAAGAAGCGAACCTCCGTCTGCAAATTAAGAAGCAGAGGGAGGCTGTCTATAATGAAGAAAGGGTAAGGAGAGAAACTCTCCGCAATCCTGAAAACTGGTAAGCAAACTTTTAATAACGGGGTAACTTATGCTATCTAATCACGAATTCTTTGAGATGTATCTCCAGCACAAGACAATCATTCGCAAGTCCTTTGACAGGATCGTCTATACTCAGTACCCAGCCCGGAGCAAAGAGGAGAGGGAAGACCGCTGGTCTGATTTGCTTCTCCGTTTCAAGGAACGTCAGGTGTTTGAAGGTTATGACAAGGCTCGTGGTGGGTTCGAAGAATATCTGCACTGGAGCATTAAGTCTATCCTTGGCCACATGTATTCCAAAGATGCCCGCCATGCCAAGATTGTTATCAGCGAGAGCACTGTCGTAGATGCACACAAGGTTGAAAGACCGGACATGGATGCCTTCCAGAACCTATGTGATCGTAACTGCAACACCAAGCCTTTGCAGGAAGGATCTGATCTTCGTCAGGAATTGGATTCTTTAATGACTCCAGAAGAGTTGGCTGTTCTCAAGGGTATGGTAGACCAGGGATTAAGTGGTAATGAGATTGCTGTTTCCTTGGGCACCTATGATATGGCTATCTGCCGTCGTATCAGGACTATTCGTGAAAAGGTTCAGAGCTATGTGGCCCTCAAAGGTATTTAAGCCCTGTCCTGTAGACCTAAGTGAGATGTTAAAAGGCTGGTGGGAGGAAGACCTTACCAGCCTTTACCAGCTAGTCATGGTCAACAAGACCCGTATAAAGAGGCAGCTTTCTGCCCAGATCTATGGAGCACATCCTGAATATAAGACAGACGCTGCACTAGGGTACATGATCTTTGACACTATATCCTCACCCAGACAAGAAAGAGACTTTCCAGATAATGTGTCCTATGAGGCAGGGATTGTAACCTTGCAGTATTTGCATCAGGTGTTTCAGGAAGGAGAACAGGTCCTCTTGAACATCGTCAATGATACCAAGCTAGACCTGTTAATAAGAGGCATCGCCCTAGTACGTATGAGAGAAGGCTTAGGCCCTAGAAGTATTCCCCCACACTAGTGTGGGTATGTTCCATTTAAGGAGATACACTCATGAAGTTTCAAAAAGATGAGATCGCGAATATAATCAAGAAAAGAGGAAATGGAGATCCTATTACTGATGCAGAGCTTCGTAAGTTAGTGTCCTACTGGGACACAGTGGTTGATGTTGTGGAGGCAGATATAAATGTGTTTGGCAGGGGCATGTTGTACTATGCCATAAATGAGCAATCGGATGCCCATAGAATTCGTAATGCCCGTAAAGATAAAGGGCGTCCTGTTGATGAAGAGCTTGTAGGGGTGGAAGAGGATCCTCTGGAGAAAGCTATCGCCGTACTAGAAGAAGAGATCGACCTGCAGAACAGGAACTTCAAGAGCAAGAAGTATGCAGACCAATGTCGTAGCTTCGCCGATTTGGACACCTACCGCAATAACATTCGTTTATCAATCGACTTGCTACGCAAGAAGCAACAAGGGGTGCCTCATGCTTAAGCTCACGTCCCAGAATGTTAAAGATCTGTTCCAGAAGGTTCTCTTTAACGACGGAGAGGACACCACGAACCATGTTCCGGTGCAAGGTATCACTATCACTGTCGGCCTCCATCCTGGTCGGTTAGAAGAGATCAAGCCCCAGGTGAAGGAGTTGCTGGAGCAATTGCCTCAGGAATTTCGCAAAGGTCATGGAGGTGGTACTACCTTCATGAGCATGCCGGCTCTTGCTGATGGCAGCATGTGGGGGGAGCAGCGCGATGCACAGGAGCTTCTGCTCATGGGCCTGGCCACTGGGTATCTTACTTATTGCCTGCCCAGGGAAATATGGATGGTGCTTCCTGGTGGAGTCCCCTATGTTATGTTTGACCCAAATCCCAAGGTAGGAGAGTAGTATATGGGAGTAGGTAGTATGGGTAGTATAGGTACTTATGCCGCAATAAGCCTCACGACTAGAAGAGGTGGCAGCAGTGGAGGGGGAGATGATGATGAGTTTGGGATCCTCCTAATCCTTATGGGCGTTGTCTGCCTGGCCTTTGTCCTGGTAGTTGTCATATTGGTTTCTTGCCAGGATAGGTATCATCGGGAAACTACCTATTACTTAAATACCTTTTCTTGTTCAGCAAACAATTTTTCCAAGGTACAGAGATGTACAGTGCAGAACTACCAGGAACTTTGGATATGGCAGGAGGAAAGTGAACTGGATACCAGTGAAATGGGAATTCCTTATGTACATAGCCATAAGCATCACAGGGTACATCATGTGGACTGTATGGAAGGTGACCTTGAAGATGTTTGCTACTTCAACATAGAGAAAATCACTGACCTTGGTAAGTGGGTGAAGGTAGAATAATGTTACCCTTTATCCGTAACCTTGTTGACAGAATTTGTCCTGAAAAGAAAAGGGATAGAGAACTCTGTAGTTATATCAAGGTTAATGCAGAGGTTCTACGAGACATGCTGAGATACTAAATAACCACCTAACAGACGGTGTAGCTGACACCCGCAAGGGTGCTCAGGAAGGTTAGTTGTGGGTGCAGCTAACCTAGACGATAGACGGACAAAACAAAGCGAGGATGCTATGAAAGAACTTGATGAAATGATCGAACTAGAAGATAAAGAATTGAAGCGGATTGAAGAGGCTATTGAAAAGGCGCGAAAAACGGGAAAGGATATCCCATCTCTGGTGAAAATGGAGATGGACAGAGAGCGTACATTGGGTGGGTGGAGAATGCTTTTAGCGTTGAAAGGTAAAATTGGCAATAGATATAACGATGCCTAGCAAGTGGGTAACCCCTCACTTATTGACAACCTTTATACGTAACCTTGTTGACAGAATTTATCCTGAAAAGAAAAGAGATAAAGAACTCTGTAGTTATATCAAGGTTAATGCAAAGGTTCTACGAGACATGCTGAGGGGATGCCCTGGGATGCTTTTATGGTCATTCAGCAGAGGTAAATATTTCTCTATGCACACCGACCTTGCCTACCTTATTCAACACGTAACTGAAGAAGGTGTGTATGGGGATCATGACAGAGCATGGTGTCAGGATGCTAAGTATAGATGGGGGCTATATGATTTGCTTAGTCTACCCTTGGAAAAATTGATCAATTTTGATTTCCCCCTGGATAACCTTCTGTATCGTGAGCTTGCTTTTGCTCGTCTTAGAGGAGAACTGGAAGGTCAACTTCCTGCCATCCCTGAAAAGTACAGGGCACGTTCGAGAGGTGGGGGGTTTGGTGGAAGTGTAGTAGACATGAGAGCGTCCTCTATTTTGCTTGATTTACTAAAGAATAAGGTCTAATAGGGGTTGTTTAACCAGGGTCCTTACTAACGTTTGAATCATGGGGCGTGGCTGATTGTGCTTAGTGACCCCAGGTTCGGGTCTGAAATCTGACCACCTTAGGAGGTTTTGTGATTGTGACAATTATTGTAGATGCCTCTCACTGTCCTTCAACTATGGCAGGTGGTTACGGCTTCTGGTTAGCTTCACAGAGGGGTTGCTCTGCAGGAGGAGGCTCCTTCAAAGAATCTATCCCCCATAGTCGCTGTGCAGAAATATGTGCTATTGTAAATGCCTTCCATTCGGGTGTCTCCAAAGGAAGAATATTACCTGGGGATGAGGTTCTTATTCAGAATGATTGCCTTTCTGCTATTGACTTCTTGCAAGACCCCCGTGGCAAGGGTGGGCATTCTTTTGAGAAAAAGGCAGCAGAACTTTTCTGTAGCATAATGTTAATGGGGGGAGTGAAGGTGAACTTCAGACATGTAAAGGGGCATACCTCCACAAGAGACCAAAGGTCTAAATCTCAAGGTATTTGTGATCACGTTGCCAAGAAGCATATGCGAGAAGCAAGGGCAAAGATTCTAAACAATAAGGAGGCTCTCTGTGCAGATGATACCCCAAAGTGATAGCTTACTTCCAGAGGCAGAGGTGCTGACACACTTAGTACTAGAAAGGCACAAGGGTAATAATGCCTTAGCTTTCAAGCTGATCAAACTTGTACACAAGCATCTACCATGGGGCTGGTCTACTCCTAATACTTCCCATGAATGTGTGGACAACCTTATTAAAGGTTTGCTTGGTGTGGAGAATAAGAGGGTACAAACGCCCTATCTCCGTATTCATTTATGCAAGGCTATCCTAGCTGAACTTCATGATCTCATGAATATGGTGGCTCATCCTGTTCCTATTGTTCAAGAACTGGTTCTTTGGAGGTTGTCCGGACAAGAAGAACAGGATTCTTCTGATATGGGCGCCTCGATTAAAAAGTGGAAAAAATCTGAAGGAGTTTAGTTATAGGACTTATCCTATATTGGCATATGCTTATAAAACACAAAGGAGATAGTTATGGCAGTTGTATATCGGAAAAAAGGTGAAAAGGCAGTCAGTCTCCCTAGTTTCAGCATAGCAGGGGCTTTTCTAGGTATCTTCTATTTGTTGTTCCAGGGGTATTTCAAATGGGTGGCGGTTGAAGTTGCAGTAGATGTTGCTGTGGTGGCCTTTGCTATTTTTATTGGATCAATCTTAGGGCACTCCGGGGGCGACACTCTATTTGGATTTTTGGTCGTTGGCATGGTCGTTGGCATGGGCGTTAATGGGTTTCTAGCCGCTCTTGCAAAGCAGATTGCCTATGAGGAAAAGGGGTGGGTGTCAGAAAAATGGGGGAGGGATGCATGACCTATACACATATCTTTTGTAACTGCCCACCCAGGGTAAGAATCCCATCAGGAGTAGGAAGGGACCCTATCAAGGGCATGTCTCTTCTTATTGGGAGGGAAGCCCATAGTTTCTGTAAGGAATGTGGCAAGCTGAAGGGGGAGCCTGACTCAAGGTATGAGTATTTCCTGCTGAAGAAGGAGCATATTGCTATCCTTCAGGAAGGTAATGTTCAAGAGGGGGATAAAGGGTTCCCTCTCTTTGGTGAAAAGCGCCCTCTAGGTAACAGTGACTTTATTGATGACATCGCAAAAATCTTGGGGTACACTCAAGGCGAGGATGAAGAGTACGCCCCCGAGCAACTGGGGGTCATTAAGGAACTCATTAAGGATTTACCTATAGCTCTCACAATCATCTTGAGAACAAAGTCTTTTGTCCCAGGCTATTATCGAGCCAAGAAGTACACCTATGACAGTTGGGAGATCATTACTTGAAGGAGGATCTTAGAAAGAAGGCGAGGCACATGGGCAGGGAGGTCCTTGCCATCTACTCGGCGGATACCCTGAAGAGCATCTCGGAGTTCGTTGGAACCATGCCCTCTTCCGGGTATGGTGTATTTATGTCAATAGAACTCATGAACATGGCTAAGGGGTATTACAAAGGGTACACAGGAATAAGGAACAACTGTACCGCTAGGAACTGCATGTCTTTGTTCAGGGCATACCTCGCCCCTGCCCATGAGCTCTTGAACATGATACTTGTAGAAGCTGTTGACAGCCCTCAGAGAGCTGTTGCTATATATCGCTTGAGAGAAGGTGTAGGGCCATCGTGACTGCATCCAAGGACATAGCAGAAAAGGTATGCACTCAAATCGAGTCCTGGGGACACCATAATCTGGCCTCTCTTATTATGGCGTACCGAATAAAAATAGATGACTGGGTGGACCTGGAAAGAAAAAGAAAGCCTTCTTGGGAGTATATAGAGATCGAGTATATCTTAGAGTGGTCTAGCGCAACCCGTAAACTGGATAGGCTGTTACGGGGGTATATCCCATGGAGTAACCAATGCAAGGGGGTATATCCCATGTTTGATGGGTATCTTAAGTGCTGGAAACCGGATAAAAGTAAGGGTCTGTTAGATGCTGAACACATTCTATATGCTTTGGTAGATATCCTGGCCATTATAGGTATGCCCCTAAATGAGATTATGAATGAAGTCACAAGCGATAAACCCTATCGACGCATTCTAGCTCAAATGGTATTGGAGAGGAGATGAGTAGAAAAGACCGGATAAAAGCAGCTAATCACTTATGTCTTCTGGCAGAAGAGATAGGAGTGCCCCTTTTGTTAGAGATATTTAAGGCCCTTTCAAAGGAATATCCTCCTATATATAGTGCGAAAGTTCTTGCCCTCCAGTCGGGGTTCGACCGTGCTCAGAACCTGTTAAAAGGTTATGCTCCTTGGGATATAAACTGTGAGGGGTACCCTACACCATACTGGTACCGAGCAAGGGTTAACACAAGGGTTAACTTAAGGCCTAAAGGAGTCTACCCCGTTAAAGGAAGCTACCCCATATTAAACCCTTTGTTCATAGGTACGAAAGCGTCTACAACCCCCAGTTTTCTCCCTGAGAATCTTATTAAAGCTTGCGATATTATAAAGGCCCCTTTGCATTTATTGGTAAACATGGCAATAGAAGAGAATAACTTTGTTTACAAGAGCTTGGTCAATTATATGATTCAGGTATCCGATAGGATACCTATAGGAGAATTCTAGGAGTACCTTCTATACCTAGAGGAGATTTTGTAATGCCCACAATATATGATGAGGCCAAAGAAGAATTTAAGAGATGGTCCCCAGAAATCCTGTCCAAGTTCCCTAAGTCCCCTAATGGTAGGCAAGTCTATCATAGTGATATGGTAGACATGAACAGTTCCA
>Ga0265293_10009351_pt1 | contig 14117 bp, 12 predicted proteins | sample Munlanlewell138R_FD_192505 | JGI IMG/M metagenome (GOLD analysis project Ga0265293, IMG submission 192505) | Leachate microbial communities from a municipal landfill in Southern Ontario, Canada - Leachate well 138R | ecosystem: Engineered > Solid waste > Landfill > Unclassified | place: Canada...
CGCAAGACCTGGGAATCGCTGCCGCCGCGTTTCCGCCCCCTGCCCGGCCGCCTCAACATCGTCGTCACGCGCGATCCCCGCTGGCAGTCCGAGGGCGCACGCGTCGCGCACTCGCTGGCAGAAGCCCGCGATCTGTGCCCGCCGGGCAGTGATGCCTGGGTCATCGGTGGCGCCCTGGTCTATGCCCAGGCCCTGCCCCTGGCCGGTCGTGCCGTGGTCACCGAGATCGATGCCGACTTCGATGGCGATGCCCACGCGCCCGAACTCGGCGCCGAGTGGCAGGAGGTGGCCCGCGAGCGCCATGTCGCCGGCAGCGGCCTGCGTTTTGCCTTCGTCACCTACGAACGCCGCGACCCGCGCTGACGCGGCGGCTGGCCCGCATACGCCGGTGCCAAGCGGGCAGAAAAAACCCGCCACCCCGGGAAGGGTGGCGGGCAAAAAGGATGGCCTCTCGACCAACCTTGGAGAAAGCCGCCAGGGAAACACCGGCTTCGGCGTTTACTTGGCATAGTTGAATTATCAGGGTTTTCCCTGGTTTTGACCTTGCCTTTCGTCAAGAAAACCGCCCATTTGGCCGGCAGCGACAGGTTGCCGACCATGCGACCTAGAATCGGCCGATGCAATTGGCTACCTGGAACATCAACTCCCTGAGCGTGCGCCTGCCACAGGTGCTGGACTGGCTCGCCGCCAACCCGGTCGACGTGCTGGCGCTGCAGGAACTCAAGCTGACCGACGACCGTTTTCCAGCCCAGGCCTTCGCCGACGCCGGTTACCACGCGCAATGGTTCGGACAGAAGACCTACAACGGCGTGGCACTGATCAGCCGCTCGCCCGCCACCGAGGTCATCCGCAATATCCCCGGCTTTGAGGACGAACAATCGCGCGTGCTGTGCGCCACCATCGACGGCATCCGTGTCATTGGCGCCTACTTCCCCAACGGGCAGGCACCCGGCAGCGACAAGTTCACCTACAAGATGCGCTGGCTCGACGCGCTGCGCACATGGGTGCGCACCGAAATGGCGAGCCACCCGCAACTGGTGCTCATGGGCGATTTCAACATCACCTTCGACGACCTCGACGTCTGGGACCCTGAGGGCCTGCGCGAGACCATCCACTGCACCACCGAGGAGCGCAACCAGTTGCAGGCGCTGATGGCGCTCGGCCTGCACGATGCGCACCGCCTGTTCGAGCAGCCCCCCAGGAGTTTCAGCTGGTGGGACTACCGCATGCTGGGTTTTCAGAAAAACCGCGGCCTGCGCATTGATCACATCCTGATCAGCGATGCCCTCCGGGCCCGGGCCACCGCCTGCACCATCGACCGCCAGCCCCGCAAGAACAAGCAACCCAGCGACCACGCCCCCGTGGTGCTGACACTGGCTGACTGACACACCCTCCACCTGCGGCGCCCGCACAACGGGCACCGCAAGGTGTGGCGTCAGTCGTCCATGCCCAGTTCCTGGATCTTGCGGGTGATGGTGTTGCGCCCGATGCCCAGCTTCTGAGCCGCCTCGATGCGCCGGCCACGTGTGCTGGCCAGCGCGGTCTGGATCAGACTGAGCTCGAAACGGCGCGTCAGCGCATCCCAGACATCGGTCTTCCCCTGTTCGAGCATCTGCCGTGCCTCGGACTGCAACAGCTGTTCCCAACTGCCCTGGCCAGGCAGCACACCACTGGCTGCATGCGTCACCGACACCGGCAGCCTGTCCAGGGCCGTCGTCGCCGGCGTCACAGACAGGACCTCTGGCTCCAGTACCGGCGACGGCACCGCCTGTGCGGCCATGACGACATCCGGCACCGTGACGCTGTGGTCGCCATCACCTTGCACCTCCGGCGGCAGATCGTTCACGTCGATCACCTGGGCCGGTGCCATCACGGTCAGCCAGTGGCACACGTTTTCCAGTTGCCGGACATTGCCGGGGAACTCGAAGGCCGACAGCACCCGCAGCGCACCATCCGAAATCCGCTTCGGCTCGACCCCCAGCTGCTTGGCGCTTTGCTGCAGGAAATGCCGCGTGAGCATGGGAATGTCCTCGCGGCGCTCGCGCAGCGCCGGCAGGCGCAGGCGGATCACGTTGAGGCGGTGGAACAGATCCTCGCGGAAGGCGCCCTCCTTCACCCGCTGCTCCAGGTTCTGGTGGGTTGCCGCAATGACGCGCACATTGGCCTTGACCGCACTGTGGCCGCCCACGCGGTAGAAATGGCCGTCCGAGAGCACGCGCAGCAGGCGCGTCTGCAGATCGAACGGCATGTCGCCGATTTCGTCGAGGAACAGGGTACCGCCCTCGGCCTGCTCGAAGCGGCCGCGCCGCATCGTCTGCGCGCCGGTGAAAGCACCCCGCTCGTGGCCGAACAGCTCGGATTCCAGCAGGTCCTTGGGAATCGCCGCGGTGTTGATCGCGATGAAGGGACCGTCGGCACGCGGCGAGTGCTTGTGCAGCGCCCGCGCGACCAGTTCCTTGCCGGAGCCGGACTCGCCGGTGATCAGCACGGTCACGTTGCTCTGGCTGAGCCGGCCGATGACGCGGAACACGTCCTGCATCGCCGGTGCCTGCCCCAGCATTTCGGGCGCGGCACTCACCGACTCCTGCCCCACTTCCTCGCGCTGGCTTTCCTCCACCGCACGGTGGATCAGCTCCACCGCTTTGGGCAGATCGAACGGCTTGGGCAGGTACTCGAAGGCGCCTCCCTGAAAGGCCGAGACGGCACTGTCCAGGTCGGAGAACGCGGTCATGATGATCACCGGCAGGCCGGGCATCCGTTCCTTGACCTTCTCCAGCAGCTCCAGCCCCGAACCCCCCGGCATGCGGATGTCGCTGACCAGGATCTGCGGTCCTTCCTCGGGCGCGTCGGCCAGGGCGCGCAGCACCTCCTGCGGATTGGTGAAGCTGCGCGTCGGCAGGTTCTCCCGCAGCAACGCCTTCTCGAGCACGAAGCGGATGGATTGGTCATCATCAACGATCCAGATCGGCTTCATGTCGGTGTCTTCCCTTCGTCAGTGTCGCAAGTGGTGGTTCATGGCAACGGGATCAGGATCTTGAAATCCGTCCTGCCCGGCATGCTCTCGCACTCGATCAGGCCATGGTGCTGTTGCACGAAGGTTTGCGCCAGCGTCAACCCCAGACCGGACCCACCACCACGCCCTGAAACCAGAGGAAAGAAGATGCGATCCTTGATCGAGTCCGGTACACCGGGCCCGTTGTCGATCACATGCAATTCCAATGCCAGCCGATAGCGTTGCTTGCCGAAGGTGAGCTGCCGCGCCACCCTCGTCTGGAAAATGATCTCCGCGTCCCCGGCCGCGATGCGGTCGGTCAGTGCCTGCGCCGCGTTGTGCGCGATGTTGAGGACCGCCTGTATGAGCTGCTCCCGGTCGCCGCGGAACTCGGGGATCGAGGTGTCGTAGTCGCGCACGATCGTCAGGCCGCGCGGGAACTCGGCCATGATCAGCGCGCGCACGCGCTCGCACACCTCGTGGATGTTGACATCGCCCACCACGTGCGGCCGGCGATGCGGCGCCAGCAGGCGGTCCACCAGCGACTGCAGGCGGTCGGCCTCATGGATGATCACCTGCGTGTACTCGATGAGTTCCCGGGACTCCAGATCCATCTGCAGCAACTGCGCGGCCCCTCGGATGCCACCCAGCGGATTCTTGATTTCGTGGGCCAGGTTGCGGATCAGCTCCTTGTTGGCCTGCGCCTGATCGAACAGGCGCTCTTCGCGTTCCTGCCGGGTCTGCTGCTCCAGCGGCAGCAACTCCACGATGATCTCGCCCGGCGAGTCGGTCTGCGCCACCACCACGTGGACCGGCATCGGATCACCGCCCAGCCGCCGCAGCCCGGCGTCGTAGCGCAGCGCAGCGAATTCGTTGACCTGTGCGCCGTGCAGGGCGTTGAGCAGGAGGTGCGGCTCGGTGAACCAGTCCTGCAGCCCGGCACCGGCCAGGCTGCGGCGAGAGATGCCCAGCGCGTCCTCCAGCGCCGCATTCACGAACAGGACGGCGCCATCGGGGGCCACGACCGCCACCAGCGTGGCCAGCAGGTCGAAGGACTGGAAACGTGATGGTGACGCGCCGGCCGCCACACCGGCGGTGGCCGAGACGGGAAGGTCTGGGGGCGTGGCGGGCTTGAAACCCTTCATTATTTTGCGCCGGAAACCGCGGAGGACTGCCCTGCCGCGGGCAGCCTGGACAGTTCCCGCTCAATGCCGGCCACATCGGCCTCGGCCCGGGAGACCGCCGCCTTGAGCTCGGCCACGCGGTCAAGGTAGCGCTGGTAATTGCGGCTCTCGATGCCCTGCTTTTCGGGTTCGCCATCGGCGTAGGCCGCACGCGCCTCGGCCAGGCGCGCCTGCGCCTTGCGCAATTCACTCTCGAGAATCGCGCGAGCATCGCTGTCACGGGCGCGCTGCTCGGCCGACGGTGGCGGCGCCGCCGGCCGGGGCGCCGCACCGGGTGCCACGGCCGCCGCCGGTGGCGTGCTCGCCGGCCGCGGCGTGGTGCCCTGAATGATGGTGATGTTGCCACCCTCCATCAGCTTGCAGTCCTTGTCCCTGGCCGTTTTCGGATCGTTGGTGTACTCGCTGCCACAGCGGTAGATCTTGTTTTGGGCATGGGCCGCCAGACCGGTAGCCAGCAACACCGAAACCAGCATCCAGCGAACGGGACGGGAAGTCATCATCTGAGGCAAGACAGGCTCTCCAGCAGTCGGTCACAAGGGCAGTTTTCGAGTATGACCGAAAACAGGACCAATGGTGCCCGCCCTTGCACCGAATCCACCCGTGACCCGAAAGAAAAAAGGACGGCCGGGGCCGTCCTTTTCAATGAATCTGCCCCCCGCAGCCAAGTTGGCAGCCCGAGGGGAGACCGAACTCACAGGCTGAAGTACATGTCGAACTCGGTCGGCGAGACCTCGATACGGGAGCGGGTCACTTCCTGCATCTTCAGCTCGATGTAGGCGTCGAGCATGGCATCGGTGAACACGCCACCCTTGGTCAGGAACGCGCGGTCCTGGTCCAGGTACTCCAGCGCCTGATCCAGGCTGTGGCACACCGTGGGCACCAGTTTGTCCTCTTCGGGCGGCAGGTGGTACAGATCCTTGGTGGCGGCTTCGCCCGGATGGATCTTGTTCTCCACACCGTCCAGACCCGCCATCAGCAGGGCCGAGAAGCACAGGTACGGGTTGGCCATGGGGTCCGGGAAACGTGCCTCGACGCGGCGCGCCTTGGGATTGGCCACGTAGGGGATGCGGATCGAGGCCGAGCGGTTCTTGGCCGAGTAGGCCAGCTTCACGGGCGCTTCGAAATGCGGCACCAGACGCTTGTAACTGTTGGTGGACGGGTTGGTGATGGCGTTGAGGGCACGCGCGTGCTTGATGATGCCGCCGATGTAGTACAGGGCGAATTCCGACAGGCCGGCGTAGCCGTCACCGGCGAACAGGTTCTTGCCGTCCTTCCAGATCGACTGGTGCACGTGCATGCCCGAGCCGTTGTCGCCATGGTAGGGCTTGGGCATGAAGGTGGCCGTCTTGCCGTAGGCGTTGGCCACGTTCCAGATCACGTATTTGAGGTTCTGCGTCCAGTCGGCGCGTTCGACCAGGGTCGAGAACTTGGTGCCGATCTCGCACTGGCCGGCACCGGCCACCTCGTGGTGGAACACTTCGACCGGGATGCCCAGCGATTCGAGGATCAGGACCATCTCGGCGCGCATGTCGTGCGTGCTGTCCACCGGCGGCACGGGGAAGTAGCCGCCCTTGACGCGCGGACGGTGGCCGCGGTTGCCGCCTTCCAGTGCCGCGCCGGTGTTCCACGGTGCCTCGTACTCGTCGATCTTGTAGAAGGTGTGGCCCGGCTCGGTGCTCCAGCGCACGCCGTCAAACAGGAAGAACTCGGGCTCGGGACCAAAATAGGCCACGTCGCCCAAGCCGGTCGACTTCAGGTAGGCCTCGGCACGCTTGGCGATGGAGCGCGGATCGCGGTCATAGGCCTTGCCGTCGCTGGGCTCGATGACGTCGCACTGCAGGAACAGCGTGGTTTCCTCGAAGAACGGATCGATGTTGGCGGTGTTGGGATCGGGCATGAGCAGCATGTCCGAAGCCTCGATGCCCTTCCAGCCTGCCACCGAAGAGCCATCGAATGCGTGGCCGCTGGAAAATTTTTCCTCATCGAAGGCCGAGATCGGCACGGTCACGTGCTGCTCCTTGCCACGGGTGTCAGTGAAGCGGAAATCAACGAACTTGACTTCGTTGTCATTCACCATCTGCATCACGTCTGCGACGGTCTTGGCCATCAAAAGCTCCTGAAGAAACTGGGTGGGTGAAAAAAACGGTTGGCGGTCAATTCCTAGCAGCTTTCATGCCATGACCAGAGAACCGCATGGATGCAGGGGCACGAATGCACACAACAGGATCATGACGCACCGAAAGGTACCATGCACCGTCGCCGGCGCCGCAAACGCCACGTACCCCATTCATTTTGCACCATTACAGTGCATTTGCACCGGAACAAGGCGCCTGCTAGCGCACCATTTCTGGGCCCAATTGTGCACCGTGGCTTTGCAAGCCTGACAGCAGCTCCCGGTAGGCGCGGTCCACCACCTCGGGGCGCCCCTTGACCCCAAGCTCGATATGCCGCCCCAAGGTCGGGTGATCGACGCTGGGCAGACTGAACACCTTGACCTCATGCTCGCGCTCAAGGTGCTCCATCAGGGGGGTCAGCACCGCCTCCATGCCTCCGAACACCACCACCGAGCGCTCTTTCCAGGCCTCCTGGTGGTGCCAGGCGTGGTAATGCCGATCCAGCAGGTCCTCGATCATGGGCCAGGCCATCACCGGGAACCCCGGTAGGAAGTGCACCGTTCCACCGCCCGGGCCATCGCAGGAAAAGCCCGGAATCTTGTTGTACGGGTTGGCAATGATGCGTGCGCCGGCCGGAAACACCCCCATGTTGAGGCGGTGCACATTGTCGGCCCGCGCCGGATCGTAGACCTGCCCCTGCTCTCGGGCGACGTCCCGCATGCGCTCTTCGATCAGCACCTTGGCCTCCGGGTGCAGCACCAGCTCAACACCCAGTGCGGCCGCAGCGCACTGGCGCGTGTGGTCGTCCGGCGTGGCGCCGATGCCGCCGCACGAAAACACGATGTCATCGGAAGCGAAGGCGTCGCGCAGCGCCGCCGTGATGCGCGCGCGGTCGTCGCCGACGCAGCGCGCCCAGCTCAGGCTCAGACCCCGAGCTGCCAGCAGTTCGATCACCTTGGGCAGGTGCTTGTCGGCCCGTTTGCCCGACAGGATTTCGTCGCCGATGATGATGAGGCCGAAGGCCCGTGGAGTTGCATGCATGTGATCAGGGAATGGGCAGGGGGTCACGGCTTGGAGGGGTCGGTAGCGGTGTCGGCAGCGGGCAGGGCCGGCTGGCCGTGCCACGCCACCGCATCCACCATGGCCCCGTGCGCTGGCATGGGATCACCGGCATCGGCCAGGCCACCGCTCGATCGCAGCCGCGCCAGCTCTGCCAGCAAATAATGGGCGAACCAGAGAGAGGACAGCGCGAACACCAGGGTATAGACCCAGATGGCCAGCGGCACCAGCAGGGGGGCAAACGCCAGGAACAGGGCGCCCGAGGCCCAGAACAGGCTGGGCGCTGCCCCCAGATAGCCCGTGAGCACACCCATGAGCAGCAGGCGACCCCGGTGCTCACGCAGGATGTGCTGGCGCTCGTCCTTGCTGGCGTGCGCCGCCAGCGCATCGAAGGCGAACACGCGGTAGGTCAGCCAGCCCCAGATCAGGGGCGGCAGGATCAGGACCAGTGGCGGTACCAGCCACAGCGGCATGGACAGCAACAGGGCCACCAGCGCGACCACGGTGGACCACAACGACCACCACACGGCGAGCACCATCGATGCCCCGCGCTTGCGCTCAAGCATCGGAAAGCGTCTTTGCCCGACCAGCGCGGCCATGGCCGAGGTCATGAAGGTTGCCACCAGCAGCAGGCTGGCCACGACAATGACCGGCGTGGACAGCGACAGCACGAGCAAGGGCGCCAGCATGGTCGAGACGAGCGACCAGCCGGCCTCGTTGAGCCATGCGGCCAGCGCCTGGTACAGCCTGAAAGTGTCGAGCCAGGCCTGCGCACTGGCCACGGCGGGCTGCCAGAAGAAATACACCAGGCCGAAGGAAGCCGCCAGCATCAGGCCCAACGGGAACAGGGACAGGCCGATGACGCGCGGGTGCAGACAGTAGGCCAGTGCCCGCCAGAAGGCATCGAGGATCTGCTTCATGTGTGCAGCATAGCGCCTTTCTCCGCCCGCCATGGCATCGGAACACGGCGTTTCGCTGACGGGCGGGTGACAGGCCGGCGTGGTGGATTCGCCTACGATTGCGCCATGAATCGCATCGACATCGAAGGCATCGGGCTGGAAGTGGCCCATATTCCCGGCGCCCCGGACAAGGCGCCCCTGATCTTTCTGCATGAAGGCCTGGGCAGCGTGGCCATGTGGCCCCAGCGCGGCCGCGACTGGCCGCGTGAGCTGTGCGAGCGCACGGGGCGCAGCGGCTGGCTGTATTCACGCCGCGGCTACGGCCAGTCCGACCCCGTGGCCGAGGTGCGCGCCGCGCCGCGCATGGCTGGCTTCTGGCACGTCGGCCGGCACGAACCCGACTACATGCACCGTGAAGCCTGGGATGTGTTGCCACGCCTGTTGCAGCAGCTGGGCGTGCACCGGCCGGTACTGGTCGGTCATTCGGACGGCGCCACGATCGCCCTGCTCCACGCCGCCCGCCACGACGTCGCGGCCTGCGTGGTGATGGCCCCGCATGTCATGGTCGAGGACATCACCATCGCCGCCATCGAGCAGGCGCGCGAACATTACCTGAAGACATCCCTGCGTGAGCGGCTGGCACGCTATCACCGCGACGTGGACAACGCCTTCTGGCAATGGAACGACATCTGGCTCGACCCGGCCTTTCGCGCCTATGACATCCGGACCACCTGCGCCGACATCCGCGCACCGCTGCTGGCCATCCAGGGCACGGACGACCCCTACGGCAGCCTGCAGCAGCTCCAGGACATCCAGGCCCAGGCGCCCCATGCGCATCTGGCCATCCTGCCCGATTGCGGCCACAGCCCCCACCGCGACCAGCCGGACGCGCTGCTGGATGCGGTCGCCCCCTATCTGGAAAATGTGCCCTAACAGGGACGAAGTGTGCCCAATCTGCACAAATTCCGGGGAAAACTGCCACAGACGTCACACATTGCCGGCTCATGACTTGCACCAGAGCGGTGAACTGTGCGTCAATTCATCATCATTCGATGCCTATCGCCGTTCTCTGATTGCTCCATGCCCACCTTTGTCACACCGGATCCGTGGCTGCTTGTGGCGCTGGCACCCGTGCTGCTGGCGGCCGGTGCGTGGGGGCATCATGTCTGGGCAGCCCGGGCGGCGAGGCGGCGGCGGCGGATTCCGCGCCACTGGCCGCTGACCCCGAGGGCACTGACCAACAGCGAAGAGACCCTTGTCTGGCACTGGCTCGTGCGCACGTTTTACGACCACCACGTGATGATCAAGCTGCCGGTCACACGTTTCACGCTGCCGCGCGACCCCGTCCAGAGCAAGAACTGGTTCCAGTTGCTGGGCAGCGTCTATTGCACCTTCACCATCTGCAAGGCCGACGGCCGGGTGATCGGCTGTGTGGATGTGCCAGGCCACAAGGGCATTCCGCGCATGGTGCGCCAGATCAAGTATTCGCTGCTCACCCGGTGTGGCCTGCCCTACTGGGTCATTCGTTCGGACAACCTGCCTGCCGTGGCCGACATCCGCGACGAGTTCCTGGGTGACGCCCCCCTGGCCCAATCGATGCGCGAGCGTGAACAGGAAGAACGCGCCATCATCGCTGCCCAGGCGAATCTGCGTTCGGCCCTGAACCGCCAACGGCAAAGCCGCGCCGACAGCGACTTCACCCCCTTGTCGACCTGGCCATCGGGCAACAGCGAACTGAGGCCCAGCGATTTCAACAGCAACTGGGGGGAGAATTCATTCCTGCAACCGCTGGACAGCCGCAAGGGTGATCTGCACTGACGCCTACACCTTGCGCGTGAGGGCGTCCACCTCCTCGGCCGTGAGCCAGCGCCACTGGCCGGGCGCCAGATCAGGTGGTAGCTCGAGGCTGCCGATGGCCCGTCGGTGCAGGCCTTCGACCCGGTTGCCGGCCGCGGCCACCATGCGTTTGACCTGGTGGTACTTGCCTTCGGTCAGCGTCAGCTCCAGCAGATGATCGTCCAGCCGGCGGCATGCGTGCGCCTTCACCGGCCTGGGGTCGTCGTCGAGCACCACACCTTCGGACAAGCGCTGCAGCAACCGGTCGTCCAGCGGGTGCTTGAGCCGCGCCTCGTACACCTTGGGCACGTGATGGCGCGGCGAGGTCATGCGGTGGATGAACTTGCCATCGTCCGAGAGCAGCAGCAGACCGGTGGTGTCATGGTCCAGCCGGCCCACGGCCTGCACGCCGGCGGCGGCCGAGCCGCCGCGTTCGCGCAGCGGCCCCGGCAGCAGCGTGTGAACCCCCGGATGCGCACCGGGCTTGCGCGAGCACTCGTAACCGGCGGGCTTGTGCAGCATCACGTAGGCGCGCTCATGGTACGCCCAGCGCTGACCCTGCACCCAGAACACCAGTCCGTCGGTCGTCATCAGCGCCTCCGGGTCCTCACAACGGGCGCGCTCCTCGCCGATTTCGACCAGCCCCTGCTGCACCAGCCCCCAACAGACCCGCCGGGTGCCGAAGCCCTGGCTGAATAGGATGTCGTGCAAGGGCTGGGCGCGGTCGGACATGGGCATGGCAGGCAAGAAAAAAATGGCAGTGTGACGGATCAGCGGGCGGCCGCACGCGGTTGGCGCCCATGCGAGCCGGGAACGTGGTGCGGACCCTGGGCGACATCCGGCCGGCGGACCGGCAACACGTCGGGTCGCGAGAGCTCGTTGAGGATGCCACAGTGGTCGGCGGTGTCGTCCACCGCGGTGCAGCGGGCGCGCAGGGCCTTGAGCTGACGCTCCAGCAGCCGCAGCTCGCGGATGCGCTGCGACACATGACCGATGTGTTCGTCCAGCAGGTCGTTCACGCCGCCGCAATCCGCCTCGGGATGGTCCTTGAAGCGCAGCAGCGTGCGGATCTCGTCCAGCGTCATGTCCAGGTTGCGGCAATGCCGGATGAAGCTCAGCCGTTCGGCGTGCGATGCTTCGTAGGCGCGGTAGTTCGACCCGGTGCGCGCGGGCGCAGGCAACAGACCCTCCCGTTCATAGAAGCGGATCGTCTCGACCGGGGTATCGGTCTGCCGGGCCAGATCGCCGATCTTCATGGGCATGCTCCTGCAGGGCTTGACCCTGAACCAGCTACAGGGTTTCCAATACTGTAAACGAAGACCAACCCTACCCGTCAGCGCATGACCAGAGACCACCTGCCGCACCATGGCCATCCCGCCCGCCACGCCCCCACCCCTGCACCGGCCTGCGGCTGCGACGGTGGTTGCGCCCCCGTCATCCCGGTATCACCGGGAGCGGCCAGCCTCCAGGACATGACGTGGCTGAGCATCCCGGCCATGGACTGCGCGGCCGAGGAAGGCGAAATCCGGCGCGCCCTGTCGGAACTGCCGGGCCTGCGCGGTCTGCGGTTCCGGCTCGCCAGCCGTTCGCTCGGCATCGATGCCCCGGCCGAGTCCATCCCCAAGGCCCTCGACGCCATTGCCGGCGCCGGTTTCAAGGTGACGCAACTGGCCGCCGAGCCTTCGGCGCCCGCCCACGGCCACCGTCACGTTCATGACCACGATCACGCGCATGGACATGACCATGGACACCCAGCGGCGGCATGGTGGCGCGACGAAGTGCGCTATGGCCTGGCTCTGGCCCTGGCCGTCGTGGCCGAAGCGCTGCACTTCCTGGCGCCCGACATCACCGCCTGGGCCGTGGCCGGCATGGCCGTGGCTGCCGCCGCCATTGCACTGGCGGGTTTCTCGACGTACGCCAAAGGACTGGCCGCGCTGCGCCGCGGACGCATCGGCATCAGCGCGCTGATGACGGTCGCCGTCACCGGCGCCTTCCTCATCGGCCAATGGCCCGAGGCCGCCATGGTCATGGCGCTGTACGCCATTGCCGAGCTGATCGAGGCCCGCTCGGTTGACCGCGCGCGCAACGCCATCCAGGGGCTGCTGAGCCTGGCGCCGGAAACCGCCGAGGTGCGGGATGCCGACGGGCAATGGGTGACGAGCCCCTCTTCGGACGTACAACCCGGCCAGTGCATCCGCATCCGGCCCGGTACCCGCATCCCACTGGATGCCACGATCATCAGCGGCCAGACCACGGTCGATCCATCGGCGGTCACGGGCGAGAGTATGCCGATCGAGCGCGGTGTGGGCGACGCCCTGTTCGCCGGCACGGTCAACCTCAGCGGCACGGTCGAGGCCACGGCCACGGCCGCCAGCCACAACACGCTGCTGGCGCGCATCATCGCGGCCGTCGAGCAGGCACAAAGCGCGCGTGCGCCCACCCAGGCCTTCGTCGACCGCTTTGCCGCCATCTACACGCCCACGGTCTTCGCGCTGGCCCTGGCAGTGGCACTGCTGGGGCCCTGGCTGCTCGATTGGACCTGGCTGCAAGGCCTCTACAAGGCCCTGGTGCTGCTGGTGATCGCCTGCCCCTGCGCGCTGGTCATCTCCACCCCCGTGAGCATCGTCAGCGGCCTGGCCGCGGCGGCGCGGCGCGGCATCCTCATCAAGGGCGGCGTGCATCTGGAAAAGGCCCGGCTGCTGCGCACCATCGCGCTGGACAAGACCGGCACCATCACCGAAGGCAAGCCCGGCCTGGTGGCCACCGAGGTCCTTGCCCCGGGCCACCACCATGACGAGGTGCTGCACTGGGCCGCCGACATGGCTGGCCATTCGGATCACCCTGTCTCGCACGCCATCGCCGCGGGTCTCGATGGTCACGGTTGCTCGCACGACATCGACGGGTTCGAAGTGCTCCCGGGGCTGGGCACCCGGGCACGGGCGCATGGTACCGATCTGTGGCTGGGCAACCACCGCCTGATCGAATCCCTGGGTGTGTGCGTGCCGCAGGTCGAGGCCCGGCTGGACGAACACGAGTCGCAGGGCCGAACCGTCACCCTGCTGGCCAGCCGCGAGCAGGTGCTGGCCATCTTCGCGGTCGCCGATGCCATCAAACCCAGTTCGCGCGAGGCCATGACGCAGCTCGCGGCCATGGGTGTCCAGACGCACATGCTCTCGGGTGACAACCAGCGCACTGTCGAAGCCATCGCGCGCGAGGCCGGCATCAGCAGCGCGCGCGGCCAGCTCATGCCGCAGGACAAGCTCGATGCCATCCGCGACATGCAGCGACAGGCCGGCGGCAACGCCCATACCGTGGCCATGGTCGGTGACGGCATCAACGATGCGCCCGCGCTGGCCACGGCCGACCTGGGCATCGCCATGGGTGGCGCCGGGACCGACATCGCCATCGAGGCGGCCGACGTGGTCATCATGAACGACGACCTGCGCCGCATCCCCGAGACCATGGCGTTGTCGCGCCGCACGCACGCCGTGCTGGTGCAGAACATCGGGCTGGCCTTGGGCATCAAGCTGGTGTTCTTCGTGCTGGCCGTCGCCGGCTCGGCCACCATGTGGATGGCCGTGTTCGCCGACATGGGCGCCAGCCTGATCGTGGTGGCCAACGGTTTGCGCCTGTTGCGAACCCGGCCCGTGCGCCGTTTCAGCCGGTCCTGACCTGACGGCCGCGATCCCCAGGCGCGCGACCGACACGCTTCACATCAGGCTGTCCAGCAGCACCGCTGCTGAATGGCGGCGCATGCCGGACGCCAGATGCAGCAGCTTGCGGGGATCGGCGCCGCAGCCTCCGTGGCTCAGGCAGTCGGCCACCTTCTCGATCAGCTCATCGTCCGTGAGGGGGTCGGCGGCAGCGCCATGCTGCACCTCGACGCGCCGCTCCAGCACGTCACCGCTGACGAGTTCAAGCCGCACGAGAGAAGACCGGGGAAACAGCGCGCCCTGGCATTCTGTCGCGTTCACCCGCGCCATGAAATCGACGATCTCCGGCCGGCGCACCGCCTCGTCCGTGAACGACGACA
>Ga0265293_10009356_pt1 | contig 14114 bp, 5 predicted proteins | sample Munlanlewell138R_FD_192505 | JGI IMG/M metagenome (GOLD analysis project Ga0265293, IMG submission 192505) | Leachate microbial communities from a municipal landfill in Southern Ontario, Canada - Leachate well 138R | ecosystem: Engineered > Solid waste > Landfill > Unclassified | place: Canada...
CCGTCATCATCCATACACATTCCCCTGGGATCTTTAAAACGGGCATCTTCTCGATTACCATCTATAACAGCGCTTTGACTAGGAGACCCGGCAAAAATCTCAGCTTGAACGCCATCAGTCCAAGTCGAACCAACCTTGCTAATTTTGTAAATACTGTAATCGCTATGGTGAGATAAATAAAAACAATCGTTAAATTTATCGTACACAATATATCCAACAAAAGCATCAGCCCTATAGTCGAGTTGCTCTCCCAAAACTTCAGTTTCTTGAGTTTCAAGGTTGAAACGCCCAAAATATCTGTTTTTATGACAAAAATAAAGCCATTTCTGATCAGGATCATGCGCTTTATCCATCATTGCCAAACTGCGAATACGATCGTACCCTTCTCCCAATTCTTTTATCTCTCCCACATTATAAGGAAGCCAGCCATTTTCTTTACGATATTCGTAAACAATATGTGGAGGATTCAAGCTTGTAGCATAAAGTCTGGTCCTATCTTCATTCATAGCAGGTTTCCCCAAATAAACCCCATCCTGGATGGTAATGACTTTGTTGTCATTTTCCGAAACAAAGCGTACCTTGTTGCTCTGACTTTCATAATAGCCAAAAGTCATTACATACCCATCACCAAGTGCAGCAATTCCTTGAATTTTCCAAAAATTGGCTTCAGCCAACGTACCATCGTTATACTTGGCTCCTACACCCTCCAACAATCCAACACCGGCTACCCAAGATACATTGGCAGTAGCTTTATAACGGAAAGTTTTCAGAGAGGTTGCCTCAGCTTGTTCGGAAACTACCACCTTTATTTGGCTTTCGCCATCAGACAAGCGAGGTGTCAAACAATAAATGGCATTCCCATTTACACTAACTACAGTTGCTTTTTTGTCTGAAAACCCATCATTAAAAAACACCTGCACATCTTTAATATTATTACCAAAATTCGATCCGGTAATAATCACCTTTTCCCTGATTTTACCCGAATCAGGAATAAATCCTGTAATTTCAACCGGTAGATTGGGATCAAAAGGTGTTCCTCCCTCTAAAGCTGGCCGATAAACGTAAGTTTCGTCCTTACAGCCAAAAACAAAAACTAAAATTCCTAGTAAGAAAAGTAGTTCATAGGAAAAATTCTTTTTCGTTTTATCATTCATAAAGCCATAAATTTAAAAAATCAAAAGTTTCTCAATTAGTAGTAATTAGCAGTAATTCATTTAAATTTTTCATTTTAATTGCATTACGTTTAAGTTTTTAAAAAAATTATATTGTATGCCATCAATTCAAACGATACAAAATTAGTTATTTCAAAAAAATATTAACTCCATTTATCATTCAAAAAGGTTGAATTAAAGACAATGTACTCATTTTAAGCAAAATATACTTAAAGAAAATTCAACCTAAAAAAATCCTTTCCCATTTCATCGTTCATAAAAAAGTTACTATATTTGAAAAAAAGAGAATGAAATGAAGCATTATTTTAGCTATTTATCGATAAAAAAATATAGTGCCGTTTTGCTACTCTTCCTTTGGTTGAAGGGAATAAATGCGATTGATGCAGCTAACCCAAAAAAACAGACAACAACACGAGAACAGGTTATACAAAAAGAAAAGATTGCACAAAAAAAGCATGTTCCGTTAACGTTCAGGCAACTCTCCACCTTCGACGGTCTCCCCACCAACGAGGTGCAGAAAGTATATCAGGATAAAGACGGATTCATTTGGCTCGCCACGCGATATGGACTATGCAAATACGATGGTTACGAAATAAACATCTTTACCCGACAATTAGATAATCCAAACTCCTTATCGAACAACAATATTCTGTGTTTAGCCGAAGATCACAACCATCATTTGTGGATCGGAACACAGGACGGCCTAAACGTTCTGGACAAAAAAACCGGAAACATACAAAGAGTACCTGTACCCGGCATTCCCAATCCTATCGTTGCCTGTATCCTGGTGACAAGCAACAACGAAATATGGCTGGGACTCGACGAAGGGTTGTTTAAATATTCTCTTGAGAGTAACGAATTTATCTACCTCAACAGAAACAACAGCAATGGCATTCTCTCCGACAGCCCCGTCAAATCCCTCTTGGAAGACTCCTACGGCGACATCTGGATCGGAACATGGAGCAAGGGATTATTCCGTTACGATTCCAAAAAACAAACCTTTGTTGCCTATCCTCAAATGAACGAACGAAATTCTGCTCACGTCATATACGAGGATAGCAAAAAAAATATATGGGTAGGCACATGGGATGCAGGACTCCATTTGCTCAAAAATCCACGCGATCCCGAAAAGGTTTCCTGGCAAACCTTTAGAAATAATCCTGCCGACAGCCTCAGTCTTTCCGACAATATTGTCTACGATATTTGCGAAGATGTCAATACAGGGACGTTGTGGATTGGCACCCGCAGTGGATTAAGTATCCTTCAGGACGAAAGTCATGGACGTTTCATCAATTATAAATCGACCAAATCGTTTTACCGCATTCCGAGCGACGAAATCAACTCTATCATGCGTGACCACGAAAACAACCTATGGATCGGCTCCATCGGCGGAGGGGTGTTCATTACCCATACAGAAAAAATGCCTTTCAACACCTTCACCGTTGACATCCCACAAGTTCCCTCCTCAGCGGTACGCTCGCTTTTGGTAGATCATGACAACAATATCTGGATAGGAATCGGTACCTACGGCCTGGTACAATATCGTCGTAAAAGCGGGACTTACCACCATCAGTCGCAAATTCCGGAATTGAAAACAATGGGATATGCCACCATTTACGATATCCTGCAACGAAAAAACGGCGAAATCCTATTTGCTTCCTATGGCAACGGCCTTTACAGCTACCGCAAAGGCGAGCCCTGCCGACAATTCACTTACGCCAACAGCTCTTTTATCAAGGAAGACCGCATAATTTCGCTCTACGAAGACAGTCTCGCCAATTGCTGGATAGGAACACAAACCGGCTTGGGTGTTTTGTTGCCCGACGGCAACGGATTCACCTTCAACGATCTGATCGTGGGAGACAAAAACCTTTCCCAATGTTATGTGAAAGATATCATCGAAGACCAAAATCACAACATTTGGCTGGCTACCATCAACTACGGTTTAATCCGACTATCGGGAGATTTTGCTTCGATGCAGCACATCACCTGCAAAAATTACTGTTTCGAAAAGCAAAACATTTCAACAAACAGCGTGCTCTGCCTTCATCTCGATAAATTCAACCGTCTTTGGGCAGGTACCGAAAACGGCGGACTGTTTCTATACGACAAAAAAACGGATTCCTTTATCGAAAAAAATCCACCTCACAACATCCTCGGCGACATGGTAGGCAGCATCGAAGAAGATAGCGAAGGCAATCTCTGGCTGGGAACCAACAAAGGGCTCATCAAACTCTCCTTCAACACCAACGCCGATTTGGATTCCTTCCGCATCTACACAACCATAGATGGCCTTCAAGACAATTTTTTTATCCCGAAATCCTCTTTCAATCACGACGGAGAACTCTTTTTCGGTGGATACAAGGGTTTTATCGCCTTTACACCCGAAGAAATAAAACATACCGTTGTCGAAAGCCCTTTTTTCGTAACAGACATCAAAATATTCAACCGATCCGTTGCCGGCATGCAGAAAAAAGAAAGAAAAAAAATCCTGACACAAATGCCCCCATATACCCAACAACTCACCATTCCCCACAAATACAACAATTTCAGCATCGAGTTCGCTTCCTTAAGTTACCGCAATCCCGAATTCACCCGATATGCATATAAGCTCGAAGGGTTCGACAAAAATTGGCAATACACCGATTCAAAAAGGCATTTCGCCTATTACAACAACCTGTCGCCCGGCAATTATACTTTTCTGCTGAAAGCAACCTCACAAAACGGCATCTGGAACAACGAAATCCAACGCATCGCAGTTCACGTGTTACCGCCTTTCTGGCTTACCTGGTGGGCCTTCACCCTTTATTTCATTATCACGCTCACCATTGCCTACCTTATTTACCGAAACATCCGCAACCGCATCCAACTAAAAAACCAACTGCAACTGAAGCAAATGGAGCAGGAAAAAGCCGAAGAACTCAATCAAACCAAACTGCAGTTCTTCACCAACATCACCCACGAGTTCCTTACACCGCTGACCATCATTTCGGCATCGGTCGACGAACTGAAGATGACTACCCCGCGAACCGACGATATTTTCACTGTCATCACACAAAACATCACCCGGTTGATGCGCCTCTTTCAGCAAATACTTGAATTTCGTAAAGCCGAAAGCGGCAATCTCAAGTTGCGTGTATTGTATGGAAACTTGTCGGATTTCGTAAGAACAAAAACCGAAAGCTTCCGCCCCTTGATAAAGAAGAAAAAACTTCACCTTTCGGTAGTAAGCGATCCCGATAATATCTCCGGTTATTTCGATCCCGACAAAATAGATAAGATCCTCTACAACCTTCTTTCCAACGCAGCCAAATATACCCCCGAAGACGGATTCATTCAGGTAAATCTTTCCCACAAAAGCAACAATCGCGACTATGTGCTCCTCTCCGTCAAAGACAACGGCTGCGGCATTTCGGCCGAAGATCAAAAAAATCTGTTCACCCGTTTCTACGAAGGCGATTATCGCCGGTTCAACACCACCGGAACAGGGATAGGGTTGTCATTAACAAAAGATCTGGCCAACCTTCATTATGGCGACATTCACGTGGAAAGCGAACCGGGCAAGGGATGCACCTTCCATGTCTCGTTTCCTATCGAAAAATCGTATTTCAACTCTTATGAAATAGAAAAAGAAGCAGCTGTAGTCGATGAAAATATCGCGAAAAATCCATCCAATACAATAAATGTCGATAAGAACGCACAATCCAAAAACAAGTTACAAGCACCTACACTGCTGGTTGTCGAAGACAACGAAGAGTTGCTGCAACTCATGGTACGCCTGCTGAGCAAAGAATACAACATCCTCACAGCCGAAAACGGAAAAGAGGCAATCGTCATCATCGAAAACGAACCGGTCGAACTCATCATCTCCGACATCATAATGCCCGAAATGGACGGCATCGAATTATGCCGATTCGTCAAGAACACCATCGAATACAGTCATATTCCTATCATTCTGCTTACCGCTAAAAATAAGGAGGAGGATAAAGCCGAAGCCTACGAATCGGGTGCCGACGACTTTATCAGCAAACCATTCAATCTAAGCGTACTGTATGCACGAATCAAGAACCTGCTAAAAAACAGGGAAAGGATGGCCGGCGATTTCAAAAATCAGGTGTTTTTCGAGCTAAAAGACCTCAACTATACCAGTATCGATCAGCAGTTTATTCAAAAAGCAATCGAATGTGTTTACCGTCATCTCGACGATGTGGAGTTCGACCAGGCTCAATTCGTTGAGGAAATGGGTACCAGTAAATCCACGCTCTACAACAAACTCAAATCGCTCACAGGCCTCAATACTTCGGCTTTCATCCGCAACATCCGCCTAAAAGCCGCATGCAAAATCATGGAAGAAACGCAAAACATCCGCATCTCAGAACTGGCCTATCGTGTTGGCTTTAACGATCCCAAATACTTCAGTTCCTGCTTTAAAAAAGAATTCAATATGCCTCCCAGCGAATATATGGAAAGATTTGTCCTCAAAAACGAATCGCAGGAAGAATCTTAAGTTGAAACAAAAAAACGGCTGCATCTTCCTGTCGTTTTGCAAGCGGATGTGCTTGCGCGGGAAAATGCAGCCTTAAACTGTAAAAAACAGAGGTAAAAGCCTTACCTTATTTGATTTCCAACGTAACGATGGATTTTGCAGGAAGGTTCACCGTCAACGCTCCGTCACCTGCTATTTTTGCACCGTCAAACACGGTCGGCTTCACCGTATTCGGTTTTTCAAACGTATTGTGGTCGGTCAAATTAGCCGCCGTCAAAATCTCTCCGGAAACTTTTTTTCCCTTCAATCCGGGTAATTCCACGGTAATTTCCCGGCTGTTGTCGGCATCCACGTTCGACAGTGAAAGATGAATCACCCCGTTCTTGTCGCGCGAAGCCGTGGCGCTAATCATCGGCACAACCCGGTTCTCTTCCACCATCTTTTTATCGCATATCAAATCGAAAGGCAGATACGTGGCATCCTGATGCACCTTGTACATTCGGAAAACGTGATAAGTCGGTGTCAACACCATTCCTCCCTTGTCGTCCGTCAAAATCATCGACTGCAATACGTTCACCATCTGGGCAATATTGGCCATTACCACCCGGTCGGTATATTTATGGAAAACATCCAACGTGAGCGCAGCCACAAAAGCATCGCGCAACGTATTCTGCTGATACAGATGTCCACGCACCGTACCCGGTTCTTCATCCCACCAAGTTCCCCATTCGTCTACCAATAAACCGATTCTCTTACGTGGATCGTATTTGTCCATGATGGCAATATGGTTCTTCAGCACTTGTTCGATTTCGAGTGCCTTGCCCAGTGTCCGGTAATAATCATCCACTGTAAACTGCGTGGCAGAACCTTTGTTATCCCATCTGTGAACGGTATAATAATGCAGCGACAAGCCGTTCATGTGACGACCGGCATTTTTCATCAGCACCTCTGTCCAGTTGTAGTCGTAATCGCTTGCACCACAAGCCACTTTGTATAGCCGATTTTCACCGTAATTGCGGCAATAGGTCTGGTAACGCCTGTATAGGTCTGAATAAAATTCGGGGGTCATGTTTCCTCCGCAACCCCAGTTTTCATTGCCCACACCTATATATTTCACTTTCCAAGGCTTCTCTCGCCCGTTCTTGCGGCGCAATTCTGTCATCTTCGACTCGGCATCCGACGTCATATATTCCACCCATTTTGCCAGCTCTTCAACCGTTCCGCTACCCACGTTTCCACTGATATAAGCTTCACATCCCAACATTTCGCACAAATTCAGAAACTCGTGCGTACCAAAGCTGTTGTCTTCCACCGTTCCTCCCCAGTGGGTATTCACCAGTTTGGGACGTTGTTCTCGCGGGCCTATTCCATCCATCCAATGGTATTCGTCGGCAAAGCACCCGCCCGGCCAACGAATTACGGGTACCTGCAATTCTTTCAGGGCTTCAAACACATCTTTGCGGTAACCGTTGATGTTGGGAATGGGAGAATCTTCGCCAACCCATATTCCTCCGTAAATACACCTACCCAAATGTTCGGCAAATTGGCCGTAAATTTCTTTGTGAATCACCTGCTCACCTTTGTCGGGATAAACCCGCATCACCGGTTTCTGCTGCGCAAACATTGCAACAGAAACCATTACCATTAAACTTAATACACTTGTCTTTCTCATTTTTAATTCTGATTTAATTCCAATTTGGTGTTATTGATTTTTCTTTCCTATTTACAGTATTTCTTCAATCTCTCATATTCTTCTTGGGTTATTTGAATAACCGCTCCATGTTTTTGATCTATAAAATTCGTACGTTTCATCACCCCTTCGTCAAAATGACCGATATCGGTAAACGTTTCGAAGTCGGTCGTTTCCGCAAATCCGAAATTGTGCGGACGAATTCCGTAAATATCATAGAGCAGCACCCATTTGTCTTCGCCGATGCGTTTGAAAACATTCGGACCTTCACAGCCATACTTTTCAAAATCGATCTGCTCGGGTCGATACACATAATCGCGATTGATTTTGTCGGAAAAAGCCATTTTGATTCCGGCAACGCCATCCTGTGCACAATACATCATACAATAATGCCCGTCGGGCAGCGGAGTAATATCGGCATCGAGCACCTGCTTTGTGGTATCGGGATACTCGAAAATCAGTTCCGGCCTCGTCGTCAATGTCGTAAAATCGTCATCGGTGTACGCATAATACATTTTTGTTTTGTTCTTACCATTACCGAGCCGCATCGTGAAATAAAGCATCATTTTATCGGCTTCGGGATCGTAAATCGTTTCGGGTGCCCATGCACACGCTACTTCGAGATCGGGAAACAAATCCTGAATAATCACATTGCTTCGCGTCCAGTGAATCAAATCGAAAGATTTCATCAACACAAACCCACGATTGTTTCCCCAGCCGTATTTCTCGCCATCACGCTCCCATTCCGTGTCGCGCAAACCTTCTCTTTGTGCAAAAATATGCAAATCGGTCATGGCCAAATAAAACGCCCCGTCGGGACCACGATAAATATGCGGATCACGAATTCCTTTCTGCTGCGCAATGGTATCGCCTGCGATAAACGGTTTACCGTCGTTCAAGGCCGTAAACGCATAGCCATCGGGGCTGATGGCAACGTGCAGGCTGTGTGTATCATCTGTGTGATATACCATAAGGTAAGCACTCATCTCTTTTTCACTTCCCGTCTTTTGTGCAAAAGACAGGGATACACTACCCACCATCAACAAAATAAAAACCAATTTTCTCATGTCTCTTCTTTATTTTATTCGTATTTATTTTTCACGCGCAAAACCGTAAACGAATACGCCGGCAACACCACGTTGTTGTTTTGTATTTTCTCCTTTACGGTAGTTGGTTTCGCTGTTTTGTCTGCAGGATCTCCGGTTAAAACCGTTTTTTCGACCGGTGCATCTCCGAAATCGAAATCATGGAACTCCACCGCCGTTTCTACCGGCAATAGATTGACCAATTTAACAATATAATCTCCCGTTTTGATATCCCTCACGATGGAATGGGCAAAACGCGCACGGGCTTTTGCATTGTCCGTCGCCATTTCAACCGTTGCCGGAATGTACTCCTCACCGGCATTGTTTCCGAAGAGTTTTTGAACCCAATACCCCACCGTCGGCTTCACTTCGGTATTGTTGAAATAAATCAAATCGGGATTCCACTGCGTGTGCCCCTCTTTGGCAAGCAACGGTGCGTAGGAAGTCATCAGCACGATGTCGGCGTTGCGTTCAACGTTGCAAAGGTGCAACGCCTCGGCAAGTGCCGTTTCCAAGTTGTTGGGTCTTCCGGGTAGGTGAGCGGCATATTCGCCGAGATACACTTTCGGCTTTTTACGATCGTATTTATCGTAAAAAGCCGCATTGTAAATCATCCATGCGGGCGAAACGTAATAATGCTCATCCACCATCGGTACGCCCAATTCGGTGGCAAATCGCCATCCTTCATCATAATCGCTGCCCTCGTAAAACGGACCGGTTGTACCCACAACCGTGATTTCGGGGTGTTTTTCCTCAATGGCCTTGAAAATCATTTCGAAACGTTCTTTAAACACTTCACTGATCAGATCTTCGTTTCCGATACCAATATATTTAAGGTTAAAAGGTTCGGGATGTCCGGCTTGCGCCCGAAGTTTTCCCCACGTCGTCGATTTATCTCCGTTGGCCCATTCAATCAAATCCAGGATATCCTGAATATAAGCTTCCATTTCTTCAAGCGGAATACCGCCCTGCTGACCGGCCAATCCGTTTTTTCCTTTTCGCGAGTTTTGGCACGGCACGCCGGCTGCAAGTATCGGCAAAGGTTCTGCGCCAATGTCTTCGCAAAACTGAAAATACTCAAAATATCCCAATCCCTTCGTCTGGTGATAACCCCAAATATTAAAATCGGGTTTGCGTTCCTCCAATTTTCCGATCGACTCTTTCCATCGGTAGATGTTTTCAATACCGTTCCCGTGAGCTAAACACCCCCCCGGGAAACGCACGAATCGCGGTTTGAGGTCGGCAATCGCCTGTGCCAAATCGGCACGCAATCCGTTTTTGCGGTCTTTGAACGTTTTCTGCGGAAAAAGGGAGAAAAGGTCGCATCTTACTTCCCATCCCGCTCCTCCAATAACATTATCTGGAAGCGGAGAAACGGCAACCTGCAATTTTGCATTTGTCGCAGTTTGACGAGCCGTCAATACTGCCTCGTATTTTTTCCAATTTTCAGCACCGATTTTGATGGACACTTCGTTGCTCGCCGCATTTCCTTTGTTGTCGATCAGTTTAACGGCAATTCTTCCCGGTTTTTCCGCTTTGGCAAACATCGAAAAATCGTATTTGTCGCCCTGCTTAATCGCTATGCCGTCAAAACCCTCGTTAACCAACGTTTGGCCGGATTCCAACACCACATGGTGCGGATTATTGGGGTGTAAAGGATTGAGCGTATCAATCTTTATCTCATGGCGGGAATGCCGTGTGTCAATGGTCCATGCTGTTGTGCTGTTCCATTCACGCCGATCTTTCGGCGAATATTCGAAATCGCGGTTTTGCAACAATTCGGCATACAACCCGCCGTCGGCCGCATAGTTGATATCTTCGAAAAAAACGCCAATCAGTTTGTCGCTGATTTTCTTCGGCTTACCGGTATCGACCGTCATCGTCGCTTTCACCGGTTGAAGCCCCGCAAAACGCACGGCATCGTCTTTCGCCTGTTCATCATAAAGCAATCTTTTATAAGCGCTCAGCTGTGCCGTCTTCATCAGGTTGTCGATAGTCTGCCAATCCACTTCAAACGTATCCGTATAGGACGAAAGGTCTTTCTTTGCATCCCGGTCGATATAATAATCCTGTGGTTTCCAGTGAATCAAATCCGGTGAAACCGTCCGGCCGTAAACATTTTCATCCGCCCTAAAAACGCACTTCCAACGTCCGTCTTCTCTTGTCAGCACCGGGTCATGCATCTTCTTGTGCGACCCCCACGGTCCGTAATCGCTGGTCAAAAAACAATGATTGATCGTATGCCACTGTTCACCATCGACGCTCCACTTGAAATACAAACCGTTACGATTTTCGACGGCCAATAGAGCCGAATCGGGGGTATCGGCAAAAACCTTTCCCCAACCCAATATCACCAATACCTCGATTAATAGAATTTTAACAAAACACTTCGCGCTCATCCTTACATATGGTTACATGAAACATATCGGTTTTTAGTCGGTATAAACAACTGCTCCACCCAATCCCTGCATTCGGATCGTCAAATTGCCCTTTTTGTCCACGGTTGCCACTCTCAAACCCGCCGTACGATCGTCCTTGTCGTAAAGCATGTTTACCTGCTTCCCCGCCAACCACGGCAGCGACAGTTTCAGCTCCTTCGGTTGACGATCGGCGTGCGTAGCAACAACATACCACTTGTCGCCTGCCCGTCGGGCAATCACGCAAAACTTGCCGGGATAACCGTCCACAAAACGCGTCTCATCCCACACCACGGGTACTTTTTTCATGAAATCGATCACATAGTCGGGCTGCTCCTCCAAGTTGTTCGGCATAATGCCGAAATGTTGCAACGGCGATTGATACAAGATCGAAGTAGCCACTTGAAAAGCATCTGTCGTCCGACGATAATTGCCGTAACTGTCGTCCTTCGAAAACCGGCGATTAAAAAACACCGGACCAAAATCCATCGCCGCCACCGCATTGCGCGTAAACGGCAAAATCGTGCTCACAAACGCCTCTTTGTCGGCAAAATCCTGACTGAAAACCAGGTTTTCCGATGCCAGCGTCGCCTCGCTCGTGAAATGATTGGGATACATCCGCTCCCACCCTCGCGGCAAGGTCGTGCCATGAAAGTTGACAAACAAACCATAACGGTCGGCATCGGTCAAAATATCCTCATACAGTTTCATTGTCGTCTGTTTGTCTCCGCCAAAGAAATCCACTTTTATTCCCTTCACTCCCAGCTTCTTCATCCATTCCATCTCTTTCCGTCGAGCGGGAGCCGTATCCATTTTGTGTTTCGGTCCCTGCGGCGCATCGTTCCAAGCCCCATTGGAATTGTACCACAAAATGACATCGACACCCTTCGACTGCGCATAGGCAATCAGCGAAGGCATATTCTCGTATCCAATCTGTTTATCCCATAGCGCATCGATCAAGATATACTCGTACCCCATCGCCGCAGCCAGATCGATAAACGTTTGCTGATCTTCATAGTTGCAGCTCGCATCCTGCCACAAAATCCAGCTCCACGTACTGCGACCGGGCACATAATCCTTCGAAGGCTCGTACAGCGGTTTCACTCCATTGCATGCCGAGGTAGTCTCCACAATCGGCTTCAGCGTTTCTCCCACTGTCAGGGTTTTCCACGATGTCAACAACGGCAGCGCCGCGGTAACGGTAGCGTCTCCCATTCCACCGTTCTCCCCTTCCATCGGAAATTCAATCGTATACAACCCCTCGGCCGTGCCCTCGCTCAATCGCGTGCCGGCGTATTTGCTGCTCACGCCTGTTTCCGAAATCAACACCCAACCATCGTTACCTACATGAAACAACGCCGGGAAAGTGTATCCCAGCCCATACCGCGAAGGGGTTCCTACCGGCTCTTCCACCGTATATTCTTCTTCATAACTCGGTTTTGATTTCATCCAGCCGCTACCCGCAGGCGCCTGCGGCGTAATAAAAGTAGTGGTACCGGCAGGAAAATCGAACCCCGTTCGTTCGCGGTAAATCGTACAACGGCATTGATCCTTCGAGCGAATGCGGTAGGCCAAAGCAATCTCATTGTCTGCCACCCTAAAAATCACATCCAACGAATCGTTACCGGCATTGGCGTAAGTGGCCGTCAGTTCGTTGGCCACATAATGCACCCGGCTTACCTTGCCATGCGGCAACGCATACGTTTCGTCCACGCGTCGCGTTACACAGTCGACATAACGCAGATCGCCCGAAAAATCGCCAATCGAAGTTTCCAACCCCAGCGACGAGGGCTCTATCATGGTTTTGCCGCGATACTCCACCTCATACCGCAGACTTTCCTCTTCCTGCGTCAATCGCACTTTAAGCGCTCCATCCGGACTCTGCACTTCTTGTGCAACCATTGCTCCCGTAAAAAAAATAACCAATAAAAAAGAATAAACCCGTTTCATTTTGATTCCAATATTCATTTCAGTAAACGTATTTCAAAAACCGATGCCGTTTCTTTTCCTTCGACAGGTTTAAAAACAACCGTATGTTCTCCGCTCTTCAATGGCGGAAGCTCATAAATCAAGCACACAAAATTTTCATCGATCGTTTCCACTCTCGGTTCACCTTTCAACTCCTCGTCATCAATCAAGATAAGCGACCGATTCGCATCATTTTTATGCTGTACAATAGCCAAGTAAGCAGCCGGATCTTCCGTTTTCACACGGTAACCGAACCACCCTCTTGCTTTCCGGAAATGCCGGTTGTCGATGTTCCCCGTTTCCGAATCTTCGTAGCGGATAAAATGATCAGACTCCGACTGCTGTTCACCTGGATAAATCACATCGAGTGTTCTGTTTTCTATATTGACTTGTCGGTTTTGGTTTTCGGCATTTGCTTGTCTAAGCGCATCATATTGCTCGCGATCGGCTTGCGGAAAATAAATAAGATACCGCCGGTTGTGCAACCCGTAAAACGGAACAAATTCCATATCCTCCCGCTCCGGAAACGTTTCTCCCACGTACACAAATCGCAATTCCTCGTCGGCCGTTCTATGCAGCGAGCTTTCGATTTCTGCCGGCGTACCGATAAAAGTGGGAATTTCGCTCAGCGGAATCCGTCTCCCTTGCGGAATATGTCCCCCACGACTATCATCGGCATAAAGTCCTTTCAAATCTTCCGTTCCCATCGATGCTGCCAATACGATGGGGCCGTATTGGAAAGCATAAAAAGGACTTTTGTCGGGCATCTGTACCAGGTTGACCTGCATGGGCAAATGCAGCGACACCCGGTCGCCCTTCTCCCACTTCCTCTCCAACGTCAGGTATTCGCCCGTCACCGCACCAAATTGCAGCAATTCGTCGTTGACAAACACCTTTATTTTTTCGGGTTCCACCACCCAGGAAGGAATTCGCAGTTTCAATGCCAACTTCTTGTTTTCCGCATCATCAAACACAAAATCGACTGCTCCGTCGTTCGGGAAACGCGTATGCTGCGAAAAAACGACGCCTTTCTCCTCCCACGTCACACGCGAAGGAATAAAAAGATTCACATACAAGGCATTTTTGTCGTGTGCATAAATCGACTCGCCATATTTGGCATGGTTCTCCAACCCCGTTCCCACACAGCACCAAAAACTCGTTTCCGGCTGCGAATACACCCGATAATGTCCCGGCCGCATGGGTGTGAAATACACAAAACCGCCCCGTTCGGGCTCTTCCGACGAAAGGATATGGTTAAACAACGCCTTCTCGTAATAATCCATCAGATACACTTCC
>Ga0265293_10009357_pt1 | contig 14112 bp, 13 predicted proteins | sample Munlanlewell138R_FD_192505 | JGI IMG/M metagenome (GOLD analysis project Ga0265293, IMG submission 192505) | Leachate microbial communities from a municipal landfill in Southern Ontario, Canada - Leachate well 138R | ecosystem: Engineered > Solid waste > Landfill > Unclassified | place: Canada...
GGGGTCAACGATGGATATCGACCAGGTGGCCGCGGCCGACTGCTGATGTGTCACGTCCAGTTTGTACGGCGCTTCCCCGAGCTCGACGCCGGCATCCACTCCTGCCCGGATATCCATGACCAGCCCGGACAAGCCAAACTGCCAGGCTGCATCCCATTCCGTCTTTCCTTCAACGCTCAGTAAGCACACATTCGGCCACGTCTCAGGGGTCTCAGTGAGCACTGGGCCAGACGACTGAACCCGATGGAGCAAAGGAGCAGAAATAGGCCTGAAATTCCTCACCCGATGGAGCAAGAAGGCGACCCCTGCGGAGTCACTCACCCGATGGCACAACAGCCGCACAAAGCACGCACCATTCGTCACCCGATGTATAAATATGGCCAACTCTACAGACAAGGTCGTAACCCTGTGGCAAAGCCACGCCTCTGTGAAGCCCGGCTCGGTCTGCACCCGATGGACAAGCCAGACCATGACTCCGCCGGCAATCGCCTGCACACCGGCTCTAGCATAGCCCGCTCCAAGCCGGTTGACGATTGCCGGCTGTTCTTTCCACTTTTGGACCGACACATTTAACTCAGGAAGCTGCTGCCGGCTACCGCGATCAGCACTTGCAAATCCCAACGAGGCTTCGTGCGCTCCGGTAGTTGCCAGCGCTGCCAAACCCCCTGAGCTGCTCCGGCGGTCAGAACGCCGCTGTTGGCGATGGCCACCGCTGTACTCAGGGTGCGAGGTCTGCTCCAGGAGGCTCCAGAGGGGTCGGTAGCTGCGTCTGCAGCGGTGGTGGTATCGTTGAGAGTCGCGGGGAGCCAGAGATCAAACTCCGAGGTAGCTGTGTAGTAACCCCCGGGGACGAAGCCCAGCTCGGTGGCTCCACCGCGCAGGACCTTGACCGGGTGAGCCGTAGCTGTCAATTCCCCGGACGTATCATCCCTGGCTTCCACAGACTGCAATGCAGTCATGGAGTTGCTGGTGGCCACCACGGTGTCTCCGGAGAGGGACACTTCAAGGGCTATCGGATCGCCGTTGGTGTCATGGCCCAGAAAGCGGATGAATTTGTCGTCATCGTCGCCGCTAGCGTGCCCGGCGGCTGCTGCTGTCTGGTCGTTTGCTCCCCAGTCATCCATGGCGTTCGGCAGATAGATTTTGCCGTTCGTCAAATCTTCGGTCTCGTGAGTGTTGAGGGCGAACAGTTTTGCGATTTGAGTATTGACCCCGCCGTCCGCTGCGAGTGACGGCATCTCAAAGAAGATCTCTCCGATCATATTCTGGTTGGCTTCATTCTCAGAAATCGCACCACCGATATTCTCGGTGGAGAAATCGACCGCCTGAACGGACGGCTTGTAGAGCTTCAACCAGTTTGCTAATCCTGACATTTGTACACCTCGATTTCAATTGGGGTCTGGGGGTGGAGCCCGAATGCCGCACGGATCAGCCCGCGCAGCGCGTTGAGGCCGTAGAAGCAAATCTCGGTGTAGGCCACAGGGCAAACCTGCAGATAGATAGGGACAGGCTCCCGACAGTAGTCCCAACCACTCAGCACCTCGAGGATTTGATCCACGACCCGGCCAGTAAGGCGCTTGAGCGGTCTCATCCTGTAGGTGTAACGACCGGGCACTTTCACGACTGTTGAGACCTCCACGACCAATCCCGCACGTCGTTCTGAGACCCGCCAGCGGGGGCTACAATCTCAACTTTAATCGTTGGCTTCATTGTCTGCAGGGCCTTGGTAAGCTCGGCCATGTGATTCTGGGCAGATTGGTCGTTGGTACCTGCCCCCAGTTGATTGGCATCTACCCCCAGTTGATTGGCCGCTTGAGTATCACCACTCGCGTCTGACTGAGGTGGCTCCGAGGCATCCTTATCCTTCTGGCCGGCAAACGATTCGTTCATCTCTTTGACGAACTCTTCCAGGCTCTGAACGCCTCCCAGCGTGGCGCCCTTCATCTCTTCAACCTTTTGCTTTTGCTTCTCCAGTTCGGCTGTGGCCGCGGCCAGCTCCGTGACCGACCCTTTTCGCGTCTTCCAGAGATCCAGCTCCAACTGTATTGCAATACGCTGCTTTTCTTCTTCTGACGCCCCGGCACCGGCTAGTTCTGCTTCCAGTTGGAGTTGCTGCTCGGCCAGCTGCAGGCGCTGCTTGGCCACGGCTACCAGGTCGTGCTTGGTCACCTGCTTGTCTGAGCCGGCTTTCACCTCCAGGAGCTCGCGCTCTAGCTTGAGAGCTTCCAGGGTGGACTTCTTCCGGCTCTCGGCTGCCGCTTTGGCGGCCTTGTCCGCTTCCTGTCCCTGTCCAGACCTCAGGGCTTGGAGCTCCGATTGGGCACGCTTCTCGATCGCGGCTTGCTCAGCGGCCGTTCTCCCAACCTTTTCGAGCGCGGCTTGCTGCTTGATAAGCTGCTCGGCTAACTCCCCGCGGGCAGCAATCTCCTCTTGGAGCAGACCACCCACGTCTTTACCCTGCCGGAGTTGCTCTTCCAGCCCCCTGATGGTCGTATCGGACGCTTTGATCTGGGCTTGTAGCGCCTGATCCTCAAGCTTGGCTAACTCTTGCTTGGATCGCAGGGCGTCCTTCTCCCGTTTCTCGCGCTCCCGGGCCTGCTGGGTGGCGAGTCGCTCCTGCGTCGAGATGACTTCCAGTTCGAGGCGCTTTCGCTCTTCAGCATTCAGCTCTTCACCGGCCAGGATCTGCTTCAGCATCGCCAACTGATCGGCAAGGCGCTTGTCTCCATAGGCCTTGAGCGTGTCTAGCTCGTGCAGGGCGATATCAATCTTCGCTTTGCGAGCGTCTTCGGCAGCCTTCTCTTCTTCTTTTCCCACCTCGCGGGCTAGCTTTATCCGGGACAGGGCAAGAGCTTCATACTCTTTGTCGCTTTTATCCATCTGGGCCAGCACGGCATCGAGAGCAGCAAGCTCTTCTTTGGCTGTCTCCCAGTAGCTCGCCGAGGCCTTCTTCTTGTAATCCTCGATGGCCGCAATCTTGGCTTCAATCGCCGCTTTCTCGTCGGCGGCCGCCTTGGCCGCTGCGGCATCCTTTTCGGCCTGGGTGCCGGCTAACGCTTCACGGGCCCGGGTGAGTGTCCGGATGCGGTCCAGGATTCTCTCTTCCAGAGCCGAGTCTCCGGTCTCTTGAGCCTGTTTCAGCTGATCCAGTAATCCGATGATGGCCTGGTTGGCATCAACTTCGGTCTTCCCGGCCTCTTTCATGGTCTCGGCCAGGGCTTCTCCCGCTGAGACGACATTTCCGTTGTACTCCCGCAAGGCAGCTGCTGCCGACAGGACCGCATCTCTCTGCGAGCGGAACGCTTCGGTGGCCTCTTCGCTTTTCTTGCGGAGTTTTTCGGCTTCATCTACCGTCTTGCCGTACCAATGGACAAGACCAGCCGCCGCTGCACCTAGAGCGACCACGACGCCGACGGGGCTCGCCAGCATTGCAGCACCTGCTGCACGAAATGCTGCCCCTAAACCGGTTGCCGCAGCTGTGGCTGCTACCGATGGGCCGACAGACGCTGCGATAGCCCCGGTTAGAGCCACCTGTCGCCCGGCCGCAACAACTGCGGCTGCCCCCTGAGCTATAATCGCTTTCGTCCCAGCGATGGTGATAGGCGTAGTTAGAGCCCCGGCTGCACCTGTCGCCCCAATGGCCAATGCCAACGGCCCAAACGCCACCACCGCCCCCGAAGCCGCCGCTCCCAAACCGGCCAGTGCTGTAACAGCCATCACCGCCTGAGCTATCATCGCCTTAGTAGGCTCGGGCAAAGCTTCGGCGGCCTCGACCACGCCGGTGAGCGCATTCGCCGCACCGGCAAAGCCTTCGATGATCTCTTGTCCCATCGCCGCCTTGAGCCGGCTGATAGCGTCTTCCAGGCTAGCGAAGGCTCCACTAGCCTGTTTCGACTGCGCCATCATCACGCCGCCGAATTTGGTGGAGGCAACCTTTTCTATCGCGACTTGCAATTTCTCAAGCTGAGACGTGTCGATAGAGCCATCAGACTTCAGCGCAGCACCAAATTCGCCCAACTCGCGCTTGGTGATGCCGAATGTGTCTTGGAGTTGCTGGATCCCGTCTTGACTACCGATGAGCGCCTTCGATAACGAGAGCGCTGCGTGAGGTAACGTTTGATCAAACGTCGCCGCCAGGTCCCCGGCCAAAGGCAGGAACCTCTCCACGTCCACCTTCAGCGCCTTCATCTTAAGAGCGCCGTCCATCACCCCTTTCAAGTCGAAGGCAGGAGCGTCGGCAGCAAACTTAACGTACTTCTCCAGCTCCACCCGAGCATCTTCGGTGGAGCCGGTGAGAGCCACCAGGGTGGCCTCGTACTTCTGCATCTGGTTCGCTTCAGAGATGAAGCTCTTGGTCATCGCGGCGCCGGCGATAGCCAAGCCACCCAGAGCCAAGGAAGCCTGTTGCGCCTTGCTCTGAATTTTGCCCATGGTGTCGTTCACCGTGGAGTCAAACTGCTTCAGAGCGTCGTTGGCGTCTTTGGTCTTGGCAGACAGTATGAGTTCGAGGCGGTTGCTAGCCATGGAGATACGCCTTCGCGGCCGCCTTGTCGGTGGAACACAGAGTTACCAAGACCTGAGAACGGTTGAGTTCATCCTGGGCGGCGATGATCTCTTGTCGCTCTCCCTCGGTCAGACTGAAGGCCAGCTCCTGATCCCCCAGGGCCATCCCGGCAAGCACCGCTCCAGCCCAGACCAAGTTCCGGATATCCGTGGGATTGACATCGGCCGCACCCACCACCCTGGCAGCAACCTTCCCGCACTCGGTGGTGAGCTCCAGCCACTCGATCAACTGCTCGGCGTTGAAGGCGCACAGAGTGGCCTCTTTGTCTCGCAGGCTTATGGTCCGGGAAAACTCAGGCTTAGACATAGTCACTCGCCGTCACATTGAAGAGGCTGATCTTCATATCGGTGCCTGCGGATACACTGGTGCCGGCACCGAAAGCTACAGCCTCCACCAGGCGGTCCGGACCGCCTACAGAAGCCCCTGCTCCAGTGACCGAGCACTCAAAGACATCCACCAGCATACAGTAGGGGAAGGCGTACATCTCCATGCCGTCGATCAACGCCCAGCAGCCTTCCACCAGGTGTTGACCGGTGAGGAAAGCCCGCAAGTCGAAGGTGCAGCCGTTGACCATCTTGCTCCAGAACTTGTGGTCCTCAAAGCCCCGGTTCAGGGTACCGGTGATGGTGCGGGAGCCATAGCCCACATCTCGGTAATCGTTCTTGTTGCGGAAGCCCGGGACCAGAGCGGTATTGTTGGAGCACTGCAGGCTGAACCCCTCAGCCAGCGGCTCCCACTCTCCATCGATGTTGACCTCACTCGCCCAACCCATGAACTTCCGCAGCACCGTGTGCGAGATGCTCGGGTTAGTCACCAGAGTGGGCTTCCGAGCCCCCATGATGCCGAAGCTTGCCGTCACGGGCGAGTTGCCATCACCCAGGGTCAGGCTCCACTCGTTCATGCGGCACAACGGAAAACGCTCGCTCTTATCGTTGTCTTTCACCAGGGTAGTGGTGAACGACGGCAACGGGTTGGAGCCCGGTACAAAGGACTTCACGAAACTGTGTTGTTGAATAGCCGCGGTATAGGGCGCGGCCGATGCCACCTGCGCCTTAGAACCATCATCATCGTAGCTCGTGCCTTCAGCGACGTAAGCGATGGCCAAGGTGGTATTGGAAGCGCCGTCAACCTCGGAGCGAAAAACCAGATAGCCCGCCGCCGTAAAGCCAGACGGAATCACGCCCTCAGGAGCGCTCCATGATAGCCCTACCTTCTTGTTCTCGCTGGTCGTGGTAGCCGTCACTTCCGCGTTCTGCGGCAGATAGTAGAGCGCGCCACTCGGAGTTTTCCACACCGACGCAACTCGATAGCGGTACACCCCCTCGGCCAGCGTCCCGCCAACCGAGGGGGTAGCCGAAGCGGCAGCTGTGAGATAGCCAGCCACCGCCGCCCGGGTATAAGCACCTTGCGCGTTGCCGTTCCACAGAGCCAGGGGTAGGCCGATGGTGGAACCGTCGACCGCTAAATCAAAGTTGCCCTGGCCGTTGATCATGCCGTAGTTTCGCACCTTGATCGAGCGGTCACCGTAGATGGTCGAGTCTTCTCCCACCTGGCGCTGCACTGCGATGCTCTCCGAGGAGAATGGCAGCCACAAGCTGGGCGCTACCGCCGTACCGGGAGTGCTCTCCTTACCAATGCCGACGCCCCCGCCGACTCCATATCCTACACTCATTTTTTACATCGTCCTTTCTTGGCCTTGGGCTTCACGGCGCCGCTAGGAGCCACGACGACCTCTCGAATCTGGGGAATCTCGCACAACAGAGCGGCCAGGTTGTCAGCCGCCTCGAAGACCTCGTTGGGGGTTACCGAGAAATTGAAGGGTGCCCCCAAATGTTTTTGCTCCGGACCCTCGCCGGCTGCTGGGATATACATCAGTTTCTTCATTTCTTCTCCTCTAATAACGGTCGTGGGTATCGACTTGGATCACCAGCTCGCCCACCGACACCCTCAACGCCGGATCGTCTATCCGTGGATGAGACTGTTGGTCGTGGATAACCAACTGGGTGGGCCTGCAGAAGTCCGCCCCGGCAGCTTTGGTGTTGCCGGGGTTGAAACGTTGCAGCATGGCCTCGTGGATCAACTTCATCTCCCTCAGCAGTACCTCTTGATGCGCCTGCCCTGGTGTCTGCCGCCGTTGATAGAACAAGCTAAATGTCAGGTCGATATCATGCCCCTGGGTGGCCACCGGCGTGTCATCGGTGGTATAGGCCCGCATCAACAACCTTGGGCAAGCCGTCCGGGGGTTGGTGGGGTACGACGGGTGAGGGGTTACCCCGCGTGCCCAGTCAATGGACGTCAGATTTAACGGAGCCAAGCGCACCCGCAGGTACTCGAGCACAGCTTCGCCGATGGCAAATTGCTTGTCGGTGAGGCTTGCCGAGATGACAGGCACCGTGGCTTCAGTCTGCTCCACCCCGCTGGCAGTCACCACTTCCACCTGCATGGTGCCCGTCACGTGGTGGCACGTGATCCCGTACCGCACCATGAGCTTCATGCCTCGCCAGTCTGGTACCGAGAAGGTAAGGACCGAACCGCCCAGGGTGCGTGAGGCAGCCTGTTCGACCGCCGCCGTTATCTGGTCGAGCCTGGCCTGGAAGGAAAACTCCGATTCGCCCGCTGAGGCCGTATCGGAGAAGGCAAAGAAGGTGTCTAACTCCACCGTATAGGTCCGGGAAAACTGGTCGTCATCGTCAGTGCTCTTGTCGGTCAGAGCACTGACCCGCCGGAAGATAATGAAGTTCAGCCGTGACTGAGTATCGCAAAACGCGGCCTTGAACTCTTGTTCGTCTGAGTTGAAGTAGACCCGTGGCCAATAGGCATACACTCGGCTTCCCCCGCTGGCCGCGGTCAAGAACGACGTCAGGGCCGGATGCACCGTCGCCCAGCTCACCGGCTCACCCGCTTCGTGGTCTTTTTGCTGCTCTTTTCCATCTTCTTCACGATGCTCGACCCCACCCGGTCCAGATACTGACTATTCAGGACCGGAACCATGCGGTCGAAGGTAGCCCACCAAAACTTGGCCGGGTCACGATCCAGTAACGAATGATCGTAGGCAATGGCGTGAGCCACCCGCTTGGCTTCGTCGCCAGTGATGCCGAGCTTCACTTCCACCCACTCCCGGATCGGTTCTACCGGACGGAAGCCGGCAGCAGACCCGGCGTCGATGGGGATGCCCTGCCACATCTCGTTGACGACCTTGCCGCCCTGGTTATCGGGAAAATGCACCGCATTGATGCTGTCTTGCAACTTGCCGGTGGCCACCGGCGCCGCAGACTTCAATTCGCGCTCCAGGTGTCGCAACGCGGCCGGGAAGGCCTCTTTGTTGGCCTCGCGGATGACCTGGTACTTCTCCACGGTCCAGATGGCCCCGATCATATTGACGGTGGCTTCAAGGCTCATTCGTATCGACCGTCCCGGAAGATGTAGGACCTTCCGGTCCTGGATCGCGAGTCCCAATCAGCCCGGGCCGATCCGGGACGGTAGCGCAGATTGATATAAGCCTGGTACCGGCGCATCTCATCCTGGGATTTGACGAAGTAGCTCACATTTTGGCCATCCCAGTTCACGGCATCTGCCGTGAGGCTAGACTGTCGCTTACGCATGTACTCGTTGGACAGTTGGGCTAAAAGAAAGTGAGCGGCCAGGTGGCAGACCGGTTCGACTTCGTCATCCCGCAAGGTGGTACCGGTATCGTCGAGGATATGGGGTCGCACAAAGTCGACCCTCACAAGTCCGGAAACACCCACGCGCAACGTCGTCTCATCAGCGTCCCACCAATCCAGAGGGAGGGCCCGACGGCTCCGGACCACTCGGTCAACCTTCCACCGCTCACCCCACTCGGGATGGATGGACACGAGTTCCACTTCACCACTCTCTACCGACACAGTAGCTGAGCCTCGACACGGCAACTGTAGACTGTGGTGAGAGAGAGCTTCCTGGATGGCTAAGTTTTCGTGTTCCAAGCCAACCGATTCTGTGGTTACCCTATGGATAAGCCTAAATTGGGTTCGGAACTCGTTGATGTCCACTCGCCTTGTCCTCTCGGGGAAGAGCAAGGGGAGCCCCACCCGGGCTCCCCTGCTCGCTTAGTTGGAAACGATGCTTCCTTGCTGACCACGCCAGTCGGTGATCACCCCGCCGTACTCGTGACGCACCTTATAGGTGTGCACATCTTTGTTGAAGACGTCACCCACCATCTCGCTGTCTTGCAAGATGATCTCAGGGTCTTGGCGGCCGTCCATGAAGGCCATTCGTCCCATCTCTACCTCGGTCTTGTCACCGGTTAGATACCAGTTGTTGATATCGTCGCCCAGATAGATCCGAGGCACTGCGTGCAGCGTGAGCACTCCAGACTCTCGCAAGCCTGCCACGTAGTTCACGTTGTTCAGATCTCCGCCAGGCTTCTTGTCCGAGTAAAGCAGCTCGTGGGCAACTCCCCGTAGCTCATACGGCACCCACAGGTGCTTTCTGAAAAACGGGATCGGAGCGGTGAGCTGATAGACCCGGGCATCGTTATCGTGAGGGGCACCGGTGGTACCGGCAGCCTCCCGCGTTACCGTGAGCCCGGTGCCGTTGACGTTAACCACGGTGATCTTCATGATCTCGGCGTCGATTTGGATCTCGTCGCCCACCTGAAAGCCCTCATTGGAGTCCACGGTGAGGGTTCCGGTCGAGCCGTCGATACCGCCGTTGAGCTGCGTGCTCAATCCCCAGTCCTTTTGGTTGTCCAAGCGGAGGTTGGCGGCCACGAAGCTATCGTATCCCAGAGCGCTAGCACCCAAGTTGAAGTGGTGAGCGTGATAGATTGCCTTGCCGTCGTAGGTCGTGCTCGAGTTGATCGAGCCCAGGCTGCCATTGCTCAGACGGGCTGCCACAAACCCTCCTTTGAAGGTATTGATGTTGTTACGGGCTGCTCGAGCAATCTTCACCGGGATGTCTCGCAGCAACCCGAGGTCGTCGTTTTTGAGCATCTCGCGAGTAATGTCCACGGTACCGCCCTTTTTGTCGACCTTGTACGCCTTGCGCTCTTCGCGTGGGAAACCCAGGCTGGTGTACTGACCTCGTTCGGCGACGGTGGGGAGTTGCCCAAAGCCACCCCATTGCAGAACTTCGTGCTCTTTGAAGTCGCTGATATCGTTGACCTCAGTCACCACTTCGTCGAAAAACGAGGGGTGCTCAGCGTAGAGCTGCTTCATGCGTCGGTTCATGCTGACACCCAGATGATACGGGATGTCATTAGTGGTGGACTCCTGGAGATTCCCCTGATAGGACTCGATTAGAGTCTTGATGGAGCGGACTCGGCCCAGGCTCTTGTATTGTGCCCGCTCGCCCTCGGACAGCTCCGCCTTTTCGGGTTCGTAGCCGAAGACCAGGTCGAGCGCCTGAGAAAACTTGTCTCGGGCATCGTGAGTGATGGACACGTCATGCGATTCCTGGACAGGTCCGCTCTTCGGTTGAGCCTCCACCAGCAGCGACCGCACGTCATCGACCGCTTCGGTCAGTTCCGTCAATTGGAAGTCACGGCCGGCAAAGCGCTTGCGCAATGACGCTACTGCCGTGTCTGGCAGCTGGCTCTCCTGCAGCACGCGGCTCAAGCGCGCTTGAGCCAACTCCACCCGAGCAGCTTGCGTTACGGATTGAGCTTCCGCGATTGCAGCCGGCACACCCTCGGCAGGAGCTTCTTCGGGCTCCTCTTCTGGCGCTTTGCCATCGGCTAGCATAGTCAAGGCCTCGATAGCCTCCTCTTGCTTGCCGTCGGAGAGGAACTTGATGGCAAGCTTAACCAACGACTCTCCGTTATCCATCTCGTGCAGAACGTCGATGGTGCGGCTCACCACCTCGCTCTCTTGCATCGTCGCAACCTCACCCGGCGAAATCTTTGCCCGCCTGGCGAATAAAATCAAGAAGTCTCGTAGTTTCTTCACTTCTTTTCCTACCTTTCTTTCATCCGAGGCGGTCAACCTCAAAATCTTGCCACCCGCTGCCGGGCGTTCTACCAACGTCGTTTCAAAGACATGCTCGATCCGCTCAACGAGCAGACCCGCGCGACCCTCGGCAACTCCTCGCCGTGCAGCGCCTTGAGCGTCGATAGAGAGCCCGAGGGGAAACCGAGCACCTTCGGCCAGCTTGTCGGCCGTGAGCAAGAGGTCGCGGATGTCCTGTCGAGCCACCTCGAAATCAGCCACCAGGGCAAAGCGGCCTTGCTCTCCCACCCCCTCGCGTACACCCACGGACCACCCCGCGATGTTTGCTGAGAATCCGGGGGTGAAGTCGCGGTAACCCTGGTCCAGATGCTTGGCAGTGCTACCGAAGCCGTAGACACTGATCGGCTTACGTTCGAAGAGAGGCATAGCCTCGCGCAGTACCTGTTCAGAGTAGTACTTGCCGTTCTTGGACCAACCCGACTCGATCAGGATCACCTCGGCCCGAGAGCCGGATTTTACGATGGAGCTCTCTACGAGAAGAGAGGCCTTGCGGGGCCCCTCTTCATCTTCACTCTCGTTCTCTGTCAGCCTAATGCTGATGCAGTCAGACATAAGCCCTCAATCTCTGGCCAAAGGGCCAGGTCGCGAACTCCACAAATCCGCTACCCCTCCGGCCAACCCAGAGAAGCGAGCAGCCAGGGGGGAGAGCTGCCTCGATGGCCTGCGTCTCCTCCGGGGTCAAGTCATGGCCGTCAAATGCAGAAGGGGCCTTGTCTTGCCCCTTCTGTTCCGGTTCGTTTGCTCGTTTCTTTGCCATGGCTTACAGAGTGACCCACTCAGGGGCCGTGGCACCAGCGTTCATCGCCAACACCTGGTTGGCTGTGCCCTTCGCCAAGCGTGCATATCCGGTGCCGTCGTGGTAGAGGATGTCTCCGGCCGCTCCGCTCTCCGGATACGAGATCTTGTCGTCGAGTTGAGTCTGGATGGCGCTACTTACGCCGTCGAGGTAGGCGAACTCAGTGTTGCTCACGCTTCCACCACCAACTTTAGCCGCATCAATCCCGGTAGGGAGAGACTCGGTGAGCGCTGGCTCAAACGGCTCCGAGGTCACCTTCTTGAAGAAGAGACTGGTGTAGGCCGTGGTGTCGTCGGTGACTGGGGTTCCCCCGTTGATAAACTCGATCTTGATCTGATCGGAGGTCAACGGGATATCGATCTTGGTCCCACCTCCCTCTGCTTCGCTGGCCCCGATAGAGACATCGGTCTTCACCAACCAGCTATCCGCAGCGGGGTTTTGGTAGACCCTCATGGTCAAAGCCTTGCTCGCTCGTACTCCACCAACCAGGCGGGACCCGGTCGGCACCGCCAAGCGACTCGATAGAGCCACGGTGGCGCCACCAGCGACAGGGACAGATTCAGGGAGGATTGCTCCCACAAGTAGTTCGTGCATCTTACGCTCCTTTCAAATGAAAAAGAGACCTCTTTGGGTCTCCTTTGATAAACTTTCTTTGGGGGCTTCAGCGTATCGGCGCCAAAGCCATGTCCGGCAGTTCTGTGTCAATCCAATCCGTTGAGGCGTTGTCAAGAGCCTCTTTGGCGCACAAGACAAAACCGCGAGGGTGACTCATCCAGTCATCCAGTTTTATGAACCGATCGGGGGTCGGGAATCCTTCATCCGCTTTGATGACGGCAATACAAAGCATCAGATTTAAGGCGTTCTGGTGACTTGATTCCAGTTTCCCATCTTCCCAGTCGAGGAAGGCAGGCTCACCCTGGAAGTTTCCGTTGACTCGAATCTTCATAGGGTAAGTATAGCCCCAATTAGGAATTCCAACAACTCTTCATCCTCGCTCCAGGTACGCCTGGTTGAGAAATATACCGACTCCAAGCCGCAGGAAAGCATCTCGGTACCTTTGTCATGGTTAATTTTGGCAAAGTAAGGGTCAGGAAACTCCGTGCCACTGCTTATCCTTCGATCTCGAAACTGCATCATCATCCGGTGTAGGTCAGGATTCGCCAATTCCACGGGATGAAGAAGCTCATGGAGGGCTACCTCCTCCTGGCTTATCCGAGTAGGCCCCCCTATTACAAATCTATTCGGCTTATCAGGCCTGTTTTTGCCCCTTGGAATAAAGGCGTACTCGTGATGACGACCTCTCTCGCCAATTACAAAGAAGCCATTGAGGCGCTCAAGCCAGGATGTCGGCACCAATTTCGCAGCACGAGCGAATGTCTCCCGGATCTCTTTCGGAGTATTTTCGTGCCAGGTAAAAGGGTCCCCGCCAAGATTAACCACCCCGGCAATTGTAGAACGCACAGCCCTCTTCCTTATCTGGATCACATCGTGTCTGACCGCATCAAGTTCCCAAGTCGTTCTGGCTAACGCGAAGCGTTCTCTCGCCAGGGTCAGATTTGCGATTTCCTGAGGGCGCATCGAAAACTTGAGGTCCTCTTGAGCTAACCGAAGGCTAGCCTCGGCCTTCTTGAATTCAAGCTCGGACGCTCGAAACCGATCTTCTTTTTCCAGGAAGCCAGGCTCCTCGGCCAGGAGCTCACGAATATCCTCCAGCGCCCGACGGCCTACCCGAGTCACGTCGGCCACCGTTTCGATTCCGGACGCCTTGGCCTCTTGAATATACTCCGCCAAATTGGGACCCGTGTGATACATCGCTCGGATCGGCGCACTTGCCTTGTCGATCTGAGTGGCAAGATCTGGAAGAAAGAGCCCTCCAACACTCGGTACCGGAAACCATCCGCAGCGACAGCCTTTGTGCTGGGGCACACGGTACTTCTTCCGCTCAGCCTGGTCGCCAACGTCAAACGAGCTTCCCGACAGATGGGTACAATGCCTACAAAACTTCGAACCAACCTTTACGAACTTAACTTCAAGCCCGTCATTGGCCTCGGCTACGTCTTGATATATCAACTCTTCGGCGTACTTTTGGGCCCGATGTTCCGCGTAAGCGATATTGCTCATCACCCGCCGACCGGTAACCTCGGCAAGTTTCCCATCCATCAACGAACCGGTGAACTTCTCCAGGCTATGACCCTGCGCCTTGGCTTCGCGCATCTGCTCCAAGATCGCCTCTTCGAAATCCTGACCGGCCCAGTGCGCCAAGCTATACTGGGCTTCCCGCCCTAAAGACCTGCGACGGCCGCCTGCACTTCGATCAGTTCCCTCCGGAGGCTCCTTGACCGTTGTATTGAGAACTCTCCAGTAGAGGCTGCGGTCACCCTTGGCCCCCGACGGAGTGTCGTCGAGACCCAAAGCGCGCGCCGCGAACTGCCGTCCGCTATCCACGGCACCAACCAGACCAACTCTTGGCATACCGTCCTTGAATCTCGGCCGAAATCTCCGTAGCACCGACTCTACGTGAGCTTCAGATATAGGTGCTCCCGCCGGTTGCCCAGCCAGTAGTTCCGTCGACACTTCCCGTGCCATTCTTTCCGCAAACGTGCGAGCGTCAGAAGCGTTTCGCACCGTTTCTTCCGCTTGAATCCTAGTGATGGCCACGAGGTCGGTTATGAGCTTTTTTTTTTCGTCTCCCTCGGACTCTGACTCAGATAGGCTCTGGCGCGGCGGCACCACTCGCAGCGGAAACTGCTGTCCCAGGGTGGACCTTT
>Ga0265293_10009358_pt1 | contig 14112 bp, 13 predicted proteins | sample Munlanlewell138R_FD_192505 | JGI IMG/M metagenome (GOLD analysis project Ga0265293, IMG submission 192505) | Leachate microbial communities from a municipal landfill in Southern Ontario, Canada - Leachate well 138R | ecosystem: Engineered > Solid waste > Landfill > Unclassified | place: Canada...
CCCGCTGGCCCTGGTGGCCATCAGCAAGCACGAGACCAGCTTTGGTAAGCTGGGGGTGGGAGTCAGCAAGCACATGGGAGTGGGGGCGTTCGACAGCAGCCCCAGCAAGGCCCGCCAATGGGACGGGGCCACCAACCAGATCTATTCGGGCGCCAAGACTTTTGCCAATCTGCGGTCCAAGGGTGGCTCAAACTCCAAGGCCTCTCTGAGCCAGCAACTTTCTGCCGTGAACAAAGCCGGCTGGGCCACCGATAGTAGCTGGCACAGCAAGGTGGGAAGCCACTACAACGAGGTGACCAAGAAGAAATAGTGCTCTTCTCGAACACCATGTAAACTCAATGACGCTTGTTTTGTTCGAAAACTGAATGGTATTGTGGAGTTACTTTAGTCCATAGGAGCAAGCAGTGAGTAAAGATTTAGAAGGTTTCAAGCGGGGGGTCAGAGCCGACCTGCAGTTGATTTGGGCGGGCCAGGCTGATGGCAATAAGCGGATCGATGAGATCGCCCGACGGATCGAGCAACAAAGCTCAAGGATCGAAGAGCAGGGTGAACAGATCGCTGAGCAGGGCCAACAGATCGCTGAGCAGGGCCAACAGATCGCTGAGCAGGGCCAACAGATCGCCGCGCAAGGCCAGAGGATCGCCGAGCAGGGCAAGGAGATCGCGCAATCTATGCGAGAGACCGCCCGAATTGGGCGCGAGGTGGTGGCCCTGGGAGATCAGATGGTGGGCCGGTTGAAGCAGTTTGACAAGCGCTTTGGCGGCTTTATCGACGCGGTGATCAAGGAAGTCAATCAACGGGCCCCGATCGATCGGATGGAGCGTCTGGAAGAACGCGTTCGCAAACTCGAGGAAGAGCGAGGGCCGGCCGCTTAATCAAAAAAGCTGCAACTGCTGTCTGGTGTCCGTAGAGGCGTGAGCTTCGGTTGCGAGTTCGAGCCCCGCTCCGGTAGACTGCAAAGCGGGGCAGTAGATGCTGACCCAGCAGAGCCAGGACCAGACCGTTTGGCTTCTCCGAGCGGCCGTGGCCGGGGCCAGTGAGGTAGCGCGTTGGACCACTTTTTCCAGCTGCTTGCGATTCAACCGACGGTCGGGAGCCAGCAGCAGATTGGAAAGAATCTCCTGCATCACCGGAAGCTTTAACACGAATCGGCACAGCACTCGATGCCGCACTTCCGGAGAGGATCGAATGTAGCTGTCTCCCTCTCGAGTTAACTCACCCTTTTGGTCGATCAGCCCCAGGGCCCGGCAAGCGTCCAGATAGTATCGGCCCTGGCGGGTCGAAAACTCGAAGATTTCGGCCAGTTTTTGGGGGCTGCACACCCCTTCGGCCGCTAGAAACGGAATGATGGCGATCTTGTCCAGGCGGTCGGCCTGGGGGAAAGGGCAGTCCCGGCGGGATAGGATCGGTTCGAATTCTGGTTCTTCAGTGGGAATGATACGAAAGGCTGCGGCTTTCACCAGGTGGGGAGAGCCATATTGTCCGATGGGATCGAAGCGGTACTCCCGAAAGCGGTACACCTCCTCGCTGGGCTCGTAAGTGAAAAAGACCGAGCGAACCTGCTTTTGGGTGATCTGAGCCCAGAAGCGAACCGGGTAATAAAGCTGGCGCAGGTGGAAGTCTTCACACTCTCCGATCTTGGCCTCCACCAGGGTGACCGAACGACGCCCCTCAAAGCCACCGTCGATCTCGACCTGCACCCCCTCGACTTCCAATTCATGGCCTGCCACTTGGAGCTTGAATTGGGGGCTGCGTTTGCGTCCACGAATGGTCGGATAAAGGGTTGCCTCTCCTAGAAAATGCCCGAGCAGCCCGGTGTTAAAGGCGATGTCCAGGTGCTGCATCTCCGAGATCCCGGTGCTGGTGGTTTTAAGCTCGAATTGAGTCTTGCGGGGAAACTCTTGTACCGGACCGCAAGACTCAGGGCGATGATAACCCTCGCCCTTGATGATGGCGTAGAAACCATTTTTTAGAGGCAGAATAAAGCGTCCCGAATCTCGCAGCACGGGGGGCAGGGTGGCACTGTGATCGAACTTCATCATGAGGCGGGGTTCGCGGCCGGTGAGTCTGCGGATATCGTCGGCGCTGATCGACTGCAGGTCGCCTTCCAGCGGAACCTTTTCCCAGGCTTGATGCAGGCTGCTCAAGAGATTACGAGGAGTTCGGACACTTTGTGGCGCCGGTCGGCCTTGGAATTGATGGCCCGAGGAGCCATGATCTGGTGCTGCTCGAAGCCCTTGAAAAGCTCCCGCACCACCGGTGTATCGCTATTGGAGAGAAGGACTTTGACTCCCCGTTTAGACAGTTCGCGAAAGGTCTGGGCCAGGCGCTTCTGGTCGTCGAGGGTAAAGTTTTCCCGGGTGTAAGAAGTGAATCTAGAGGTGGTGTTCAGGGGGACGTAGGGGGGATCGAAGTAGACCAGATCTCCGGCTTTAGCGGTTCTGGTTGCCTCTTCAAATCCACCCAGGCTGAATCGGGTGTGCTGTAGTGCCCCGGCGGCTCTGCGCAATTTCTCAGGGTCACTAATCGCAGGTCTTTTGTAGCGCCCCATGGGCACATTGAACTCCCCTCGGGAGTTCTCTCGATAAAGGCCGTTGAAGCAGGTGCGATTCAGATAAAAGAGGCGGGCGGCTCGGGGCACCGGCTTCATCTGCTCCTGATTCTGGGCTCTGGTCTGGTAATAGTGGGTCTCGTCGTGCTTTTGAGCGTGTTCCTCCAGCTGCACGATGAGCGATTCACAGTCGTCCCGCAGCACGTTGTAGAAGTTCACCAGTTCCGGATTCACATCGTTGAGGAAAATCGGGGTGTCTTCCAGGAGGCGGCGGTTGAAAAGCCAGAAAAAAACCGCACCCCCCCCGAAAAACGGTTCAAAGTAGCGTTTGAATTCGCTGGGGAAGTGCGGTTTGAACTGTTCGAGGAGGCGTCGTTTACCCCCCGCCCACTTCAGGACCGGGCCGGGTACGATGATCTTTTTGCGTGGCACAAAGGGCCGTTCGGGCAAGCCCTAGTTCACCCTTTCTAGAGTTACCTCTGCCTGCTCCGTCTTGCCCTCTCGAAGAAACTCGACGGTCACTTTGTCGCCAACTTTTTTCAAGTCCAGGAAGCGGTACAGATCGTCCACATTCTTCATGGGGCTGTCGTCGATCCGCAGGATCACGTCTCCCAATCGGACTTCCCCGAAGCGGGTCCGGGAGGTGGAGCGCAGCCCCGCTTTCTCGGCGGGACCTCGAGGCACTATATCCAGAATCAGTAACCCCTCCAACTTCAGCCTTCTGGCGATGGTTGGGCTGGCCACGGTCACACCCAGGCCGGGTTTGGTCACCTTTCCGTGCTCCAAGATTTCGGGTACCGAGCGGGAGATGTGGTCCACCGGCACCGCGAATCCGATCCCGGCGTAAGCGCCGGAGGGGCTATAAATAGCAGTGTTCATTCCGATCAACCGACCGCTGGAGTCGAGCAGGGGACCGCCGGAGTTGCCGGGGTTAATGGCGGCGTCAGTCTGGATCACTCCCTGGATGGGGCGTTGGGTGGGGGAACGGATCTCACGGTCGAGACCCGAGATGATACCGGTGGTGAGAGTGTGATCGAAGCCGAAGGGATTGCCGATGGCCATCACGTGCTGGCCGACTTTCAGCCCGGCCGAGCGCCCCACGGGGATCGGCTTGAGTTTGTCGGCCGGGGCATCGATCGCGATCACGGCCAGGTCCTTCTCCGGCTCGAAACCCACCGGCTTGGCCTTCCAGACCGAGCCGTCAGCCAGGGTTACCTCAACGTCCTGGGCCCCGTTGACCACGTGGAAATTGGTGATGATGGTACCGTTCTTGTCCCAGATAAAACCCGATCCGGTCCCCTGCGGGATGCTGGTCACGTCGCGACTGAAGCCGACCCGGCGGACCGCCAGGTTGGTCACGTAGACCACCGAGGGGGCCAATTGCTCAAACTGCTGGATGGTCTGCTGCTCTAGATCGTGGAGCTTGGTTTCCATGGCCTCGGCAACCTCCAGTCCTTCTGGGACGGGGGTCTGGCTGGGCTGAGCGTAAGTCGAGTTGTCGCAACTTGTGAGCTGGATCAGAATCAATGAAACCAGGATTAGAACGATTTTTCGCACAAAATTTCTCCTTCTCTATGAGTTTCCCGTGCTTTATTAACATAAACCTGCGTGCTGTTACAGGGTTTTTAAATCGGTTTACAACTTCGTAACTTTCAGGGTTTTTTAAGGGTGTAATCTACCGCTTAGAAAGAGGTCGTCATGCAAATTCTCAGCCGGATCCCCCAAAACTTGAGAGCCTATCACCAGGAGCGGATGCAAACCTCTCCCGTGGGTAAGGTGGGATTGGGTGAGGACTATTACGATGAAGTGGGGGACGCTGCCGATCGAGAGGCTTTCTACGCTCCGGTCAAAGACAGCTTCGACTCCGGTAACGGCCAGGAGCTGTATCGAGAACTCAATAAGCTCTTGAGCCGCAACCATCGCTCCCTCGGCTACAAGGAAGCTCGCAGACATCTTTATGGTCACGTGGACCGGCGCCCGGACGGCGGACTGTACTACCTCTATTCCGGAGACGGCATCAAGAACGAGTCCGAGTACACCGAACCGGCCAAGCACGATCTGGGCAATTACAACTGCGAGCACGTCGTACCTCAGTCGTGGTTTCAGAAGGCCAGCACCCCTAAATCCGATCTGCATCACCTATTCACCGAAGAGGTGCAGTGCAACGGTAGTCGGGGTAACTACCCCCTCGAAGAAACCGAAGGAGAAACTTTGCCCAGCTGCGGGATCGTGAATCACGACGGACCCAGGAGCTTTGAACCTAACGCCGGCAAGGGCGAGGTGGCCAGAGCGACGCTCTATTTTGTTACCCGCTACCCAGGGGAAGTGGGCGACAGCAGCCACGAGACTCAGAAGCACGATCTTCCTCAGCTTTTGGAATGGCACCGGCAGTACCCGGTGACCGATTATGAGCGCCATCGTAACGACGCCATCGAAGAGGTTCAGGGTAACCGCAACCCCTTCATCGACTACCCCGAACTGGCCGATAAGGTCGATTTCTCCCTGGGTTTTGGCAGCTAGAAGTTTAGCTCAACAAAAGCTCCCTGGCCTCTCCTACGTTTTGGGGGCGATGGTTCGGGTGGAGTTCCATGAGCTTGCAGATCGATGTCCAGGTGCGCTCGCTGACGGTATCGTTGAACTGTCGAAGGTCCGGCAGGGTCTCCTTCTTGGAGCCGCGTTTCCAGGCTGGTATCGGCTCCTTACCGCTGAGTAGGTAATACAACGTCCCACCCAGAGAGTACAGATCGCTGCGCGCATCGGTGGGGGCGCCTCCGTACTGCTCCAGGGGTGCGTAAGCCTCGGTACCCATACCTTTGACGATCGGCTGGGTGCCCTTGCTGGGGTCCAGCACTTTGGCGATTCCAAAGTCGATGAGGCGAAGGTGTCGGTCGGTGGAGCTGAGCATGATGTTGTCGGGCTTGAGGTCCCTCACGATGACCGCCGGTTCCTGGGTGTGCAGGTAGTGCAGGACATCGAAGAGTTCCTCGGCCCAGACCAGGACCCGCCTTTCGGCAATGGGGCGGGGCGCTAACCCTACGACCTGAGCCAGGGTGCGCCCGTCCACGTACTCCATGACCAGATAGTGGCGCCCCCGTTCCTCGAAGTAGTCGCTCACCGAGGCCAGGTTTCGGTGGTCCAGAGCACCCAATAGCTGAGCTTCGTGATTGAACTGCTCTTCGAACTGCCGTTGCTTTTCTAGAGTGTCCGTGACCCGCAATAGCTCTTTGACCGCCACCTGCTTGCGCAGCCTGGTGTGAACAGCCAGGTAGACGTTTCCCATGCCGCCTGCGGCTAGAAGCTTTTCGATCTGATAGCGTCTTTGCAGGGTGATCCCGGGTACGAGCATGAGTTGGAGTTCGAATAGCACCGGCAATTTACATTTTTGAAACCTATCCTTCGGGGGCAACCCCTACTATTGTAAAATGTGTAACTCGGTTCAACACCATCAGCCCCAGCGGGCCAACCTCAGCCAACCACGTAAAGCTCCGGAGAGGGCCTTTCGGGTAGAAAGCGTGGTGGAAGCCGACGGGAACGAACAGATCCTGTCAGTGAAGGAAGCCGGTCGAAAGATCTCCCAGGACGAGGTGGTCCTGCAGTCGGTTCCTTTCGGACTGGATTGCCACGAGGGCGAGAGCAAAGAGGTCTATCGGGAACGGTTTGTGGCCGAGTCGGCGCTGAGCGAACAAGAACAGGCAAAATACTCAGAGAAACTCCTGCAAGGAAAGCCCGAGTGGAAGGGCTCCGAAGTGCGGACGCTGATCGCCCAGGGCCCCACCGAGAATCGGATCGATTTGACTATCGTGGGCGACGGCTACACCGAAGCCGAGAAGGCACGCTTCTTTTCCGACGCGCGTCGCCTGACCGACGACATGTTCGTGGGACAGACCTTCGCTTCTTATTTACCGCTCTTTAACGTGCACGCGGTGTTCGTGCCCTCCCAGGAATCCGGGCTCACCGATGGAGACCGAAAAGACACAGCCCTCGGTCTGTACCGTTCTCCTCAGGGCTCCAAGCGGGGCGTCATGCCCGGCAATCGCGGGGCCATCGAACGAGCCATCAGCCTGGCTCCCGACACGGATTATCCGATCCTGGTGGCCAACGATGATTTTTACGGCGGGCTAGGTGGGCGCTACGCCATAACCACCCGTTCTCACAATTCGGGAACCATGGTTTTGCGCCACGAACTTGGTCATAACTTCGGTCGGGTGGGAGAAGAGTACGACGGGGGCCAGGTCTATCGCGGTGCCAACCACAGCGGTTCTAAAAACCTGCCCTGGACCCACTGGGCAGACGGCGAGGGCAAGGTTCACGAGGCCAAGAATTTAGCCCGTGGCTATCCCTGGAAAAACTTGAGCGAAGGACCCGTGAACGTGGATTTTATGGTCCCCGATGGAGGCGACAAGGGCCCCATGCAGATCGGCATCGACATCTCTTCAGTGGGCTGGGAAGGTCCCCAGGATGTGGAGATCATGATCGATGGAGAGCCGCAAAAGTACGAAGGGGTCTATTCCGAGGACCGTACCTTTTTTCGCCTGCCCGACGCCAAGTCGCTGGCCGCCGGCAAGCACCGCATCACCATTCGCGAAAAGAACCCCGACGGCGACAACGTGCTGGCTTCAGTCCGGGTCAACGCCTATCCCCCGGACTATGACTTTTCCCCGAATAAGGTGGGAGGGTTTCCTACTTTCGACGCTTCGGGGCGCCACGTGGGCTATCGACCGACTCACGAATCGTGTCTGATGCGAGATATGCGCTCCACCGAGTTCTGTGCTGTGGATAAAGAGAACATGTGGCACGAGTTCTTGAACCGGGTGGACCTCATCGATGAGGTGAAGGTCTCTCCGGTGAAGGGCCGTGACGGCCAGGTTGAGCGCCTGGTGAGCGTGGAGACACCGGCTCTCGAGGGCTTGAGTATTCGCTGGTACGGCCAGGAGAAAGCCGAAGACGGCACCCTGCGGGAAGTCCCTCTTCCTCATCTGGATGGCCAGACCGAATGGATCGCCCACGACGGAGAAGACGCGGGTAAGTACCGAGTGGAAGTAAGCTTCGCCAACGACGAGGTTCGCCGATACTCCAGCAAGTTTCAGACCACCGAAGAGTTTAGTCTCGTTTAGGGCCTGTGGACATTCAGCCTTCGGTCACCAAACTTGTTCATTTTCCACCTCCTGAAGCGAAATTTTCCTCAAATAGGTCCACTATTCCACAGAAAATTCCACTCCAGGAGGAGAAAAATGTCCTGCGTTTGGCTCGGAATGCCAAATGTCCACAGGCCTTAGATAGGGTTTTAGACTTCGTCTACCGCGGTCACAGTCAGGATACTACCGCCGGCTTCCACCGTGGGCTCTTCGTTGCCGGTTACCTTTACGGTCTTATTCAGAAATTTGTTGAGATCGATCTTGCCGTCTTCGGCCTGCAGTATGACCACCATATCGCCGGAATCATCGAGCAGTTGGTGGGTGCCCTGCATGAAGATCGACATTCCCATGGGTTTGACTTTGCCGGTATAACTTTTCATCTTGCGTGCGCTCCTTAGTTGTTCGGGTTCCTTCCGTCTTTACCATCGCGCCTCCTCGTTTACATTTTTCTAACACTTAGCGTTTCAGTTTTCTTTAAGTTATGCGTATGAACATTGTTAGCCATCACCACTGCGGTTGCGGAATCGAACACCGCATTCAGAAAAACATCTTCAAGTCCGAGGACCCGAACGCTCCTCAGTTTGATCAGTACAAGGTCAAGCTGGGCGACCGCTACACCCCGGTCATGGATGAGTATCACGAGATGGCTAGAGCCATGGATAAGAATAATAACGGCATCATCTCCAACGAAGAGATCCTGCCTCCCGTCTCCAAGATCGGCCACGCCCAAGTCGATCAACCAGACTTTACCTTTAGCTTCAAGCACAAAATGGCGGGCTGGTCCAACCCCTGGGCCGATCACTATCCGAGTGCCGCTCAGATCGAGCAAAACATGGATGAGCTGGCCGAGGCAAACCCCGGGCTGGTCCACAAGGTAAAACTGGCCGAGACCGCCGAGGGACGTGCCATCAACGCCTATCGCATCGGTACAGGTACAGAAGGAGAGAAGCCAGGGGTCCTGGTGACCGGGGGGCAACACGCTCGGGAGTGGGCCGGCAACGGCGCCGTGACCGAAGCGATCGAGAAGCTGTTGACCGGTTACAAGAACAACGACCCGGAAGCCAAAGAGAAGGTCGACGGCTTGGAGATGTGGTTCGTGCCGATGGCCAACCCGGACGGCTACGAGTACTCCCGAAACGCCGACCCCGACTGGCGCAAAAACCGCTCCCGTCACGTGGGATACGAAGGCGTGGGTACCGACCTCAACCGCAACTACCGGGCTGATTTCCGCTTTCACGGCGACGTACCCAAGCGCCAGGGCGATGATGCCGGTGCTTCGGACGATCCCTCTCACCTGACCTTTCGGGGCCCTCACGCCCTGTCGGAAAAAGAGACTCAGGCCATCACCGATTTCATCGACACCCGCCCTAACCTGAAGGGAGCCCTGGACGTGCACGGATTTGGCCGCATGATCCTCTTTCCCGGGGTCGAGAATAAAGAGCGGGAGGCCCACTACCGCAAGGTAGCCGATAAGATCAATTCCGCCCTGGATGAGCACAAGTACACTCCGCTGGCCATCCCGGAACTGTACCCCACCACCGGCGATATGACCGCCTACGGAGAGAAGAACGGATTGCTCTCCATGGGCCTTGAGATCGGAACCTCGTTTCAGCCTCACCCGGACAAGATAGACGACATCACCAACCGGGGATCCAACGCGATCATCGCCTTCATCGACCAGGTGGCCGACGAGAATCTGGCTCCGGAGCAACTGGCCAACATCGTTTAACCCATTCCCGACTATACTCGCTAGAAGGACCGCGGTGCGACCTCTCAAAACCTTCTGAGATGAGTTGTCCCAGATGTCAGGGTAGTGGCCAGTGCGCCGAGTGCGAAGGTACCGGTTCCTTGGAGTGTCCGAACTGTGGCGGCAAGGGGAGCAAGAGCACTTCTCGGGGTGCCACCTACTCCTGCAAAGCCTGTGCCGGAAGCGGCCGTTTGGAGTGCTCTCCCCAGTGCAGTTCTTGCAACGGGACCGGTGAGATCACCGAGGAGTTTCAGAAAGAGACTCGAGAGAAGTACACCCCCAAATTCGCCAACTATAGCCCCGACTCGGCGGTGGTCTGGCCGCTGCTGGCCTTGAACGTGTTGGTCTACGTGCTGGTGACCTACTTCCCCCGGGAGCAGGTCTACTTTCTGTACCTCAGCATCGATTCGTTGGAGCGCGGGCAATACTGGGCTTTTCTGACCTCCTCGTTTATCCATTGGACCTTTCTCCATCTCTTCTTGAATATGGGCTTTTTGGTCAGCTACGGACCACCCCTGGAGGGTCTGCTGGGGAAGGGGCGTTTCGCAGCTTGCTATCTGTTCGCGGCCCTGACCGCCGGGCTCGCCTCGTTTCTGGGGAATGTATGGCTGGCGGGTTCGTACTTTGCCGGGGCCGGAGCGTCCGGCCCGCTTTTCGGTATGGTGGGAGCTTATATCGCCCTGCAGTATCGCTGGCGGATGGTGACCACCATCAACCTGAACTCTCTGGTCCGCTGGACCGGTGGATTACTGGTCTTGGGTTTTTGCCTGGAGGCCGGAGGTATTATTTTTCTGGACAATTGGGGCCATTTGGGCGGCCTGCTCGGAGGGCTCTTGTTTAATCTGGTGCTACCCAGGCCCCGAGGCCGGTAGCAGGCGGTTTTACTTCGGTATCCAACAGTTTCGGCGTGACCCCGCCGCCGGAAAAGACGACCCCAAAGCTCAGTCCTTCAGAGTTTATCAAGGTCTTCAGCTATTCCAAACAAGCCATGCGGTTGGTTTGGGAGACCAGCCCGAAGCTCGCCTTTTGGTTCTGCTTTTTGACAGTCTTCGCGGGGATGCTGCCGGGCGGTATCGCCTATGTTTCAAAGCTATTGGTGGACGCAGTGTTGCAAGCTTCCCAGGAGCCGGGCAGCCAGGACCTTCGAAACTATGCCTTTCAGGTGGTGGGCCTGGAACTGATCCTGGTGATGACTATGGCCGCCTTTCAACGGGGCCTTGCAACCTGCAGCGCCTTGCTTCGGGCTCTCTTGAGTCAGCGGGTCAATCAGATCATTCTGGAAAAGGCTCTGGCCCTGAGCCTGACTCATTTCGAAGACGCCAAGACCTACGACAAATTGAGCCAGGCTAGGCGGAGAGCCTCTTCCAAGCCGCTTTCATTGGTGGAGAGGACGTTCGGTTTATTTCAGAACTGCATCAGTCTACTCACCTACGGTGGCTTGCTCTTGAGCTTTAGTCCCTGGGCGGTTCTGCTGCTGGTTTTGGCGGGGCTTCCATCCTTTGCCGTGGAGACGGCTTTTTCGGGAGAAGCCTTCAGGCTTTTTAAGTGGCAGTCCCAGGAAACTCGCCAGCGCGCCTATTTGGAAATGCTGATGGCGCGGGAAGATTACGTGAAGGAGGTCAAACTCTTCAATCTCGGCCCGCTTCTGCTGGATAGGTTTAACACCATCTTTCATAAGCTTTATAAGCAGGACCGAGACTTGACTCTGCGCCGTTCGTTCTGGGGCTTTGCCATGGGCTTGTTGGGCACGGTAGCTCTTTACGGCGCTTATCTCTGGGTGGTGTACGAGACGGTGCAGGGGGGGCTGACCTTGGGCGACATGACCATGTACCTGATGGTCTTCAAGCAAGGCCAGGCCGCCGTCACTGCGTCGCTCACCGCCATCGGATTTATGTACGAGGACAACCTTTACGTCTCCAACCTCTATGAGTTCTTGGACGAACCGGTGGAGCCCGATACGGGCACCGCGACTCAAGGGGTTAAACCCGGCGACGGGGTTCGCTTTGAAGGGGTGAAGTATCGCTATCCGGGGGCCGATGGGTGGGCGCTGGAAGGCATAGACCTTCATCTCAAACCCGGGGAGAAGCTTGCCCTGGTAGGGGAGAACGGATCCGGCAAGACGACCCTGATCAAGCTCCTTACCCGTCTTTATGAGCCCACCGAAGGGCAAATTTTATTGGACGGAACACCTCTCAATGAGTGGGACCTGGACACTCTCCGGGAGCGGGTTGGGGTGATCTTCCAGGACTTCGTGCGCTACCAGTTTCTAGTGGGGGAGAACATCGGGGCTGGTGATGTGGAGCACTTCGAGGACGAGGAGCGCTGGAAGACCGCGGCCGAAAAGGGGCTGGCCGAAGAGTTTATCCCGGAGCTTCCCCTGGGCTATCAGACTCAATTGGGTCGCTGGTTCAAAGACGGGCGCGAACTCTCCGGAGGGCAATGGCAGAAGGTCGCCTTGTCCAGGGCCTTTATGCGCCAGAAGAGCGACATCGTGGTGCTGGACGAGCCCACCTCGGCCATCGATGCGGAAGCCGAAACCAAGATTTTTGAGCACTTCCGAGACGCCACCGCCGACCAGATGGCCATCCTGATCTCCCATCGCTTTTCCACGGTGCGGATCGCCGACACCATCGTGGTGCTGCAGAACGGTAAGATCATCGAGAAGGGGAGTCATGAGGAGTTGGTGGCCTTGGGAGGTCGCTACGCCCAACTCTTTGAGATGCAGGCTGCCGGTTATCGTTGATTCTACAAAAACTGTTTACAAAACAGAAACAGTTTTAACAGAAAATCAACATTGTTTCCATGATGGGCGGCCCGTTGTGCATTAACCTGAAGGGGAGATGAGCAAGTTCCAGGGTCCCATGATTATGACCTATGCAAACAGAAGTGAGCAGATCGCCCAGGCCATGAGCCATGACCGCCAGGAGCGCGAGCAGCACCAAGCCGAGCCCTATTCCCGAGACACCTCAGGGCTGTTTCTTTTCTTGTTGCAGCTCTGTATTTGTTTGCACCTGTGCGCCTTCGCCATTTATTAAGACGATTTCGGCCGCTCGCACCCATCCTCGCATGGATTCTCGAGTCCTGACCTCCACGAAGTGGCCCTTACTTCCCAGCACCTCGACCAGGATACCTTCCGGGACCACCACGCCCTTGTTTCCTCCCTGAGGCTTCTCCAGAAGGCGCACCGTGGGGCTTATCAGCACCCCTCTGGAAGCCGGGGGGTTTGTGTAGGCGACCAGAGCGAGCAGAACCACAAAGCCACTACCAGCGACCAGCAGAGGGCGCTTGGAGATTGTACGACCGGAGGCTCTAGCCAGACCCAGCCCCAGCACCAGCAGAGCCGCCAGGAGGAGTGCTGTTTGCGCTTCGGCCACGCTCCACCAGGGAGTGGCCGCTACGTCGTGCTGGGTGATCTCAGGAGAAAGACGCACTTTGACTTCTCGCAGTCTTCTTCGAGTGGAGAGATCTCGGGGTTCAAACTGCAGGGCCTGTTCAAAGGAGGCGCGGGCCCGGGCGGGCTGCCCCAGATTGCGGTAGGCCAGACCCTGATTGTAAAACAGTCCGAAGGAACCCTGGTTTTCGGCCACCAGGGTCTCGCTGATCCGCACGGCTCGAGCGTCGTCTTGCTGCAGCAAAGATTGCACGACCTTGTCGAAGGGGCTCTGGGCCAGGCCGAAATTGCTGAGTAGTACAAAAAGCAGAACCACCCTCAAAAAGCAGCGGGTCACTTTTCGGCCCTCCTCAACAGGGATTGAAAGCTCTCCAGGAGATCGCCGACTTTTGCTTCCTCGCGGCCGCCGTCGCCGTATCGCAGGGCAGCCACCGCCGACTTCAACCTTTCAAAGTCCATGATCTCAGCCGAACCCCACCCTTTCTGACTCAACTGCTCTTCCCGGGCCAACCGGTCGGCTCCCGGAGCCAGGGCACTCAGGGCTTTTTCCAGCCCGCTCAAGTCTTGGGGTCGATGGGTTGGACTCCAGGAGAACTTCGGCCCTTTAAAACCTGGCTTGAGCAGTCCCGCCAGCAGTCCCAGTAGCGCTATCCCTGATAGACTCAACAGATGGACCGTCTCCACGCGGCCGGCCGAGGAAGTGCGGGACCCTTCTTCCTTCTCTGGGGACTCGTCCTCCGGTAGTTCAGACTGTTCCAGTAGGGTCGACTCCGGGCCCTGGGTAGCCTTCCCGGGGAGGACTTCCACCGTCAGGTCGGGGGCCCTGAGCACTTCGTAACGCTCTTCGGAGGGGCGGAAATAAGCCAGGGTGATGCCGCTCAGGTCGTAGTGCCCGGGCTCTTTCATGCGCAGTCTGAAAACATACTTGCGTCGGCTCGTGATGGCGCCGTTGTCGGCCTCCACCTTGGAACTTCCCTTGGCCTGTTTCTTCTCCACGCCCTGCCAATCCGGCAGATACGGATAAGGAACCAACTCCAGGTTGCCCTCTTCGCTGTAAGTGGCCACCCGGAGTTCTACTGTTTCTCCAGCAGAGACTCGGGTCTTGTCCAGGCTGGCTGAGAGTTCGAAGTACTCTCCCACCGCACCGGTGAAACTGGCGGGTTGGTCTTCCCTGGGTAGCGGCAAGACCTTCAAGACATGCGGCTCGGTAGCGAGGGTCTGGTCACGACCAAAAATACCGGCACTCAGCAAGACCTCCGAGGCGGGAAACTCATACTCTCCCTCGGTC
>Ga0265293_10009359_pt1 | contig 14111 bp, 11 predicted proteins | sample Munlanlewell138R_FD_192505 | JGI IMG/M metagenome (GOLD analysis project Ga0265293, IMG submission 192505) | Leachate microbial communities from a municipal landfill in Southern Ontario, Canada - Leachate well 138R | ecosystem: Engineered > Solid waste > Landfill > Unclassified | place: Canada...
AAATTGTTGAAACCGTCATTGGCGTCAAATGCTCTTTGGCGAAGATCTGCACTAACATTAACGCTAGCATTATTTAGTTCTGCAAAAGCAGCTTCTGCTGTCCCCGAAGATTCAGTAACTACTTCCTCTCCAGCGGCAGTTTCTAACTCTTGTATCTCCTCAAGATCTCCACTCGCCTCAAGCATAGCCTCTATGGAGTCTTTTTGCGTAATCGTTTCCTCTTTTGTAAACTCCCGTGTAGCAAGAGAGGCATCAAAAAGTTGCTTCTCTTGCCCTCTTATGACAATAGTTGAAGCATCGGATATAGAGATTTCAATATTATTTAGAGGAGTATTGTTTTTATCGCCAATAAGTACCTCTCCCTCGTAAATATTATCGCCAAGCAAAGCTTTACGAACAGAACCATCAAGACCTTTTATGCTAAATGCACCTTCAAAACTAATAATTTTTCCAATAACTGACGGCATCTCAGACTCCTAAAAATATAATTTTATTTTAGTTAATAATACTATTAATTAGGATTGAAGTATATTGTACCTGAGTACAGTACTGCATAAAAAACAGTTTATGACTTTGACAGAAGTATCTCTATTTATCAATAATTTTACGTTTCGGGGTAGGTAAGGGATTTTAGTTGTTTTTTTAAGGGGATACAAAGTCCTAAAAATAGGGCTTTATGGTGGACAGAGAGGGATTCGAACCCTCGGTACCGTTACCAGTACGCATCCTTAGCAGGGATGTGGTTTCAGCCAACTCACCCATCTATCCTTTGAAGGTTGCAATTATAGTCATATATAAATAATATTCAGCTTAATATAAAATATCTACCAATCCAAGCTCAAAGAGCTAATGCAAAAGGTAAAAAACGATACTTAAATTTTCTCTAAAATCTTTTGAATAACCAAAGCCGGATCTTCAGAGTTATAAATTGGACGACCAACTACTATAAAATCAACGCTCGCTCTTTTTGCAAAAGCTACATCTGCAACCCTCTGTTGATCTGCTGCATCTTCTCCAAACGGGCGAATACCTGGAGTCAAAGTCATAAAGTTTTTATTTGTAATATTTTTTATTGATTCACTCTCATAAGCAGAACATACAACTCCGTCTAATTTGCACTCATAGGCATCTTTTGCAAAGCTATCCGCTTTATCGGCAATAGAGCTTTCATAAACTTCTCTAAACTCATCTTCACTAAAAGAGGTAAGTGCTGTTACGGCTAGGACGATTGGTCTGGTTTCATAAGAGGAGAGTCTCTCCATAACCTCACTCATTGCACGTCTTCCTGCGCTTGCATGAACATTAAACATGTCAACACCGAGTCCCATAATAGACTCTGCGGCATCTGCCATTGTATTTGGAATGTCATAGAGTTTTAGGTCTAAAAATATTTTAAAATCAGGATTTATCTTTTTTATATCTTTTATAAACTCTTCCCCGTCGCGAATATAACTGCGAAGTCCAATCTTTAGCCAAATGTTATAATTTTTTATCTTATGTATTAAATCTAAATTTTCTTCTTTTGTTGGTAAATCCAGAGCTACACAAAGTTTCATACTTTCTCTTTATAATTATTTTATAACGCAATTATATCATTTTCTATAATGCTTCTTTTAGTTATATATAGGCAGCACTTTAACAGTGCTGCTTTTATGTATATTTAGAGTTTACAAGACCTAACAGCGGTAACTATTGTAGCAACAATGGATGGGTCTTCAAGAGTTGATATATCTTGAGTAATCTCTTGACCTTTTGCAATTGAGCGAAGAATTCTTCTCATAATTTTTCCTGAACGAGTTTTAGGCAACCCTGATACAAAGACGACATCATCGCAAAGAGCAATATTACCTATCTCTCTTTGAATTACCTTATTAATAGCTTTTACCTCTTCAATCTCATCTGCTATACCGCAGTCTGATTTGAGAACAATATATGCAAAAATGCCCTCACCTTTTATCTCATGTGGCTTGCCGACAACTGCAACTTCTGCAACATTTGAATGTTTTTTGATAGCTGCTTCTACCTCAGCCGTGCCCATTCTATGACCTGAAACATTTATAACATCATCTGTACGACCGGTAATTGTTATATAGCCGTCTTCATCATAATGTGCACCATCTCCGGTAAAATAGACCGGTTTGCCCTCTTTTTTTACATCTTCAAAGTATGATTTTTTATACCTCTTCTCATCTCCCCATACTCCGCGAATCATTGAAGGCCAAGGACGAGTTATACACAAATAACCACTCTCGCCTACTTCTACCTTTTTGCCACTCTGAGGATCTAAAACTTCAGCTATAATCCCGGGAAGAGGAAATGTTGCACATCCTGGTTTGATAGGCGTAGCCCCTGGAAGCGGAGATACTATGTGTCCTCCTGTCTCAGTCTGCCAGTAAGTATCGACGATAGCACATCTACTGCCTCCTACTTTTTCATAGTACCATTTCCATGCAGGAGGATCAATCGGCTCGCCGACCGTTCCTAAAACTTTTAAGCTTGAGAGGTCATATTTAGCAGGCTCATGCTCCCCCATCTTATGAAGCACACGAATAGCAGTCGGAGCTGTGTAGAACTGATTAATTCTATGCTCTTCTACCATTCTCCAAGGGCGACCGGCATCCGGATGAGTGATAACACCCTCAAACATTACAGTCGTTGCACCCATGGCAAGTGGACCGTAAACTATGTAAGTATGCCCTGTAATCCAGCCTATATCAGCCGTACACCAGTAGGTATCATTCTCTTTTACGTCAAATACCCACTCCATAGTCATTTGAGCCCATAAAATATAGCCTGCAGAGTTGTGTTGAACACCCTTTGGTTGACCTGTACTTCCGGATGTATAAAGCAAGAAAAGTGGATCTTCGCTATCCATAACTTCTGGCTCACATGTGACTCTCTGATGTTTAATTAACTCATTATAAGAGTAGTCTCTTCCTGCTACCCACGTGACATCTTCACCGTTTCTCTCAACAACTAAAACCTTTTTAACAGGCGTTTTACCGCTTAATGCCTCATCAACGACCGGCTTTAGCATGTAAGGCTTATCTTTTCTATAAGCTCCATCAGCCGTGATTACAACTTTAGCCTCTGCATCTTCGATTCTATCTTTTAGAGCTTCAGATGAGAATCCTCCAAATACTATAGAGTGAATCGCTCCGATTCTAGCACATGCGAGCATTGCATAAGCAGCCTCTGGAATCATCGGCATATAGATTACTACTCTGTCGCCTTTTTTTACGTCAAACTCATTTTTTAGTAAATTTGCAAATCTGTTTACATTATAGTAGAGATCAAGATAAGTTATGATTTGTTTATCGCCTCTATCGCCTTCAAAAATAATTGCTGCTTTATTTTTACGTGTATCTAAATGTCTATCGATACACTGAGTAGATACGTTTAATTTTCCGCCCTCAAACCACTTTACAAACGGGAAATTACTCTCATCGAGTACATTTGTAAAAGGTGTAACCCAATCTATCTTCTCTTTAGCATAACCGCCCCAAAAACCTTCATAATCTTCAGTAGCAGCATCTTGTAATGCTTGATATTCACACATGTTTTTTATACGTGCATCTTTTGCAAAACCTCTGTTTGGCTTAAAAATCTCTTTTTTCATCTATTTTTTCCTTGTGTTAATTTTAAATATATCATAGCCGTCATTATTGCGTCATTGACGGCATTGTGTACTCCCATATTTGGAATACCGCAGTTTTTTAAGATTGTATCAAATCGTAAATCAATATTTCCTTGAGGAATCAACGAAATTGTTTTATCAAAATATATTTCAGATACCTCAATCATTCTGTTTGGAAGAGTAATGCCGAGCATCTTTTTTGTGTACTTATTTATCATACTTACATCAAACTCCAAGTAATACCCTATAAGTGGTCTTGAACCCACAAAATTTAAAAATTCTACAATGCCCTCCTCTGTTGTTTTTGCCTCTTTTAAGTCAAAAGGACGAATATGGTGAATTTTAATACTTCTTGAACTTATCTCTTTGGGGCTTTTTAAAAAAACTTCAAAAGTCTGTGAGGTGAGGATTTTATTATCCTTAATCTTCACAGCCCCTATTGAGAGTATCTCATCCTCTTTTGGATTTAATCCCGTTGTTTCCGTGTCAAAAACTACATACTCACCGCTATCATCTTTATCAAACAAAAACTCAAAATTTTTATCTTTTAATCTTGAGCGGTTTGCCTCTGCTTTTAGCTTTGCAAAAAAAGAGAATAACATTACAAAACCATACCAAGATGAAAATGAAAACTCATAAATTTTTTGAATTTATTTATAACTTTAAAGCTATCTTTTAATAAATCTCTCTCAATCTTTTGTAGTTTATTTGGGTTTATATAGTTGCCCTCATTGACATTTTTTGCCTCAAGCATAGCTTTTAGACGGATAGAACTAAGTGTGTCAAAACTCTCTATAAGCTCTGTTGCAAAGACTTTGTCTATTACACCCATATTGTTTAGTTCTTTGATTCTCTCTATTGTATTTGTGGCACTGATTCCATATTTAAGACTAAGCGTTCTTACGCCATGAACCAAGGCAAAAATGCCACCTTTTTTCAAATCAAGTCTATTGTCATGCTCTTTTTCTATAACAAATCCCAAAAACATTGAGAGTGGTGTTTCAAAATTGAGTATCGCTTTTGCAATATGAGCCAAGACATCATCTCTTGCGCGAAAATTATTCTTTAAATAATCTCTTAACTCCTCAAGCAAAGAGTCATCTCCCGCTACATATTTTGCATCTAAAAATATACTTATATTTTTAACACTCTCATCACTCATGTCGTAAGCCCATCTATCTATAAGAGCTTTATAAGAAGCCACACTTCTTCGCCAATACTCATTGCTTACCATCACATCTCCGCTACATTTTGGAAATCCAAGTTCAAGAAGGTAGCCGTTTAGCTTCATCATAGGCTCTTTAAAAAGCTGAGTATCTACGCCATCTCTGATAATTAGTGCATTGTCTTGATCGCTCTTTATAATCTGCTCTTGCCTACCTTCGCTTCCCATAACGATTAAAGCGCAATCTTTTTGAAGCTCCGGTTTTACACACATATCAAAGAGTTTTTTATATATCTTGTCATTTAGTGATGAGAGTAGTTTTGTTATATATCTTACTTTAACACCTTTAGTTTTAAGTGAGACTATAAGATTTTTAAAATCACTTCCAAGCACTTTTAGGTCTTCAAATGTTTGCGCTTTATCTATTTGCACGGCTATTAGATGAGAGTGACTTGCAAAATAACTCAGCAAGTCAAGCTGCTCTAAAACACCGACTATCTCCTCTTTATCTCTTACGACTACTCTTTTTATCCCTTTTTGTGTCATAAGTAAAAGTGCATTAAATAAAAAATCATTTTTATCTATGGTGATTAAATCATAACTCGCTATTTTATGAACGTTATCCTCTACATTAGCACCACCAAGAAGAACTTTTTCTCTTAAGTCTGTATCTGTTATAATCCCGTATCTACTGCCAGATTTAACAATAATAACACTTGCCTTTGACTCTTTTTGTCTCTTTAGAGCATTTTGAATTGACTCTTTTTCATCTACTATACATGCGTTATGTAAAAAAATATCTGAAACCCTTGAGATTAAAAACGGTGTGAGTTCACTCTGAGTAGAGTAGTTTTTAAGGTGCTGATGCCGTGTGATGAAATCTTTTAAGAAGTATCCTTGAACACTCTTCTCTTGCATGAGTTCCATAAAGTCATCTTTTTTTATCTCATAGCAGATAAGCTCCTCTTCTACAATAAAATCTCCGTTTGACTCCCCATATATAAGAGCATCGGCATCAAAACTGTCTCCTTGGCTAAAGAGGTTATATATCTCCCCGTCTATTATCTCTTTTACCGAGCCTTTTATAACTATATAAAAAGCTACGGAAGGGAGATTTTTTGAGATTAAAAGTGTCTCTTTGGGGTAATACGCTATGTCAATCTTCTTCATAAGATTATCCATAGTTATTGGATTTAACAACTCAAACGGGTGAATAGATTCTATTAGTTTTCTCTGCTCAAGTATGCTCACAATATCTGCTCCATTATTACTCTGCTTTAGTGCTCTGTAGCACCCTCTGCACCGATACCTGTTTGTGCTCTGATATATTGAGCTTCAAAAGCCTCTGCTTCATCTTTTGCACCCTCAGAGTTATCGGTTACCGAGAAAATATAAGTTGCAATAAATGCTACTATGATAGAGAAGAGAGCCGGATACTTATATGGAAATATAGCTGTCTCATTCTCTAAAATATCAACCCAGACAATTGGACCAAGAATAACAAGAATAACAGCAGTTGCTAAACCTAAGCCTCCACCTATAACTGCACCGCGAGTTGTCAATCCTCTCCAATACATAGATAAAAACAGAATCGGAAAGTTTGCAGATGCCGCAATAGCAAAAGCAAGACCTACAACAAAAGCGATATTTTGCTGCTCAAACAATATTCCCATGATTATTGCCACAACTCCCAAAACAACGGTAGCAGCTTTAGATACTTTCATCTCCGTTATGGAGTCAACTTTACCTTTTTTAATCACAGAAGCATACAAGTCATGAGATATTGCCGAAGCACCCGCTAAGGTTAGACCGGAGACAACCGCTAAAATAGTAGCAAATGCAACCGCTGAGATAAAGCCTAAGAAAAAGTCACCGCCAACTGCATGACTTAAGTGGATTGCTGCCATATTGTTGCCGCCAAATATAGGGTATCCACCATCAATAGCCTGTTTTGCAACATCCAAATACTCAGGATTTTTAAAAATCATAACGATAGCGCCAAAGCCGATTATAAAAGTCAGTATATAAAAATAACCGATAAAACCGGTTGCATAAAATACCGACTTTCGCGCCTCTTTTGCATCACTTACCGTAAAAAATCTCATCAAAATATGTGGAAGACCGGCTACACCAAAAATAAGTGCGACCGCAAGTGAAATCGCCGAAACAGGGTCGCTAATTAGACCACCGGGACTCATAATCTCTACTCCCTTTAGCTCCGTTGCATGTGCGAACAACTGACCAAAATCAAAACTGTAGTGCGCCATAACAGCCACTGCCATAAATGTTGCACCTGAGAGTAGTAAAAATGCTTTAATAATCTGAACCCATGTAGTAGCAAGCATACCGCCGAAAGTAACGTAAAGCATCATCAATATACCCACGATAATTACTGCCACTTCATACTCAAGACCAAATAGAAGCTGAATCAGCTTACCTGAACCGACCATCTGTGCGATAAGATATAAAACTACTGTTGCTATAGAACCGGATGCCGCCAAGATACGGATTGGGGTCTGTCTAAGTCTATATGATGCAACATCGGCAAATGTATATTTTCCCAGATTTCTTAAAGGTTCTGCAATCATAAATAATATTATGGGCCAGCCTACTAAAAATCCTATTGAGTAGATAAGTCCATCATATCCATTAAGATAAACAAGCCCTGAAATACCAAGAAATGATGCTGCAGACATATAATCGCCTGCTATTGCCATACCGTTTTGAAAACCTGTTATTCCGCCGCCTGCCGTATAAAAATCTTTTGCACTCTTTGTGCGCTTTGCCGCCCAGTATGTTATAACAAGAGTTGCACCGACAAAAATCACAAACATTACTATTGCAGAGAGATTAAGCTCTCTTTGCATAGCCTCACCCTCAATAGCGGCTGCCGCTAAAAGAGATACGGCTCCAAGAATCAATAGTAAAAATATTCTGCTTATCATCTATATCTCCTCCCTTACGCTTTCTTTAATTTTATTGTTTAACTCATCAAATTCACTATTTGCTCTTTTTGTATATATACCCGTTAAAACAAAAGCAAAAAATATTATGGCAATTCCTACAGGAATACCGACAGTAGTTACCGAGTCGCCTGACAAAGGAGTACCTAAGAAAGAGGGATCAAATGCAATAGTGAGAATAAATGCAAAATATACTATTAACATTAAAATAGTAAGTTTTATTGAAAATGAGCTTCTTTTTGAAACCAACTCTTGATAATCCGGATTGTTCTTAATTTTTTCTACCATCTCTTTATTCATTCTATTCTCCTTAAAAGTTATAGTTTACTATAAATCTATACTCATTCCAACCTGTTTTTCCGGCTGTAGTCTCGGCATATTCCCTTGGAAAGTTTCCACGAAGACGAAGTTGAAGATTTTTTATATCTTTTGGATTAAAAATTGTATCAAAACCAGCCTCGCTAGCTCTTCTCTCTACGCCGTATCCGCTGTTTGCGTCCATATCAAATAAGGCGTAATATACTGCTGTACTTAAGCCTATCTCTTTAAAGTTGTAACTTGCCGCAACTTTGCTAGCAGAAGTTCCGGCTAAAAACATATGCCGCGTTACCATGCCTTGCGTATAAGCCGGCATACCGCCCCATGGAGTTACAATTGCACTTGTAATTCCGCCGCTTAATAGTTCTGAAGCACTATTTTCACCGGTTTTTGAGTATGCAAACGAAATATCTAACCTCTCTATCTTAAGCCCTACTTTTAGAGCTGTAAATATACTATCTATCTTGCCGCCAACCTCATCCCCTATCGAGTCCTCTTTTATTATTTGCACTCCTGTATATGGCTTTAATGTCTCACTAAAGAGAAGTTTTGGCGAGTAGTTTGCTTCTGCATAAGTTATGTTCATTATGTCATGCGCGTAGTAGTTCCATAGCTCAAGCTTTAGATTATCAATACCTGTGTAGTCGATAGATGCCATAGTTATGCCATCCGTTGACTCATTAAAAGCATACGTGCCTACATTTGTAAAACTTCCAACATGATTTAGGCTATCAACATAAGAGTAACCCGATGTTGCGGATAAAATTCCGCCGTTATAACTTCTACCAAATGTCCCTTGAGCAAACTTTGTTACATGTCCTAATGTCAATGTCATGTTTACAATATCTCTGTTTGTGAGAACATAGGCCTCAAAAAGGTTTGGAATCATTCTGGCGTCATCATCGCCTAGCATAGGTGTTGAGAGCTTTTGACGTCCACCTTTGAAGGTTGTGTTTTTGTATCTATAGTGAAGATAGGCTTCACCTAAAATTGAGTAGTTTTCATTATCTCTCCCTAAGAGAGTCCGATCCTTTGTACTACGAGAGTCAAGCTCATTTGTAGTGTAAAATGCGGCTGCTACACTCAAACCGTTAAACTCTGCACTCTCATACTTTAAATGTCCGCCAAGAGCGCTTGAGCCTCTATGTGTCTGATTACCGGCACTCCCTTGATACTCTCTGTCTATCCAAAACACTCTTATCTGCCCGCTTACCTTACCCTCACTAAACATAGCATTTAAATCTTCTGCTGCACTAAGAGTAGTTGTTATAATGAAACTCAGTACCACAACACTAAGCGCTAACTCCTTTTTCATACTCCTCCCTTATTATTAAACGCTCTAATCCTAAAACAAGAAAATAGCATGAACATAGCATTGAGTCTAAAAACTAAAATTTGGATTTGGAGTTTTAACAAGTGAGTAAAATAGTAACTTATACTTAAATATTCAACAAAACTTAAAAAAAGTGATTTTTAATTTTATAGAAAAAATATCTAAACTGTTTGCACTATAATAGTAGCTTTAGCATATCGATATTAAATATTTTTTGAACAAAAAAAGGATGGTGTGACATGAAAGAAGTTATAAATATCTATAGAAAACAGAAAGTTAATGTGGACTCTTTTATAAAAAGGCTTATAGATAGCCTTCCCGAAGATTATATGACCGAAGCGCCAAAAATACTCAAAGAGTACACATATATTCAGCTTATGTATGGTGTAAACTCTGAGTATAAACAGATAACTCCCATAATGTATAAAAACGGGTCAGACTCTAAACAGATTGGAAGTAGTAAGAGCCATTACTTTTTAAAACTTAATCTTGATGAGAACAAAATATATATATCCAATCCATACATTCACTATAAAACAGGAAAAGCGAGCATCTCTGTTGTTCACTTTGTAGATTCAACTTACTATATCTTTGATATTAATCTTGTTAATCTCTTAGAAGAGCTCAGACTTATAGAGTACAATGGTTTTCATGACAGGGTTAAACGAGTTATCTATTTTTTCGGCTCTACCGCTCTAGCCTTAGTCGCCATTGCCCTTATAGGATACGGTGTATTTGTGTTTTTCGTTTTAATGTCCTCTTTGGCAGATTCGGATTTTTTACATGATATATTTAAATCAATAATCTCCATAACTCTTGGTCTTGCAATTTACGATCTTGCAAAACAGATTTTTGAGTATGAGGTTATGTACCAATCCTTCCACAAGTCCGAAGATAAGCAGTATAAAGTATTAGGAAGATTTTTAATCTCAATTATTATTGCGCTATCTATTGAGACATTGATGGTGGTGTTTAAAATTGCACTTGAAGATCTCTCAAACATGGCATCGGCTTTTTATCTATTAATAGGAACAACTATCATGCTTGTAGGGCTTGCATACTTTTATAAGACAATTCAAGAAGCAACACCAAAAGAGGAAGATTCAATATAAATCAAGTATGGGTTTAAGGTTTATCTACCATATACCCCATCCCGCGCACGTTGATTATAAAATCCTCCTTGAGATTTTTTTTAAGGCGGTTTATCTCTGCGCGGATGGTTGCGTTATCAACTATCTGCTCACTCCAGACATAGGTTTGAAACTGCTCAAAATCAACGACTCGTCCTCTGTTTCTTGAGAGGAGGTCTATTATTTGAGATTGTCTTTTTGTAAGAACATGAGTCTCTTGATTGAAAAGTAGCGTGGAGTGCTCTTGATCATAGCTGTAGTTTTTAGAGAGTCTTAAGTGCACCCTTGGAGTGGTGTCAAGAATCTTAACTCTGCTTACTCTAAGAGATAGCTCCTTTAAATGAAACGGTTTTTTCAAGTAGTCGTTGCATCCCAAATCATACGCACGTGAAATATCCTCAATATCTACAAGAGCGCTAATATAAATTACCGGCACATGTATCTTTATAACGTGAATCTTCTCTAAAAAGGAGAGTCCGTCAAGCCCTGGGACGGTAATATCTAAAATCAAAAGGTCATACGCCTTCTCTTTTATAGCCTCTAGCGCATTAAGCCCATCAAAAAAGCTCTCAACCTGATGCCCCTCCGCCTCAAGATATTCACAGATTGATTCATTTAACATAACCTCATCTTCTAGGAGCAGTATCTTCATCAATTACCCATCAATTTAAATTTATAATTAAATGTTGTCATTAAGTCCTCTGAGACAACTCCCACCTCAACTCCCTCTTCATCACAGATACTCTTAACAAGCCTAAGCCCAAGCCCAAAACCGTCTCTACTCTTCTCTTCTCTATAATATGCTTCAAAAACTTTATCGGTATCTTGTATGATTTTTGATTTGCTACTTACTGAAAACTTAACATATGCACCCATTTTTAGCAGCTCAACATAAGCACTCTCTTTTGGGAGTGTATATTTTATTGCATTTGTCAGGGTGTTATCTATGATTCTTTGGAGTTTTGTCTCATTGATATGTACATACATCTCCTCTTGTGGCGGAGTGTACTCAAATTTTACAAGCGAGAATTCGGCGACTTCTCTAAAAAAATCTATTCTGCTGTTTAAAAAATTATTTAGATTTATAGGCTTTTTTTTGTACTCTATATGATCTTTCTTAACCAAATAGCTCAAATCGTCATATATACTAAAGATATTTTTTGCCGCAGCCTCTATTTTAGAGAGCTGCCTATCTTTTGGATGACTCTTCAAGTATAACTCTATACTAGTTAATATAACACTAAGCGGAGTATTTGTCTCATGTACGGTGTATCTTAAAAACTCTTTTTGCGCTTTTAATAAATCCTGAGAGAAGTTTTTCTCCTTTTGGAGGTTTTCATTTATCTGCAAAAGTGCCGCTGTTTTTCTTTTAACTCTCTCTTCAAGCTCTAAATTAAGGCTCTTCAGGCTCCTCTTTTGTTCATTGATTTTACTGACCATCTCATTTGCATAGCCGACCATCTCTTTAAAATCTTTAAAAAATATACTCTTCTCATCCATCATCTCTTCACGATCAACAGCTTTTTTAAAAAAGTCCAAAAAGGTCTCGGTATCTTTTTGCAAAAATTTATTAAAGAGATTATTTATCCCTAAAAATATGGCAAAAAGTATAAATGAGAGAGTAACTATTGCCAAAACTGTACTTATAAGAAGCGTTTTTAATTTTTTTTGATTTTTCTGCTGTAGCTCTGTATCTTTAATATCGTAGCTCTCTATTTGAGCGCTCTGCTTCAAAGAGCTCTCATACTCCTCATACATCTCCTCTACAAGGAGTCCTACAAAGACCATTGTTAGTAAAAAAACAACAGTTATAGTAAAAATATCTGCCTGTTTTATGCTGATATTGTCAAAGAGTGGTTTTATTTTCATGATTATGATTATACACTTATTATTTTTCAACAAAAGTATCTGTTTAAAATATTTAGACTATAATTGCAAAAAAATATCTACATAAAGGTTATCCATGTTTGGAAGAAAACTAAGAAAATACGAGTTGAGTGCCGAGGAGATAAATAAATTTCAATGGGCAAAAATAGCAACAGGCAAAGGCGATATCTGGGTAAAACTGCTTCCCGAGGAGGCTCCTAACACGGTTGCGAACTTTGCACACTTAGCAGAGTCGGGTTTTTATAATGACCTTAATTTCCACCGCGTTATACCTGGATTTATGGCTCAAGGCGGATGTCCGCAGGGAACGGGAACAGGCGGACCTGACTGGGCAATTCCTTGTGAGACAGATACAAACACAACAAAACATAGAAGAGGCGCACTCTCTATGGCTCATGCAGGACCAAATACCGGAGGAAGCCAATTCTTTATCACATTTGTAGCAACTCCGCACTTAGACGGTGTACACACGGTATTTGGCGTTATAGAAGAGGATGATGCCGATAGCTTTGAAGTTCTTGACTCAATTAAAGGGCAAGACGCAATCAACTCTATTGAGGTTTTTGAAACTCGTTCATGAAAAAAATCTCTCTGAGTATTAAATGCTAGTTCACATCTGCTGTAGTGTTGATTCACATTTTTTTCTAGAAAAACTACAGCGTGACTACCCTCAGGAGAAGCTAACCGGCTTCTTTTACGACCCAAATATTCACCCCTACTCCGAGTATCAGCTTCGTCTGCTTGATGTAAAGCGTTCATGTAAAAAGCTAGGCATTGAGCTCCTTGAAGGAGAGTACGATTTTGAAGCTTGGCTCCAAGCAGTTAGAGGTTTAGAGAATGAACCGGAGAAGGGCAAAAGATGCGAAGTCTGTTTTGACAGACGTTTTGAAGTAAGTGCAAAAAAAGCACTCTCTCTCGGCGAGAAGAAAATAACCACTACACTCCTTGTTAGCCCACTAAAATCACAAGAACAGCTAAAATTAAGCGGTGATAAATTTTTCAAAAAACATGGCGTTGAGTTTATAGCATTTGACTACAGAACAGATGGCGGAACACAGGAGCAGAGCCGCGTCACAAAAGAGGAACAGCTATACCGCCAAGACTACTGCGGCTGCATCTATGGACTCACCATGCAAAGAGAGCAGCAAGATCGCCTCATGGATGAGATGTTCTCCCCTATCTCAAACCAGACTCTGCCCTCCTCTATCGAAGAGAGGCTTAAGATGTATAAATACAGAAATGAGCTTGAAGACAAAAACATCGCCTACAGAATTATAAGAGAGAAGTTTTTAAACTACCGCCAGTTCAACTTTAAAGTCACTGCAAACAAAAGTGAAATCATCCCTGCCCATGCACTATTTTACTCTACACTCTCAAGAAAAAAAGCGCAGGGCAGAGTAGAGTTTTTTGACAATGATATCGCTTACTTTAACCGTGAAGAGATAAAGTTTGTAACCTTAGAGTTCTTTAACTCTACTCTTTGTCTTAACTATAAAAATATAAATGAGCTTATATTTAATCCACCCACATTTAATGAAGAGATTAAATTTAGGACTACTTTAACAGATACAGCTTATGACCTAAGCCCCATAATTATTGTAGATAAAATATCCCAAGATAAGCTCACAATTGAGCTTGATGCTAAAGTTTACGAAGATACCAGAGAAAAACTAATCAT
>Ga0265293_10009361_pt1 | contig 14110 bp, 11 predicted proteins | sample Munlanlewell138R_FD_192505 | JGI IMG/M metagenome (GOLD analysis project Ga0265293, IMG submission 192505) | Leachate microbial communities from a municipal landfill in Southern Ontario, Canada - Leachate well 138R | ecosystem: Engineered > Solid waste > Landfill > Unclassified | place: Canada...
GTTTATGGTTTTGATTATGATTTAAATGGATATAGGTTCCAATATGAATCGCAAGGGCATGGGGTTATATTTTAGGCAGAACAATTAAGGATAGTTCAGAATAATAAGAAATTTATATATAGAGTAATTATATACTAGATTTATTACCTGGATAGCATCTTTTATATAAAAAAATAATTAACGCATTTATATTTAAGTGATATTAAAAAAAGGAATAAGATGTTAGGATAATTCTACATATAAATCATTATAAAACTTATACCATTTGTTTAATGTGAAGTAGAAAGGATTATTAAATAAGTTGATAAAATTATATTCAAATGATTGATAATTTATCTTTCATATAGTTTTATTAAAATGTTCCAATAAAACTTAACATTTATTTGTTATATTATATAGAAGATTAGTTTATTTAAATGGTAACGACATTATTACTAATCCATAGAAAAATTTATTTTGTTTTTTAAGAAAAAGAGGAAATTATAATGAAAAAGTTTTTATTAGGAGTAATTACAATTATTGTTTCGGGATTATTTACAGGATGCAACAAGGATAAAGAACTCCCTTATAACGCTGTAATATTAAGTAATGGGACAATTACTATTAATGAAAGCACCAGTAATGAGTATTTTACGAAAAGCTTTTTAGAACAAAACATGACCTTTGGAGCAAAATATAGAAACCCTGATTGGGATTCTGAGGATGAAGAGAATAGAGAATATTTATATGATGAAACTTCCCCTGCGTTTAGAACACATATTATAAAAGAACAAAGAGAATTGGACTTAGTTTTTAATAATCCTCCCCAAGTTAGCTTTGATGAGGAAATGATTATAGTATATATCTTTACTGCTATAAATGCTCGGCAACAGATATTAAAAGATTTGAGATTAGAAGATAATACTTTTAAAATAGAATTTACAACAAAGGAAGCTAAGCCTGGTTATAAAGATACATCAATGCCAATGCGAAGATTTATAGTAATAAAAATGGAAAAATTAGATATTACTAATGTCAGTTTTGAAAATATAAAAAATTAATATTTTATAAAAAGGATTATGCGATTCTTAATAATTATTTGGATGTTGATGTAATAATGTGATAATGATTTAAAATAATCCTTGAGTTGTTTATGCTCAAGGATTATTTATTTTGTATTAAAAGAAAATACTATTTCATTGTTTGTTCAACCCAATTAATTATTACTGCTATTGATAGTCCAAGATTACCAATTTGGCAATGGTTCTGCGCCATTTCATGATTTGTAAACAGACGTGAAGTTAGGGAATGAACATTAACGAGTGCTTTTCCTTGATCGAAAAATTGCAAATGAGGAATAAAGTGATCTTCCTTAGCACCCAATAGTAGTACATCTTGGATTAAAAGATGAGAAATATCTTTAGCTGAAAATAATAGAGATTTACGAAAAAAGTCATAAGGGGTTGTAACTCCCATAACATGCATGCCTTGTGCTATACCCCATTCTAGCATTAAGTTTTTCTTGCATTGCTTTCGAAGAATATAATTAATAATACTAGCATGAAGTTTATTTTTGTGTTGAACTAAATATTTTATCAAATTGCGCTTTTTTGTAGGAAATTGCTGTAAAAGCACATCAAAGAAATTATAACAAACATTATCAGCAACTACTCGTTTAATACGATTATCAAATGCTGCAGCACGTATAACAAGACATCCTCCAAGCGAGATGCCAATTAAAGTTACATCATCAAGATTGAAATAATCTAATATAGCTTTAACTGGTTTTTCCCATTCATGTGTCATTGGTATATGATAATCTTCAAGAGTTGATCCTTGGCCAGGTCCATCAAAAAGGATGATATCAAAGCCAGATTCTTTCATTACTAGAACAGTTTTAAACATTTCTTCTATGTAACTGTCAAAACCACCAAAGACAACAAATGTACCTCTAGGGTTTTTTGGCATAAGACGATAAGTTGACATAAAACCATTTTCATAAGGAACGAGATGGTGGAATTCATTACCAATACCAAAATATTCCCTCATAAGGGAGATAAATTGTTTTCGGTATTTATCTTTTTTAGGATTTTCAGAAGTCATATAAAATTCTGTTATTCGCAAATAATGTGCAGCACGTAGTTTATGTCCATTTTCAAGGGACTGTTCATATAATTTTTCAAATTCATTTATAAAATCATGATAACTTTTTATATGGGAACTAACCGCGCGCATTTCCATAAGCATTTCATTATCATTTGAAAAATTGTAACAGCGATTCATTTGAAAATTTACACCAAAGTTTGGATGTAAGTCATTATAAAACCCAATAGGGAAAATGTCGGAAAAATGTGATTGGTTTGACATCAGAATGCCCCCTTTCTTAAATAAATTGTTTATATAAAAATCAATTAGGAAAAGATTTTTCATGATTATTAAATGATACTTTAATGGATATTATCAAAGATATCATATTGAATCTATTTTTTTATTAATTTATCATTATAAAAGATGATAACACAAATATAATAACATAAAACAGCCAAGACTTTAAGTGAAAGTTTTGATTTTTATTAAACTTTGGAATAAGTATATAATGAGTAAAGGTTTTATTTAAAATAATTTAATTGTTTTTTATAAACAAGAAAAAAATATTATTGTATTTATTTGTTTAATATTATACAATATAATTAAGCATGGTTGTATAGTATTTAGAAAAATTATTTAAAATAAAAATGTTTGTAGTTAATCTATTAGTAAAGGATTAGAAGATGAATAGAAAACGATTGTTTGGCATACCACCACTAAACCCCCAAGAAAGACGAATAAACCAACATTATCAAAGATATAAACATCATGGAGAAGAAGAAAATGAGGATGAAAGAAATAGTTCACCATTTCGCTTAAAATCTAAATTTGTAATAGTAACAATAGCGCTTATAATTGTGATGATTGTTTTTGCTATAATAATTCTAGGTTATAATAAGCAAAAGAGAAATTCTTATCAAGATATTAGACTTCTAACTAATGTTGTCTATAACGCTGTTGTGGAAAAAGAGGAAAAGTTTCAGTTAAAAATTGATAATAAAAGACAAAAATTCTCGAACAACTTTTATTATGAATCTTTAGTTGTTCATAGGAGTTATACATTAAAGGCAACATTAAACATTGTATTATCACCTTATCTTGATGATTATATAATTGGAGATGAAGTGGATATTATTGTTGCAATGATTGATTTATATGGGGGTAACACTGGCAAATATCCAATGGCCCAAAACATGATAATATTTTGCTATAAAGAAAATATTTATGGTTTTTTATCACCTACTTCAGGTATAATTGATGAATTTAATCCTCGAAAAGAGGACCAATTGGAGTTTGCTTCATATATATTTCTTACGAGAAACGAAGTAGTAAAATATTATGAAAAAGAAGAGATGTTATATCATTTTCATTTAGAAGAACTAACTGAAAACAGGATTGAACTTTCTATTAAAAAGTTTGATGTAAATGATTTTGTTGGGAAAGATTATGATGTTAATGTGATAGCAAATAGTTATGTTGAATTAAATTCAGGGTTAACACTAAATTTAATTAACTTGGCTTTTGTTGAAAGGGTTGAAGTTGAAGCTTTAATTACAGGGATTGAATCAGAAGAAAAAAAGCTTTTTGTAAGTAGTATTGAAGCACCAACACTTCAATCGGTAATTTATCGTTTTAAAATATTGGGTAATAATAATCAAGTCTACCAAATAACAGATTTAAAGGTTGGTGATCGCATCAAGGTTTGTTATTACCAACGCTATCATACTTATGTTCCAATTCATATAATTGTTGATAATATTGAACTTATTTAATAAAATACCCTAGGATAGTTACCTTAGGGTATTTTTTATTAATATTATAAACTATTTTTAAAATCTTCTTTGAAGGCTTTCACTAAATTCTTTTGCCATGAAGATGTGGGAGCTAATTCCCCAAAAAAGAAACGAAGGATATTGGGTTCCTTTGTAAACTTTAAACCACCAATGATATTGCGATGTTGGTATAACCAAATTATTCTATCAATTGCATAATTTACTTGTGATAGGGTAAATACCCGCCGTGGCAAGGCAAGGCGCAAAAGTTCAATATCAGCAAATCTTTCTGTTCCATCACTTTCTCGCTGTTCTGACATTGTTCCTCGTTCCATTCCCCGTACTCCACTTGTTAGATAAAGGGCTGCTGCTAGAGAGCCAGCAGGATATTCAGCTGAAGATAAATGAGGGAGGAACCCTCTTGCATCCAAGTGGCAACCAAGTCCCCCAGGAGGTGTAACAACGGGAATATTATATCGCGTTAAGGTATTAACCATATAAGCAATAAATTCAGGACCCTGGCTAATGATTTCTTCTTCCATGGTTTCATCTAGCCCAACCACAATAGCTTCCATTTCTCGAGTACTCATTCCACCATAGGTAAGAAAGCCTTCATAGAGTGGAATAAATTCTTTCATCTTTTCATAAAGATCTTTATTATTTAAAACAATTCCTCCACCCTTGGCAAAACCTAGTTTACGAGCAGAAAAGTATACGATATCAAAGAGTGTACATATTTCTTTTGTAATTTCTTTAATTGATTTGTTTTGTTCGCTAGTTTCTTGTTTCTTAATAAAGTATAAATTATCTTGAAGCAAACTAGCATCAAGAACAGAGATAATTCCTCGTTCTTTGCAAATATCTGTAACTTCCTTAACATTTGCAAGGGAGAAAGGTTGTCCGCCAATTAAATTTGTTCCTGCTTCCATCCTAAGAAAAGCAATTTCTTTGTTAGGGTAAGTTTTTAAATAAGATGTTAACTTATTAATGTCCATATTTCCTTTAAAAGGATGTGTGCTTTGGAGGTTTAATGCTTCATCAATAATCAGTTCATCAACATTACCCCCTTGGGCAATAATGTGGGATTTTGTAGTGGTGAAATGAAAATTCATAGGAACCCTCATTCCTGGCTTTACTAATGTTTTTGCGATAATATGTTCAGCTGCTCTTCCTTGGTGGACTGGTAGAAAGTAAGGTAATCCAAATAAGGAAGTAACTTTTTCTTCTAATTTATAATAAGTTTTACTTCCTGCATAAGCATCATCAGCAATCATCATTGCTGATAATTGTTGGTCGCTTATAGCATTAACGCCACTATCAGTTAACATATCTAAGAAAACATCAGCATTTTTTAATAGGAAAGTGTTGTTTCCAGCATTGGTTATTGCTTCTAAGCGTTTTTCAATGGGTAATAAATTAATTTTTTGGACAATTCGCACCTTGTGTAATTCAAGGGGCTGTTCGGGGAGAAACTTCATAGTAATTGTTTTCATGTTCTAAACTCCTTTTATAATATAATTAATAAAAAAAGATTCATCCGATAAGGACGAATCTAAAAGATCGTGGTACCACCTTACTTTGCTATTAAATAGCCTTAGTTAAATTTTTGTTCTGGAAATTTATACCCAGGATAAACTCCTATAATGGTAATTCGCTAGCATCTTTTGAGATACTTACACCAACCGTACCCTCTCTGCTCATTAAAAGTATGTAGCTACTTGCAAAATAATCATAATTTATCTATATTTTATTTTATAATTCTATTTTAGCCTTTTTTATAAACTTATGCAACCCTTAAATTAAAATATTTCTTTTCTTTAAAAAGGCAAATCCAATAACTAATAAAGCAATTTATTAAACTAAGTGTTTATCAATATTTTTATTTACTAGATCTTTTTTAAAAAGGACAATTAGCAATCAAAAAGCTCCGGTAATTATAAATGCTAAATGTTAATACACCTTAGAAACTAAACTGAATAAATTCAATAAATGAATCTTTTAATTTAAAAGCTAATCTTTAGGGTTATAGATAATCTTTTCACTAATATTTCAGTTTTAAAAACTGATAAGAAAAATCACAAGATTAGGGAATAACCCTTAGCTTACTAATAATATAAATAAAGATCTTTTTATTAAGAGCTTTACCGTATTTAATGTGCTTTAATTAGATTATTAAATCAAGTTGTTATTTGGAAAGATTGTAAGAATTGCTAATTTAGTTTATAATATAAACAACTTATAAATATCATATGTGAGGTATCATAATGAAAGTTTTTATAATTGGCGGAACTGGTTTAATTGGTAGTGAAACTACACGGGAATTAATTTCTCGGGGACACGAAATAATTGCATTAGCTCTACCACCCCTTCCCAAGGGTGTGGTTTTACCTAAGGCAATGAAATTAGTATATGGCAACTATTTAAAGATGACTGATGATGCTTTGCTTGATTTAATGGAAGGTGCTAATGGTTTTGTTTTTGCTGCAGGTATTGATGAAAGAGTAGAAGGTCCACCACCAATTTATGATTTATTTAAAAAATATAATATTGATCCACTAAAAAGGTTGCTTGATTTAGCAAAGAGGGCTGGAATAAAGCATACAGTAATTTGTGGTTCGTATTTTTCTTATTTTGAAAAGAAATGGCCTCATTTAAAGCTGGCCAAAAATCATCCTTACATTAGATCAAGAATTGATCAAGAGGAAATGGCTCTTTCATTTGCTACTGAAGATTTTAATGTTGCAATACTAGAATTACCTTATATTTTTGGGATTCAACCTGGGCGGAAACCTGTTTGGGTATTTCTTGTAGACATAATTAAAAAAATGAAAGGAAACACCTATTTTCCCAAAGGTGGAACAACAATGGTAACAGTAAAGCAAACAGCACAAGGAATTTGTGGTGCTTTGGAAAAGAACCAAGGAGGTAATGCTTATCCTTTTGGTTATTACAATATGAAATGGAAAGAATTTTTTAAAATAGTTCATAAAGCAATGGGCTATAGTGAAAAAAGAAAAGTAATTACTGTCCCTAAATTTTTATTTAAAATAGGTTCAATTGGAATTGATTGGAAACGAAAACGTAATAACATTGAAGGTGGGTTAAAAATGAGTAAATTTGTAAACTTGCAAACAGCAAAAACTTTTATCGACCCTAGTGTTGGTGCAAAATTCTTAGGTGTTCAAGAAGATAATATTGAAGAAGCCATTATTGCCTCAATTAAATTAAGTGTAGAAATAATTGAAAATAAGGATAGTGATGTTATTGAAATGAAGGGAGAATAATTATTAAATCGAAAGGATTAAATGATGAAAAAGGAACTTAAAGAAATGGCATTACAAGAGTTGTGGCAGCTATTTCCAATTGAGGTTGTTACTTATCGAAAAGATTGGATGATCTTTTTTCAAACCGAAAAAGCAATTTTGCTCGAAATTTTAAAACCATTACAAATAAAAAGAATTGAGCATATTGGTAGTACAGCAATTCCAGGGATATATGCAAAAGATATTGTTGATATATTAATTGAAGTAAATCCAAAGGATTTTAGTAATGCGATTAGTGTTCTTGAAAAAAATAGATATATTTTAATGAATCATAATAATGAAAGAGCAACCTTCAATAAGGGGTATACAAAGAATGGATTTGCTGAAAAAGTATATCATTTACATGTTAGAATAAATAATGATAATGATGAGCTTTATTTTAGGGATTATTTAATAGAAAATCATCTTCTAGCAAGAGAATATGAAGCATTAAAAATTGCTCTAGCAAAAAAATATAAATATAACCGAGATGCATATACTACTGCAAAATCAGAGTTTATAAAGAAAGTAACAATTATTGCAAAAGAGAAATATTTAGATAAATATAAATAGGTTAGAATGATTTTAAAGAGGAACTGTCTTCGGACAGTTTTTAATTTATATGCTATTTAAGAAAAATACTATTAATGATTAATTGCTAGTATGTTATAATAGATATGGAAAATAAACATATTTTGATTATCTTTAGGAGGATTATATGGAATTATATAAAAAACTTATTACTGATATAAAAAATGCAGGCATTAAAAAAGGAATGACGATAATTGTTCATTCTTCTTTTAAATCTCTTCAAACTCCTGGATTAACACCAGAATTGTTAATTAAAGGCTTTCAAGAAGTGCTTGGTATAGAAGGAAATTTGATAATCCCAACGCTAACATATAAAACAGTAAATAAAGATAACCCTTTTTTCAATATAAAAACAACTCCATCTTGTGTTGGAATTGTTTCTGAGATATTTAGAAATATGGAAAATGTTTATCGGAGTTTAAATCCTATTCATTCAGTTGCTGTTTGGGGAAAAAATGCAATTAAACTTGTTGAAAAAGATAGTTTGGATAATATCACTTTAGGAAAAAACTCACCATTTAATAAAATGAGATTATTTGATGCAAAGATATGTATGTTAGGATGTGGTTTAAAACCAAATACATTTATGCATTTAATTGAAAATCATAATAAATTACCATATCGGAAAACTGTTTGTACTGTTGATTTTAAATTAATAGATTATAATGATAATGAAATCATTAAAAGTTATGATTTGCCTAATATGCAAGATTATGATCAACGTTATGATCGAGTTAGCAATATTTTAAAAGAACCAGATTTATATACTACAAAAATAGGGGAAGCTATAACTTATATTATTGATGCAAATAAGTTATTTGAAGAAGCCAGCAAAGTCTTAACAATTAATCCTTATTATTTTGTTGATAAAATATAAACAGAAATGATTTTTAAGACTTATGATGATAATAAAAACAAATGTTAAAGAAGTAGTAGAAATAATATATGGTAGTGGTAATTTAGTTAGTGATGATTGGCTTGCGAAGAGAGCAGAACAAGGAAGTTTTATTCATCGGGAATACCAAGCACAATATCAAAAAGATGATAAAAGTGAAGTTGCTATTCAATATTCATCTAATATTGATGGTTACAATATTATTATTAGCGGTCGTATTGATGGAATTATTAAAAGAAATAATAAAATCATCATCGAAGAAATTAAATCAACAACAAAAGATTTAACTAATATTGATGAAAAGCTTACTCCTGCACATCTAGCACAAGTAAAGGTCTATGGTTATTTTTATTTGGAAGAGCAACAACTAGATAGTATTGATGTTCGATTAACTTATATTCATGTGGAATCTAAACAAATAAAACAAATAGATTTTGAATATAAAAAACAAGAATTACAAACTTTTTATTTACAAACAATAAAAGAATATTTGTATTGGATTAAATTAATCAATAATCATGAAATAAGACGAAATAAGTCTATTAAAGGATTGCAGTTTCCTTATCCGGATTATCGTTATGGGCAGCAAGAACTAATGAGATCTATTTATCAGAATATAATTAGTAAAGATATATTATATGCAATTGCTCCAACGGGAATTGGAAAAACTATTGCAACACTTTTCCCAGCTTTAAAATCAATAAATAAAAGGAATCAAAAGATTTTTTATTTAACAGCAAAGAATTTAGGAAAAAAAATGGTTCTTGGAACAGCAATACTATTGATGAATAATGGTCTTCAGGTAAAGACTATTGAAATTTCATCTAAGGATTCGGTTTGTTTTCAAAAGAATAGAGATTGTGATGCTGATAAATGTCCATATTCCCGAAATTATTATGGGAAGTTGTTTGAAGCACTTAAAGATGCTTACAATAATGAAGATTTGTTTAATAAAGAAACCATTGAAGCTTATGCTAAGAAACATAAAGTTTGCCCTTTTGAATTTAGTTTAGATCTTAGTTATTATGCTGATATAATTATTTGCGATTATAATTATGTTTTCTGTCCACTAACGCATCTACAAAGGTATTTTGAAATGGGTGGAAAGTACGAGACAATTGTATTAGTGGATGAAGCACATAATTTGTCATCACGAAGTAGACAAATGTATTCTGGTCGAATTTCAAAGATGGAAATTAATAAACTTAAAAACTTAACTTCTTCTATTCAGGATTGTAAAATAAAGGAGTTTGATTTAATCATTAAGAGTATTGATGATTATCGATATATGTTAGAGGAACAAGAGTATCTAGTTATTGGCTTTAATAATAACTTTGTTTTATTAGTTTCTTCTTTATTATCAAAACTATCTGATTTGTTGGAAAAACATAAGGAAATAAAAGAACGAAATGAAATTCTTCCTTTATTATTAGAGCTTATTAGATTTGTGGCTATTGCTGATTATTTTGATGAAGATTTTGCATTTGCTATTTCTCAAGATAAGGAAGATTTTCTAGTCAATATTGACTGTTTAGATGCTGCAAAGTTTGTTTTGCGAACAATTAAACAAAGTATATTAAGTACTATTTTCTTTAGTGCCACTCTTTATCCGCTGCCTTATTATATGAAGACTCTTACTGAAGGGGTGGGAGAAAATATTGTAATTAAGTCCCCTTTTGATAAAAGAAGATTAAAACTAATATTATTGGATAGGATATCAACAAAATATCGAAATCGAATGGAAAGTATCGAACCGATAGTTGATGCAATTAGAGTCTTAGGAAATAGTAAGCCAGGAAATTATATTGTATTTTTCCCTAGTTATGCTTATTTACAATTAGTATACAATCAATTACAACACCATACTTTTGATTTTACTTATATTATCCAAGAGCCTAATTTTACAGCAAAAGAACGGGAGGAAGTCATACAATTGTTTCGCTCAAATGACAAAACACAAATTGGGCTTTTTGTAATGGGAGGAATGTTTAGTGAGGGAATTGATTATATTGGTGATATGTTGAAAGGAGTAATTATTATCGGAGTTGGGCTTCCACATTATGGTGGTTATAATAATGTTGCAAAGAATTATTTTGATAGAAAGTTAACTAATGGTTTTGATTATGCTTATACATATCCTGGATTTACAAAAGTAGTTCAAGCTGTTGGAAGAATAATTAGAAGTGAAACAGATTATGGTGTAGCTGTATTTATTGATGATCGCTTTTTATCATATAAATATCAAAATTTATTTCCTAAGGAATGGGAGAACCTTACAATAGCAAGGGATAGTTATAATTTAAGTGAAACATTAAATAATTTTTGGAATCTGTTTTAAATACTAATAAAGAGGATATAATATGAAAATAATATTAACTAATATGTGTATGCTATATGATAATAAAGGAAATATCCTCGTTCAAGAACGAGTTAAAAATGATTGGCCAGGGATTACATTTCCTGGAGGACATATTGAGAGGGATGAAACTATTATTGAATCTGTTATTCGAGAAATTAGAGAAGAAACGGGTTATATTATTAAAGACTTATTATGCTGTGGAATTAAAGAGTGGCTGATTGATGGGGAAAGACATTTAGTCATTTTATTTAAAACGGATACTTTTCAAGGAAGTTTACATCCTTCAAAAGAAGGAGAAGTGTTTTGGATTAAAGAAGATGATTTGCTGCAATATTCATTAGCGGTAGATACTTATGAAATATATGAGATAATGAAATATAAAATATAATTTATTCACTTTAAACTTAGACGTTGTTTTATTGCAAATGTCTAAATTCTATGCTATAATATTTATGTTTATATAATAAAAGAAATGATAAGGGAGGTATAAAGAATTGCATTATAAAAAAGCAGCCAAGCATTTTATTGAAAATGAAAAACAATTTCATTTAGGTGTTATTCCAACGGAACAACCTAATCCATTAACTAAGAATTTAAGTCATGTTATTGCAAAGGATACAGCAGCAGGTTGTAAAATGATTTTATCAGCTGATGGAAATATACCTAAAGTAACTGCAAAAGCATTTGAGAGTGATGAATTCAAAGATTTAGTACAAGATATTAAAAAGATTATTGATAATAGGAAGATGGTATTGTTCTCAAGCGTTGGTGCTTCTGGTAGAATGGCAATCCAACTAGATCAAACATGGCGTTATTTTTGGACCTCTTTGATCAATAAAATCCCTGCAAAAAAAGAAGTATTTTTAGAAATTAGTAACCTATCTAATAGTATTATAACCGGTGGTGATCGTGCTTTAGTTCGCTCTGTAGAAAACTTTGAAGATTATATGTCATTTGGGAGAGAGCAAGTTAAAGAAGCTGGAGTTGGTGTTGGTGATTTAGTTGTTGGACTGGCTGAATGTGGCCTTTCTGCTAGCATTAATGGTTCAGTACTAGAGGCAGATGATCGTGGTTGTACTACATATTATATTTATTGTAATCCTAAAGAAATATTAGTTAAACATTTAGATAGGGTAAGAGTTGTTTTTGAAAGAGAAAATCTTAAGTTTCTTCCCTTATATGTTGGAAATATGGCAATTGCTGGTTCTACAAGAATGCAAGTTACAACAGTAGAATTATTAGCAGTTGGAGCAGCAATGGAATTAGCGTGTTGGGAATGGTTAAAGGAAAACTTAACAACAGAAGAGTTAGAAGCAATTGGAACTAAAGCATTAGCTGTTCAAGATTACCCACAAGAATTTCAAAAACTCTTAGATAAACTATCATCTGGTGCTGCTTTGGCAGGTCTAGCAAAAGCAGTTGATTATGAAACAGCAACTTATGAAAGTAAAGGTTTAATAACTTATCTAACACATCAGTATCAATTAGATATTATGACTGATACTACTGAAAGGCAACCAACATTTACGCTTCCTCCATTTAAAAAGTTTCATGATCAAAAAAGCGAGGTTAGTTGGGCATATATTAAGAATCCATTTTATCCTAGTTCTGTTGCTTGGCAGCATATTTACCGCCGTCCAATAAAAGGATTAGAATGGACAAAAGAAGATTATATTCGGATGGGAGCAGAACAAGCTATTATTGATAATCCACCATTAGTAGGAACTGTTGAAGTTGAACAATATGGAATTGGATGTGAAGATGATCCATCACGTTATTCACGCCAACCTGCTAATTTGGTAGTTATGGATGTTAATGGATCTGCTGATTCTAAAGTTCTTGATTGGGCAAGAAAATACAAAGATAAGTTCTCTGATACCGTGGTATTACGATTAGGGGAAATTAATGAAGGAAAATTGTTAGATAATGAAATTCATATTCCAGTTGAACTTCCAAGAACTATTACTGATTTGTTGCCACATTTAATGGTTAAGTTATGTTTTAATATTCTTAGCACAGCAACTATGGCAAAAATGGGACGAATCTGGTCAAATTGGATGATTCAAGTATTCCCTACTAATAAAAAACTTATTGATAGAAGTACGAGAATAATCTCGACAATTGCTAATATTTCATATGAAGAAGCTTGTGAGGAGTTTTTTAAAACATTTTATGAAAGAACGCCTGGGGAAGAATATCGCGAATCTTATGTTGTAGAAACGCTAAGAAGGTTGGGTTTTGATCCTAAAAAGGAAGTCCAATAAGAAATACCCCTTGGGGGTATTTTTAAATGTTATTGTTTTTTCTTTTTTGTTTATAATAAATACATAGATATAAAAGGGAAAGTTCAATATCTTTCACTTTGAATATTATTAAAATATGGTATAATAATTATGCATGAATGGACGGTGATTTTTAATGTCAATATTTAAATCGGTAAAAGAAGCTGAATCAAAGGCGGATAATATTAAAAATGAAGCATTGGAAAATGTAAACCGTTTGCTTGATGATGCTAGAATAAAGGGTGAAATAGAAGCAAAAAAGATTTCAGCATTAGCTTTTGAAAAGGAGAAAGCCCTTAAAGAAGAAACTTCTAAAAAGATATCAGAAATAAAACAAAAAGTTCTTAATGAAGCTAAACATCAATCAAGCAAGCTAGAAAATATAGCAACAAAAAATCGAGATAAAACAATTTCCTATATTATAGAAAAGGTGTTTTCATTATGATTGTTTCAGTTAAAAGGGTTAAACTAGCTACACTTAGTGATTATCAAGAACAACTTTTAAATAATCTACAAAAGTATGGCATTTTAATGTTAACAGCAAATGATCCTGAGGAAAAGAAGGAACTATTCGAAGATAAGTGGCTAGAACGAACGGAAAAATCACTATCACTTATTAAAGAATATCAAGGAAAAGAAGACTTGTTAGAACAAAGGCAATCTATTGATTATGAAGAGTTTATGAGGTTTGATGAAAACAGAAAACAAATACTTTTAGAAATTGAAACTTGTAATGAAGAAATCAATATTTTAGAAAATAAAATTGAATTATTGCAAGAGAATATAGTATTTTATAAACCTTGGCAAGCATTACCTATTAAAATATCCCAACTTGGCAAAAG
>Ga0265293_10009362_pt1 | contig 14110 bp, 24 predicted proteins | sample Munlanlewell138R_FD_192505 | JGI IMG/M metagenome (GOLD analysis project Ga0265293, IMG submission 192505) | Leachate microbial communities from a municipal landfill in Southern Ontario, Canada - Leachate well 138R | ecosystem: Engineered > Solid waste > Landfill > Unclassified | place: Canada...
AATTCATTTTTCTCTTTTGCTGCCTGGTAAGCATCAAGGATTTTTGATAAATCAGTTATTTCTCGAATATAATTGTTTTCCAATAAAACGGGGATAATATAATTATCTTGAATTTCTTTACAGAACTTACTGTGACTGCCTGACGCATATCCAATTTTAAACACCTGAACTTTAAAAACATCATGCCCGTTATAGCCAAGCGTTGTAATCAATTTCTCGTTATTAAAATTGACTGATAAGCTATAAACTTCTGTGCATTCTTCCCGTTTATCAATATAAATGGGGAGTACCTTTTTTGATGCCTTTACCCCATCAGGAGTAATCTCAAATATTTTAGCTTTCATTTTTCTATCTCAAAAATTAATCTTATCAAATTGTCGCGTATTTGAATAAAACTACAACATTTTAAATACTGGATGCAGGTATAATAGATTTAAATTACGAGATATCACGATTTTTGGTGGAGAAATGAGTCAAGAAATTGGAAAACGAATAAAACAAGAACGAAAACGAATGGGATTTTCTCTAAAAACTTTTGCAGGAATTTCTGAATCATCCAGTGATACACTAAGAAAATGGGAAAAAGGGTTTGAACATCCAAGTCTAAGTGTCCTTGTTGTTTGGGCTAAGATAGGTGTGGATGTATTTTATATTATTACCGGCAAGCATTTAGCTGAAGCAACCCCTGCCTTATCTGCAAGTGATAAGCTTTTTTTAAGCAAGTATGAAGCTGCTCCAACTGACCTGCGTAATGCCGCATTATTATTATTGCTTAATGGTGAAACTGAGCCTGATAAGATTTCAAGGAAAATTGGTTTTTATTAAGTTTATATGGTATAAATTTCATCGTTTTAGGAAAATCAAATGATTGAAGAAGTGGGTAAACGAATAAATGAAGAACGTGACCGTTTAGAGTTATCAGAAGATGGTTTTGCAGGCATTGCAGAATGTTCTATTGGTACTTTGAGAGAATGGGAAAACGGGGTTACGCTTCCAAGTATCGCTGTCCTGGGAAAGTGGGCCAGAATCGGGATAGATGTGCTGTATATAGTGACTGGCCAGCGTTTGAATGAAGCAACTCCAGTTTTGAGTTTAGATAAAAAACTTCTGCTACAAAAATATGACTTGGCTTCTGTTGATTTACGCAATCAAGCACTGGCGGTATTGATCATGGGTGACAATTTGGCTAAAGTTGGTAGCCAAAAAATGGTTATAAAGCAAACAACCCATGGTGAGGGTGGTTTAAATATTGCGGGTGATGTAGTCATGCCAAAAAATATTAAGCAATTTGTAGCTAATAATTTTGGTGGGAAAATATTTGGTGATGTTGATATGGTTAACGTTGAAATCAAATCAAATAATAAAAAGGATTAAATCATGAAGCTTGATGAATTAAAAAATGCTAACCCTGATTTGAAATTTATTAAACATGTTCAACTTAAAAATATTGAAGAACTGTTTTGCAAGGGAAGCCTTGATGTTGAATATATCCAAACTTCACAACCTGATGTTTTTGTCGTTGCATTAACTGATAAGGAAAATATTCTTGAAAAAATAGAATTTGATGTTTCTGATAAACGATTAAAAATAAAATATAAAAATGCTGGAATGAATATAGCGGGTGGTGTATATATTTCTAATAGCGATAATGTTTCAATAATTAGTGTAAAAGGGGTTAATGTCGTTTCAGGAAGCAATATTACCATTATTAATGGTGATGCTATACAACTGAAAATATTTGTTGTTATGCCAAACATACCCTATATCAAGCTTTCTGGTTCGGGTGATGTGAGTGCCTATGACATTAAGCAGGAAAATATAGAATTGGAACTTTCCGGTTCTGGTGATATTGAAATTTCAGGAAAAGTGAATCATCTAAGGGTTAATTTGATGGGATCGGGTGATATAGATATTGAGGATCTGGAAGCGTACACAGCACAAATTAATTTAAAGGGTTCTGGTGATATCAACGCTACGGTGAAAGAAGCTGTTGAGGCCAACCTAATGGGTTCAGGTGACATTAGAATTTATGGCAATCCTGAACATAGAAAGACATCTAAACAAGGCTCAGGATCAATCAAATTTAAAAAATAAACTGGTTAAAATAGAAAAACCCGCAGGGCGGGTTTAATTATTAAAATGGATTTGGTTGTGTGGTTAAGAGGAAAAAACAACCTCGATATGGCCGGGTTCTTCTTTTGTATTCTCTGGGCCTATTACAATTTGAATATTACGCCCAAGTTTAGCCAGGCACTCAAGCAATTTTGCTTCACTAACCCCCCTGAACTGGCCATTAAGCACTTTAGATAGTTTGGAGCGGGGTAAACCCATCACTTCAGCAGATTTTTGTTGCGTCCATTTTCTTTCACTAATAATCTGATTTATTTTGATAACTAATTGTGCTTTAACTAGCATTTCATCGGCATTTTCGTAACCAAGATCAGCATATACATTTTCGGTTCCATGGATAACATCAATCATTTTTCAACTCCTTTTGAGTGCTGTTCTGCAATCTTTAATCTTTCCTTAATCAAGTCCATATCAGGTTTTGGTGTCGCAATACCTTTAACTGATTTTTTTTGAAAACAGTGCAGGACATACACGGCTTTTGCAAATTTGACGGTATAGACCGCACGGTAAGCATCACCCTGATAGCTTTCCACTACTTCCAAAACACCGGCAGAACCAAATCCTTTTAACACTTTGGTATTTGGATGTGTTAGACCCATCTGCGCTACGTGCAAAGCGAAACCGAACGTGTCCTGTACCTCTTCGGGCATCACTTTTAAGTCTTTTTTACTTGAGCCTACCCATTTAAGAATTTTTATCGTAGTATTCATAGTTAATTGTACCTATTTGGGTACAGAAAATCAAGTGAAGAAAAATTATGCAAGAATATATTCCGCTGCCTGCTCAGGAGTCATGCCGATATCCCAGGCATATTGAAGGGGATCTTCGCCTTGCATTTCTTTGGCTTCAACAATGCCTTGAGCATCCCCGTTATCCATTTCACCGAGATTACAAATTTCGTTATAAACTTCGATTTCCCATTGAACGCGATCTTGTGTATCCATCTTTTTTCCCCTTGAAATGTAGTCAGATAAACTCTTAATTGATAGGTACATTGTAAAGGTTCGATCTAAATCTACAAACAATATACTGAGGTTTAATGAGCTACCAAAAAAACGGGCCTAAGCCCGATGCTAAATTTTAGAGTCCTTTATGATTGTTGGCTTTTATGAACTACCGGCACCTAACCAGTAAGGTTCAGGTGGGGGAATGCAGCGGGAGCGTTTCAAGTAGTTGTTGAAAGTGCACCTATGCCCTGGCAATTAGTAGTTCATTCCAATTGGTAGTGTATTCTTGGGTTTTTCTTTCCTGCTTCATGAACCAATCGGGTGACATATGGTTGCCGGCACTGGCCAAACGGATGGTATTTTTCCCATGTGCGCAATTGATATGGTCAACAACAGCCATTAGCTCCATTGATCTTCTATCTTGAATTTCATCATCAAAAAGAGATCCTTGAACCGGTTCGGCTGAAATGATATCAACAAAAAGTATACCTGCCTTGCTGTATTGAAAATTATTTTTGAAGATTCTTCGTAAACCTTTAAGGGCCAAACCGGTGATCGTGTCCGTACTGTTGGTTGGTGCGTTGACAGAAATCATTAAATTATTTCGGTACTGTGGGCAAGACCGGTAGGGGCTGGTGCCAATGAATATCATGCATTTTGTAATGCATGAATTTTGTTTTCTCAATCTTTGACAGGCCCGTGCTGTTAATTCTGATAAGACGTTTTCTAACAGCGTTAATGAGGTAATAGGATTGCCAAAGGAACGGGACGACATGATTTCTTGCTTGGGCACCGGGGTGGTTTCCAGGCTGATTCGCTCGATGCCACGCAACTCATAAATCATATTGGCCATCAGTATATTGAAATTTTTATGGGCTGTGACGGGATCAAGTTTTGCCAATTCAAAGACCGTTTTTATGCCTTGGTCATTAAGTTTTTTATGCAACTGCCGGCCAATGCCCCAAATCTCATTTACCGGGGTTTGCTTCATCAAACTGGCAATCTCATATCGTGTCAATGAAGTGAGGTTGCAGACCCCGTTCCATGCCGGTTGTTTTTTGGCAAAGTGATTGGCCAGCTTTGCCAGGGTTTTGGTTTTGCCAATACCAACGCAGGTAGGTATGCCGATTTCTTTTAGAACCGTCTCTTTTATTGTCCGGCCATATGCAGTCAGATCCAGGTCAAACCCTTTTAAGGAAATAAAACTTTCGTCAATTGAATAAATTTCTTGATCGGGTGAGAAGCGGCCAATGATCTGCATCATCCTGTCACTCATGTCACCGTACAACGTATAGTTGGAAGAAAGGGCAATCAAACCTTGTGATTGGGCCAGGTGCTTGATTTCAAACCATGGTGCACCCATTTTTATGCCTAATGCTTTTGCTTCATCGGAACGTGCAACGGCACATCCATCATTGTTAGATAAGACAACGATGGGTTTTCCTTTGAGCGATGGCCTGAATACCCGCTCGCATGAGCCGTAAAAACAATTTCCATCTATAAGCGCGTGAGTCATTGAGCTGCTTTAATTATGTAGGTGACTACGCCCCAAATTGACCATAGCTGCCCTGCCTGAGGAACAATATCTGGGTAGGTAATATTCTCGGCCTTCAGTTTAATAATACCGTTACGTTTGTACAGGCGTTTGACGGTTATTTCACCATCAATTTCGGCAATGACGATATTGTTATGGTTCGCTGTTAAAGCCCGGTCCACAATTAAATGATCGCCATCACTGATACCGGCATTTTCCATGCTGTATCCTTTGACAGTAAGAAAAAATGTAGCGACTGGATGTTTGATTAAAATTTCGTTTAAATCAATACGATTAGTGATATGTTCCTGTGCCGGTGACGGGAACCCGGCTTGTGTTTTGTTGATAACTTCATTCATTAACATTGGGTTATTCAGGATATGGATAGGTTTGTTAGTTATCATGATGGTATAAATATACTGTATATGCAAACAGTATATTTATACCATTTTTGAAAATGACGGGTAGATAAAAATGATTATCTTAAAAATGTAGGCAGATGAAAAATCAAAATGTTATACTCTAGTAAGATATTTTTAGGATTCACCTAAGATTTTAAGGAGAGAATAATGTTAGCGACACTACGTAAGTCTGGTGGTTCTTTGGTGTTAACCATTCCTAAACTGTATATTGAACAAAACGGGTTGACCGATGGTAGCCCGGTCAATTTGGAAGTGGAAGGAAAGGAATTATTGGTGAAAGCTGCATCAAAACCACATTACAAATTGGCTGATTTGATGGCAGAAATGCCTGAAGAATTGCCAATGGTGGAAGGGTGGGAAGAATTGGTACCAGTTGGCCAGGAGATTGCATAATGGGGGTGTATATTCCTGGCCGTGGAGATATTGTGCATATTGAGTTTGATCCGGCTACCGGTAGCGAGATGAAAGGTAAGCATTTTGGGATTGTTTTGAGCGGGAAAGCCTTCAATGCCAGTGGATTAGCCATGATATGTCCAATATCCCAGGGTCATGCTGGTGTTGCAAGAAATGTGGGTTTGCTGGTGACATTAATGGGAGCCGGTACAGAGACACAAGGGGCTGTGCATTGTCATCAACTAAAAACATTAGATTGGCGTATTAGACGACTAAAATTTAAAGAAAAGGCCCCACCTTTCATTGTGGAAGAAATACAGGCCAGGCTGGACGCTATCTTGAACGGGTAACCCCTGAAACGAACCAGCACCTTGCATTTAGAAAAAAATTATTATAAAGTGTAAGGGTCTTTTTTCACTTAATTGTGAAATGATAAAGGTAGCTAGCCTTTCAAAATAAAAAGCATTTTATTTTTCTAATTTTTAATCCATTCTGGACGCACTCAAAATGTCCATAGTGGATTATTGATTGCGTCCTTTTTTAAGGTACGTAATCATGTTCAATTCAGTCCTAGCAGCTCGTATTCAGTTTTCAAATTTCAAGCTGAATGGCCAGTTATCTTCAGATGAAGCAGGTAATTTTCTTTATGACAACGTATTCATGTTGTCACGTTCTGCTTCTTTTGAGGCAGAATCTTTAGTGGAATGTCCACATTTATTCCAAGATGAACAAATCCTGGCTAAATGCTGGGAAGATGGCCAGGTGTCCTGGGCAAATTCTCAACTTTAATCCCATAAGGGGCTTTCACCCTTATGGGCGATTGCCCCTTATTATTTTTTTAAATTTTAAGGAGTAGTTATGTCTATTTTAAATCTTACGCAACACCCAGCCACCCCTGAACAGGTTAAAGCTGGAGTTGTTGATCTGCAAGGTGAACAACTTCAATTTGTCAAAGATCTTTTGACCTTTGAGGAAATACCGGACTCACAAGAAATTCAGCGAAGAGCTGAAAAACTTGCTTATTTTGGGATGTTTTATGATCCTGAAAATATAGGGAATCCTATCCCTGTGGGTTGGGCCATGATAGGTGGTGCGCCATTTTTCATGGCTGCGCTTGAAAAAGCGCTAAAAGAAAGGGGTGTAACTCCCTTATATGCTTTCTCAAAACGAGAAAGCATTGAACAGACCATGCCAGACGGAACGGTCAGTAAAACCAACATATTCAAACATGTTGGTTTTATAAAAATTTAAATTAAAAACCCAGTCTTTATATGAGAGTCTGGGTTTATTTACAGCTATTGGGCGCAAGCATACGCCTGATGGTGCATGTTTGCGCCATTTTAGGAGTAAACATGTATTTGTATAGTGATGAAACACGACAAATCCTTGAGGATTTTGGCCAGTTTGATATCTTAAAGGATTTCGACAAAGACAAAATTGTCTATGATGAAATTGTCAAAATGGCAGAAAGTAAGTGTAAGGGGTTTGATGGTTTAACCCTTAAGCACACTAAATATGGCCGATGGGCGGTCATTACCCCAGATCCATATTATCTTTGCAGGTACACCTGCTTTGATGAAAAGGGGCTTATTTCCCATGGCTCCTATCATAATTATATTCAGGCATTTAATGATGCCTTCCAGACTGGGTACCAAGAATTATGCTCACCTGATACGTTTGACCGGGTAGCCAATAACTGGAATACCCTCTAACCATTTTTACCCTCACGGGCTTTATGCCCAATGGGGATGAAGCCCATTTTTTTATAGGCTTCATTATGTTTAAAAATTCTATTGCTTCATACCCAAACCGTGGCCCTTATGGTAAGTCTTCGTACCGGGGCAATTGTACAGGGTACATTATTAAAGACTTCATTGGGTCCTTCCTGGGCCGTCCTGATGGACTTGTGGCTGATCCAAGCATTGGTGGTGGTACATCTGTTGATGTTGCCAATGAAATGGGTATCCGCTTTAAGGGTACTGATTTAAGGGATGGTTTTAATCTCCTGACAGATGATTTCAGCACGTTTTTAGGGGAGTCGGCCAATTTGGTATGGTATCACCCTCCGTATGCTTCCATGATCCAGTATTCTGGCAAGGAGTGGGGGGAACCCAATAAATGGGATATGAGCCGGATGCAACTACATGATTTTGTGGAGGCATTAGAACTGGCAATAATGAATATTCATGATGCCTGCGAAACGGGCGGTCATTATGGTATTTTGATGGGTAATCTACGGCAACAGGGGAAATATTATAACCTCTCTAGCCTGGTTGAACGGGTTGCCCCAGGTATGCTAGTTGATGAAATTATCAAAGTTCAGCATAACTGCGTGAGTGATAAACGGGTATACTCCAAAAATATTATCCGAATCGCACATGAAAAATTATTGGTTTTCAGAAAGAACAAACCGCATGATTCGTTGTTGTTCTTAATGAAAGTCCATGAAAGGGCAGTTGCCATGTTAAATACAACCTGGCGGTCTGCTGTGCGTAGAATTCTACAAGGCAAAACGCTTGCATTGAATGAAATTTACGCCAGAATAGAACCTTATGCTAAACATCGTGAAAACAAGCACTGGCAAGCTAAAGTAAGGCAAGTGCTTCAGGATGAACGATATTTTGAACGAATTGAAACAGGTATTTATTGCTTGTCTAAATAACCAAAACCCCATAATTCAAGTCAACTAGACATGGATTATGGGGTTTTTATTTTTCTGTTATTAAAATTAATCAGTTTTATCCTTAATATCAATTTTCAAAAGTCTTGCAACTTCAATATAATCTACCAGGCTAATACTTTTTTTAGGTGTGTTGGAATTAGTTAGTTCAGAAACAATAATTTTATAAATGCGCTCTTTTTTAGCTATATCTAAATATGCAGCTTCGCTTTCATATACCCAATAATAAGAAAAACCTTTATCGTCATGTTCCATTTTTTCAAGAATAATTTTTCCACTGATGCCTTCCAGATGGGCAAATTTTGGACCAATCTTAACAATTTTAGCTGTTTTGCTTGGGAGATTAGAGCGAAAAGATTTCAAAAAAAGAGTGTCACCGACTTTGTACTTGTGCATAATAATTCCTTTATTTTAACTACTATTAGTATATGGGCAACTAAGATATCAGCAAGAATATACAAGTTATTATTTATTTTTATTTATTAGAACCAATAAACCGTTCACGGGCACAATCTTTTTTTGTTGGAGTTTCTGTTACTATTGCATTGTATTCAAAATTTACCCATTCAATTATTAGTGATAGTTCTGGTCCATTGTTTTTTAATTTTTCTTTAAGTTTTGCAAAGGCTTCTACATTTACGGGATCATAATTTAACAGAATTTTATAAATATATTCCTCCCAGGTTTCGGGTTGTCTAAGTGTCATAACAACTAAAATAATGAATCCTGGAACCAAAATTAAAAAATTCATATTAGTATGATCATATTTGCTCTTAATCAGGATTATGGCAGCAAAAATTAAAAGAACTACACCTAACCCACCCCAAATTGCAATAAAAATTGATCTTGGATCGAAAAGATTTCTGTCAAGAAAAAGATATTTTTTTATCTTAATAAGTTTTTTTAATCGTTTTTTTTGAATTTTAGAATCCATTAGTGGGATTCTTCCATTTTAACTTTAAAAATTAAATAATTTTGTTGAATAAAACAGCAAGAAAAGCAGCTTCACTGTGTAGAATAATAGGGAGAAGCAGCCCACCTGATTTTATTCTAGAAAATGACAACATAACTGAAAATAGAAATAATTGGATGAGCGTGAATAGCTGATATTGGCTTTTATGCAAGTAAGCAAATAATAAAGAAATTAAAATTATACCAGCCAATTGAAACCATTTACCATATTTTATAAATGGGTTTAATAAAAATCCTCTAAAAATAATTTCCTCAGCAATTGGCGCAATAAGAAAGATTGTAAAAGCGGTTGCTATTTGCCCATAAATAGAAACATTAAAAATATTTTTTGTGAATTCTTCTTTTTGGAAACCAAAGAGATTTTCTAAAACTGAAAATAAGAAATATAAAAGAAAAATGTAAAATATAAATTTAATTGAATTTGCATCTTTAATTTTTCCTAATTTTATATCGGTATCAAAAAATGAATATATAAATAAAGAAATGATTGCAACTATTATACCTAAAGAGTGAGAAGAAAAGCGACCAAAATTTCTCATGAAATTTAAATATTCCCAAGGGTCTTTATTAATATTAAAAATATTGTATCCTATGGTAAGGGCGTATTTCCATAGAAAGAAAATTGCTACTGCTATCAACGCTCTTCTTGAAAAAATAAGGAAATTAAAGTTACGAAAATTCTTTTCTGTATTCATGTTAATATTATTCAAATATAATTGAATTTTTGTGGATTGAAAAATTGATATATAGAATTATTATATTTTTTGAAATAAATAATAATTTATTCTTTCCTTTTTTCACTTTCAATATTATCCAATTCTGCAATGGCATTTTCCACATCAGAATTGTTATATGATTCTTGAATTTGTTTGGCAATTTTCCAGCACTTTTGTACTTTTAGATTATCACTTTCCCAAATTGGACCATTACCGATATATTGACCTGAAAAAAATTCATTACAAAGAATCTTGGTGATTTTAACTGCTTGTTCAACGATTTTTTTATCGTTGTTGAAATTAGGCCGTGGATCATGCACAAGAAAGATTACACCGTTTTTCTCTTCACGGCAGTCCATGACTTCACATACAGTACCAAACAACCGGTGGTCGTAATCATCATCACCAGTGCTGATATCAACACTGATTGCCATGCCTTTTAGGAAGTCCCTGAGTTCATCACTTAAGCGTTCCAATCCTATAAGTGGCGTACCTTTTCGCAATGCTTGTTTTGCACAATCTTTGAGCTGAGCCACTTCTTTATTTTCATTTTTTGTTTTTGGCCGTAAGGAAATAACCTCCAACGTTTTTTTATAATCACTCTGGTCATCCAGGAGTTTTTCCAGTTGGTCAAGATTCACCATGACTTGAATTTCTTCAGGATTAGGAAATTCTTCAGCCACTTTTTTAGTGTCATTTACTAACTTACGCAAATCAGCATATTTATCTACGTGCATTTTAAATCCTTTTTAATAAATACCTGCCATTTAAGACAGGTATTCTCAATATACAATTATTTATTAAGGAGTTTGGCTACTACAAAAACTCGCATGGCAGCAAGAATGAAATTAGCGCCTCTGGCAGAGTGTTTCTTTTCAAACTTACCAGCGTGGATTGTGGCTTCCCAATTATCACCATAACCAGGTGCGATACTGATATTGTTTTCCATGATGATTTGATATGCTTGTGAGGCATTACTTGATGGCTGGTATACATAACACAAAATTGAACCATCAGGTTTACGCCATTGAGTGTACCCATATTCTTCTTCTGTACCATGTACGGTATACCCCTGTGCTGCTGCAACTAAGGTATCCAAATCTTTATCGGTTAACTGATTAATAGTTGATTCTGATAAAAGACCATAATGTTGAGATAAATTAATTTTAATTTCCTGATTTTCTACATTTAGAACGATAGTTACGTGTTGTTGATTATTGCTCATTTTATTACCCATAAAGTTTGTAATTCATATGCTTATATTACCTTTAAAGATTAAATTTACAACTTTAATGCAAATTGAATCAAGGCAGAATAAAAAACCCGCTTAAAAAAGCGGGTTGGTTTAATGCATAATCGTTAAATAGAACCACAAGATTTTAATTTATCCTTGGAAAGTACAATTAACATCAATCAGTAGTTGTGGGTTGTCGTTGTTCCATACTGGATCGGCTTTCCGCCACTTTCGGCAAAGACTGCATTTTGTCGTTCATGAACACTGGTGTATGTATCAATGTCGTTGGCAAAATCCTGTATTGCTTTTGAGATTTCTTGTGTGGTCATGAATATATCATTTTTCTGATTAATTATTTCCGACTTTAAATGAGGCTAATTAAAGAAATCCCGCCTTGAAAGACGGGGTTTTACCGATGAATTAATAAACAATTTCGGAATCAAACCATTCCTTTTTCAATGAAATAATTTCAGGATTGCCTGATAAAGTATATATTTTATTAATTTCTATACTAGCATCTTCACCGGAATTCCAGCGAGAAGCATCATTTTCAGCATCTTCAAAATACGCCTGTGGATTGGTCAGTGTGTCATTGGTTAAACCCTGGATCTCGGCCAATAATGCTTTTTGACCGGCTTCATTCAGAGTAAAGTTCAGTCCAGCGTTTGTGATCAGCTCATGTGCATCTTCAACTTCTGTTTGGTCAGCATCGGTCACACCAAGAGTGGCCAGTGCTTGCCCGTCTTGTAGGGCGGCAAGGATGGATTCTTTGGTATTGGCACCTTGTTTGCGGATGGCTTCAATAATATCAATGGCGTTCATTTGGAAATTCCTTTAAATGGGTTAAATATTAATAACAAAATATAACATAGCGTTGAATCTACAAATATTATGGTTATTTTGCTGTGCTGGGTAGGGGCAGCCAACCTTTTATTTCATGTTCTGCGTATTCGGCAAAATACGGGGCATTATCTTTGGCTACCGTGCATGTATCGTACCACTCATGTGAATCATTCAAAATGGCTATTACCGTGAATTTTCCCCCTACATCTGCCAAAAAAGGCGTGTCTGTAGGCATGTTAGCTGGTGAGTTCCAAATAGTGTTTTGAAGTTTGGTCATGCAATTTCCTAAGTGAATTATGAACGTATATTTTTTTAACGCCCATTTGTTTAAGAATTTCGATATTGCGTTCTGTTTTTCCAGTCATGACAGTTCCCTTTAAATTATTGAATGTGCTTTTAACTTAGAACCATAATACTGGGTATTGATAATCAACAAGTTTTCCTGGATTATCCCTTTTCTAGGGATCGGCTAATGAACTACCGCCACCTAACCATTAAGGTTCAGGTGGGGGAATGCAGCGGGACTTGTTCAATTAGCCATGTCGAGCCAAGCATCTAAGGCTTCTTCCAGTGTTTCAAATTCAGCAGCATCATACCCGGAATCGAAATTAGGGGTTCCCTCAAACTGGATAATGTACCGATTGGCATGTTGTACATCAGTGCCGTCATATCGTGTTGACTGAAACACTGTATTTTCTTTTCTATAAAAAAGATAAAACCAGCCAGAACCTTGTTTGTATTCAGATTTGATGATTTTGTTTTCCATAATTTTTCCCTTTAAAAAAATATAAAATTAAATTCAGGTTATGTGAAGAAAAGCAGTGCCCCTCTCGGAGCACCATTTTAAAACTAAGAAATTTACCAGTTAACGGCCATGCTCAGAGGCACTTCAAATTTTCCTTTTAAGTTTTTCAATGTGGAGCCTATCAACTGGCCGACCGCTACAAATACATCATAAATAATGCTTTGGCCCAGCAATTCATGTGCCATGGTTTTCGAGGTATCCGTAATCAGAACTTCAGGGATGCCCTTGCATTTTGCGTGTTCAGTAGGGGTTAAGAGGCGTAAAAGGTTAGGGTTCGTTGGGTGTTGGATTTTAATTTCCGTGCTGCGGTTCTTTGCGTAGCCGGTGCCGATAGTACCTACTTTGGTAGATTCAGGTGTCCCAATTTGCATGGAAAACCCTTTGCCTGCCTGCTGGTCCCTGACTTCTTTGTCTTTGAGATAACCCATTTCTGACCATGCGGAATCATCATCAGCAATGTTTTCCAAAACTTCTGAAAGAGTTCTTTGGATTTCAACCGGTTTAACCAAATTAACCCAGTCAAATTCAATGCCTTCAGAAACGGCAACCAGACACATGCGTTTTCGATGTTCAAGGGCGTTAAACTCTTTACCGTCCAAAATAATTTCATGTAATTCATACCCCAGATCCCGTAACTGGTGCCGGATTATCCACATGGAGCTGGTGTTTTGGTAGGCCGGTACATTTTCCAATACCACAATGGCCGGGTTAACCTTAGCAACAAAATTCAGAAATGAAACTACTAAATGGCCAACGTCCTGATGTGCTTCAGCGCATGAAGTATTGTTCTTGGCCCGGCCTGATAATGATGCACCGGTACACGGGATGCCGGCTTCTAAAATATCCACTTTGGGAATTTTATTCATTGTCCATTCATCAAAAATAACTTCTTGCATGGGGGAAATAAGGGCAATCGTTTGATCTGTCCATACGGGGTTATGTGTCATGGCCTGTTCCACCATATCACTACGTATTTCATTGGCAAACGTTAATGAAGAGTGCACACCGCCATCTTCCAAGCCTTGATGTAGGGCCATAGACAGGACACCGCCACCGTGAGACAGGGAACCCATGCTTAATGGCTCATTGTTTAATAGTTTGTGCATAAGGCGATCTAAACGTTCTTTTTTCCTGACTTCAGAGGCCAGAGGCAGGATATAAATAGTATTCTGTACAGTGATGATGCGTACCTTATCCATACCATTGAAGATATCCAAAATTTCCCATGAATTAAGGTCAATGATGGGCTGTTCTGTACCCTTCACCAGTTTGCGGGAAACCATGCGTGAACCGTTAGCATCGAGGGAAAGGGTCACGGTCAGCTTGTCTTTATTTTTGGTGACGCTGTACCGGTTGCCGGCCTGAAACCCGGCTCTTTGAGGCTGTTTGCCTTGAAACCAAATCCTTGGGGCGTTTTTTGATTTACCTACAGTT
>Ga0265293_10009363_pt1 | contig 14109 bp, 16 predicted proteins | sample Munlanlewell138R_FD_192505 | JGI IMG/M metagenome (GOLD analysis project Ga0265293, IMG submission 192505) | Leachate microbial communities from a municipal landfill in Southern Ontario, Canada - Leachate well 138R | ecosystem: Engineered > Solid waste > Landfill > Unclassified | place: Canada...
ATCACCAACCTTTTTATTCAACTACCTTTACATACGTTCAAAATATAAAGCTTAATGTAATCATCGCAGCACTACAGATAAATTAGCCGTTGCAAGAATAATGGTTATCGCCAAGAAAAACATCAAGCCAACAACAGCGACTGCAGCAAATATGTATATATAGCTTTTACCGATCGTACTTAAACATTTAATAATAGGTGAATCTCCAAGTGGTTGCATAGCTGCAGCTGCAAAATTAAATATAATCGCCAATGTGAGAATCTTGATTGCTGGGAATGCGCACATAAATAATAAGATTATCACCCCGATAATGCCGATCGAGTTCTTTAATAATAGTGAAGCTCCTACCACCGTATCCGCGGCATCCGAAAACATCTTCCCGACTATCGGCACGAAATTCCCAGTAACAAACTTAGCTGTTCTAATCGTAATTCCATCTGCTATAGCACCTGCAGCACCTTGTATAGAAATAACGCCTAAAAATATACTCATAAATACGCCCATAAGCCCTAAACTCACTATTTTAAGAAAATTTGCTAGATGGGTAACTTTATATTTATCTGTAAATGCACTCACTATATGCAGTACCGCCGAAAAGAATATAAGCGGAAAGATTATAACGCTAATAAAATTACCTATTATATTTACAACAAATACAATCACCGGATGAAACATTGCAACAGAAGTAACATTGCCAATCGCCGCCATAATACCAAGCACTAATGGTATAAGTGCAATCATAAATTGAACCATATTATCAATTGCTTCACTTGCATATGTAACCGCTACATTAAACGAATTAATTGCTAATACTATTAAGACCATATAGGTAATAGAATAAGCTACTTTACTCACTGAGTTTCTCTCAAAAGCCGTCTGTACATTTTCTAGAATTGCACTAAAAATAGTTAATAACAAAATGCTAGATAAGAGCTTTGTGTTATATAGAATTTCATGAAAAAAAAACCTTCCCAATCCTGTAAACAGTCCATTAATACTAAAATTATCCTCATCAGGCATTATTGCATCTAGTAAATTGGGGCTGAAACTTTCCGGTAAATAACCTCCATATTCTTGATGCAAGTTAGTCCAATATTTTTCAACATTTTGGACATCTAACCGCTTTAATTGTTCCTTAGCCATTGAACCAGCAATCGAATCAGAGTCCGAAACAGTTTCTGCTTTTATATTAGTTGGGATAAAAGTAATTAACATAAATGTGATTATTAATAATAGTAGATTACGAGATTGCAAAATATCTCCTCCTTATGGGAGCAGTTGGATTACTGTTTCAATGATGACAGCAATAATTGGTAACGCTAAAACCATAATTAAAATTTTTCCAGCTAATTCAATCTTATTAGCAATCGTACCTTCACCAGCATCCCTCGAAATCTGAGCACCGAATTCAGCAATATAAGCAATACCGATAATTTTGAGAATAGTCTCCAAAAATACGATATTAATATTTGCTTCAAAAGCCAGTTGTTCGATAGTTTGAATAATGATAGCTATTTTGCCAATCAAGAAAATAAAAATTGAAATCCCTGTAATAATTGCTAATAGAAAGGCAATTTGCGGCTTTTGTTCTTTTAGTAGAATTACTAGAATAGTAGCTACTAAACCAAACGATACAATTTGGATAATTTCCAAGGAACAACACCCCTTAGATTATTGAAGTAAAAATGTTTGACGAATAGTTTGAAATAAATCGCTAATTTTAGTAGCAACCATAAAGATTATAATTATGAATCCAATTAATGTTGTCCAATGTGCAATATCTTCTTTTCCTGCTTGTTTTAAAATTGTATGTATAAAAGCAATTGCTATCCCTATGCCTGCAATTTTAAAAATGATATCTATGTCATACATCTAAGTTCCTCCTAAATCATTAATATGACTATCATCATTCCCGTTAAAAACCCAAGATATTTATACATCTTTTCATGCTTGTGTTGTTCATTACGAGCTTCTTCTTCTTCCGTTTGTAAATACGCTAACGATATACCGATATGTTTAAGTTGGTTTTCTTTATCAGTTTGACCTAACCCGTGCCCCAACTGGAACAATATGTCGTAGTCACACTTTTTTAACGCTAGGTCTTGCATATAAAGCTCCCATGAATTTGTCCAAATATCTGTTGTTGTAAGTTCATGCTGCCCAAAACTTTGACTCATATGAGTAAACACCTTACAAATTGGTTCATCAATTCTATCAGCGATATTTCTGAAAGCATTAGGAAGCGGAGTTAACCCATAGGCAATTTCTGTCTCAAAATGCTTTAGCGCACTATAGATTATTCTTAACTCTTTAACACGCTGACCGAATCTATTAGCTAGCATAAAGCCCATTAACGTTGAGGAACTAATTACTAGAACTATGGCAATAATCTTAACCAACGAATACCCTCCTCGCCGATAACTTTAATCTGTTCCTGTCGTATATCCCCTGCACTGTCCCAATCTTGGGATTATTCGACAAAAGTATATAACGATCAAAGATTTTTTTCTTAATCATCTCTTGCATGATTGGCCTTTCTATTAGCTCATCAAGGTTAAACGCATGTGCTGTTGTAATTATACTTACGCCAGCATGAAGTACTTCATCAATTGCTATAGCATCTGCAGCTGTTCCGATTTCATCAACCGTTATTATTTGTGGTGACATTGATCGGATTAACAACATCATTCCTTCCGCTTTAGGACATGCATCTAACACATCCGTTCTAGGTCCTAAATCAGCTTGTGCAATACCATGTACACTTCCAGCTATTTCCGAGCGTTCATCAACAACTGCTACTTTATGGCTGGGAATACCTATTCTAGGCATTCCTCTACTAAAGCTATAAACTATATCTCTCAGTAAGGTTGTCTTGCCACATTGAGGAGGTGATACTATAAGCGTATGATAAGGTCTATTTCGCACTGAATCGTATAAGTCTGGCATAACTTCAGTTGCTACTCCGATAATTTGTTTGGCTATTCGAATGTTGAAGCTTGTAACATGCTGCATTGTACGTATCTTGCCATTATCTACTATAACTTTCCCAACAATGCCTATACGATGCCCTCCTGCAAAGGTAATATAGCCTTGTCTCAATTGTTCCTCAATTGCATACATAGAGTGATTGCTAATTATTTGTAGAATCTGCTTACAATCATCGAAGGAAGTAATGTATGCTTTTGATATATCATTAGTAAAGCCACCTTTTGACAAATAGCTAAAATTACTAGTAAAACAAATTTCTAATGGTTTTAATATACGTAGCCGTATTTCTTGAATGTTATTTTTCTCTATATTATTTGCATTTGATAGCAGGCTTTGAATTGTTTTTGGCAAAATTTCTTCAATTTCTTTAGGCCACATGATACCCTCCTTATTGATTTGTAGACTTGTCTTTATTTAATCTATAACTATGCAAGCTTGACCATTTTCATAACAAAAATATATGAAAGATCAATTGCACATAGTTAATTAACTATTCAGTTGTAATTTTGGTAGAATAATAATTAAAATGAAAGTTGGAGACCAAAATATTATACGAGGAGTAAGTCTATGCAAAATGTTTTAAGAATAATTAAAAAGATGGGTATATTTATTATCATTGGCGTAATTATGGGAATTGTTGCTGGATTCTTTAATATAGATCCACTTAATCCAATCTTTATTTTGATATTAATAGTAATTGTGTCAGTCATAATGTTTTTATCCTTCGGAAAAAATTGGATATTACCAATTCAAATGCTTAATCAAGGTAAGTATGAGCAAGCGATAGCTATAATGAGTAAGGTTGAAGATAAAAACAAAGGCATGCTAGGTTACCAAAGACAAGCATTGTATAATATTGCAATATGCTATAACTTGCAGGGTAAATTTAAGGAATCGCTAAATACACTTGATCAAATTAAAGATTCTAAGCTAGATAGAAATATTCAGGCTGGATATTGGTCACTTTACGCTTCTAACCTTATTGCAATTGACGAAAACATTGATTTAGCGGAAGAATATATCGATAATGCCGCACAAGTTCTAGATTTGCCAACTATTAGCATAGCTAAAGCACATATCCAATTACTAAAGGGCAATATTGTTGAAGCAGACCATCATATTCAAGATGCACTTAGTAAAAAGAAACCAAAAAAAGTTCAATTTGGTTTCTGGTCAACCTTCATACTTGATCCTTCGCTAAATTACCTAATGGAAAACTATTCCTTAGGAATGTATTATTATACTAAAAAAGACACAGAACAAGCTAAGCTGTATTTAGAAAAAGCCTGCCTTTATGAGCATGCCAACTATTACACTAAAAAAGCTAATGAAATTCTCCACGAGATAATGACGCAAAAGTTATAGTATTGATTCGAACAAAAATAAAAGGACTATTACTAAGCGAAGTTTCCTTCGATTGTAATAATCCTTTTAGATTACTTAATATTTATAGATTACTTAATATTTATATATTACTCTTATATTGCTTATCTATTACTTATACTTCTTATTAGAAATGTTCATCCTCATATGTACTATGATTTAAATCCTCTTCAAGAAATATAGGTTGGTCGTCATAATCATAGCCATCTACTATATCATCTAATTCATCCATATTTCCCATATCATTTTCATAATAATCTAATTCAAGAGTCTGTAAATCTTCATCAATAGCTATAACGTAATCTTCAAGCTCATCAGATACTGACTGCAGCTGCTTCAACTCATAACTGACATCCTCTAAGACATGCATTATTTCTTTGAGTAACTTGCCTTCCTTAGTAGTGTAATCAATATCGAGCCCTTCCGCTAGACCTTTCATATAAGAAATGTGCTCTAACATAAAAAAACCTCCTTATCGCTAAATGATTATTAATCATCAAATAGTATCCCGCTTAAGCAGATTTTTACTCATTCATATATGCTGTTTTTTGTCTGTGCTGCCCATTATAATTCTGATCTATTAGCGATGGAGCAATATTGATAAACTCAGAAAACAATTCGTAATCAAGATGCTTATTGTCAGCCATTTCATGCATAATTGCCATGACATTCTCATACGATAAGGCCGTTCTATATGGACGGTCAGAAATAATAGCCTGAAAAACATCAGCTATCGCGATTATTCTGGCCTCTGTAGGTATTTGTTTAGCTTCATACTTACGATGATACCCAGTGCCATCTAACCGTTCATGATGTAACGACGCCCATGTAGCTATCTCACGGAAACCTTTTACTTGACTAAGAATTAATTCTGAATAATATGGATGAAAAGTAATCAAATTATACTCTGCTTCTGTTAGCTTACCTGGCTTATGAAGAATTTTATTGGAAATGCCAAGCTTCCCAATATCATGCAATAATGCAGCCACTTGTAATTTATATAATTTCTCACCTTCATAACCTAAATGTTTAGCTAATTCTACAGAAAATCTTGCTACTTCTTTACTATGGTTAGCAGTATATGGGCTTTTATTATCTACTACATCTGCAAGGCCATACCCAATAGCTAACAATCCAACATCATCAACATCTACTTGATCTTGCGGTCGTAAATCCTCTAATAACGCAACTGGATGACTAATTGTCTCATAAAATTCATCATGCATTACGATAGAATAAGCTATTCTCGCTAAATCTGGATCAAATCTTCTTCCAGCTTCTTGTTTGAGATAGTTTTGCAACATAAACTTATCTTTCCCTTTAGTATGAACAAATATTTCTATGCAATCGGCAATATTTACTATTCTCGAAATTAACGGAATTAATCTACCCTTAAGTCCTTCAGGTTCACCTTTGCCATCCCAACGCTCATGATGATATTTAATATATGGTGAAACATTTTCCATATAAGGAATATTAGCAGCCATCCTTGCCCCGCTAATAGCATGATTCCGTACTGCACTAGCATGTTCAAGGGAGGCGATGGTCTCCATAGATCCTGACAAGCCTATATCATGAAGCATAGCAGTGTAATAAAGGTTATTAAGCTCATATCCCTTTACACCGTAATGCATTGCTATAACTAATGCAATCGATGCAGTTCTCCTAGCATGGCCTAATTGCCGTTCTTCTGCTAAGTCTAACGCAAGGGAGAAGGCATCAAATAATTCAGCTAATTTCAATTGTATAGTAAATGGATTCAATACCTCACATCCGTTCGGACAAAATATAAGAAACAAAAATCTATCCATATTTTATTATAATATGCAGCATTATGTAAAGGGAATAAAGAGCGATATTATAGGTTGAACTTATTATTTATTACTGCTTCAAAAGACCTACAAGTATTAGTAAAGCTCCCGACAATACTAATGAAAATTTTAATATGGATATTTTGCCTGCTATACCGAACAAGCCAATCGTAGTTACTAGAACTAACACAGTCGGACCAATAACAGCTAACCCCGCATTAATAATCATTGCTCGTTCAATAGTACCCATATATAAAATCAATATTGCGGCTGTCAATTCAATAGTACCCGAAATTATTCTTAATGCCCCCATACCAATCACAAATTTATCCAAGAAAATCATCCTTTTGTCTATATTGTTAAATAACTTTTCTTACCAAATATTTATTCTTGATTTGAATTAGTTATGCAACAATAGCAAATAATATGAGAACATCTAATAGTTTAAAAATGTACAGGAGGACTAATGAAAACACAATCAGCAAACAATACGGAAAAATGGTCACTCATTGGATTAAGCTTAGTTCCGTTGGTAATGGTACTAGGCAATTCAATGTTAATACCCATCTTACCTGATATGAAGAACGAATTAAATATTTCCCAATTTCAATCGAGCTTAATAATTACTGCGTTCTCCATCCCGGCTGCAATAGTAATTCCGATTAGCGGATATTTATCAGATCATTATGGTAGAAAAAAGGTAATTGTGCCTGCATTAATAATTTATGCAATTGGTGGATTAATCGCTGGATTAGCAGCAGTTATATTAAAAGAAAAAGCTTACTATGTAATCATGACTGGTAGAATTATTCAAGGTATTGGTGCCGCGGGTACAGCTCCAATCGCCATGGCATTGGCTAGCGATATATTTAGTGATGCATCTCGCAGTAAAGCTTTAGGGGTAATTGAAGCGTTTAACGGAATTGGTAAAGTAATAAGCCCAATTGCTGGGTCGTTAATTGCATTAATAGTTTGGTATGCTACATTTTTTGCATTTCCAATTCTATGTATTCCAATAGCCATATTTGTGCTATTAGCAGTTACAGAGCCCAAAGGTAATCTGAATAAACAAACCATCAAAGAGTATGTTAAAAATATACTTAAGATTTTTCAGAAAAAAGGTGTTATCTTAATTGCATCTTTTCTAGCTGGTTCAATGACATTATTTATATTATTCGGTTTATTATTTTTTCTATCTGATTTATTAGAAAATCAATATAAGATTGATGGTGTATATAAAGGCTTTATTCTCGCGATTCCACTACTATTTATGGCTAGCACCTCTTACATAACCGGAAACCGTGTCAAAAGCAAAATTAATAAAATGAAAAAGCTTACTGTAATCGGAATGTCTATAATTGCAATTGGTAGCGGAATTTCAATTTTTGTAACAAATATTTATTATATTGTTGGTCTATTAGTTGTAATTGGGTTTGGCAGCGGGCTTGTCTTGCCATGTTTAAATACATTAATAACAGGTTCGATTGCTGCTAAGGAGCGTGGGTTAGTAACCTCTTTGTATGGTAGTGTTCGTTTCATCGGAGTGGCTATTGGTCCACCAGTGTTTGGTTTTTTAATGAAGATATCACAACAAGTCATGTACATGTCAATGAGTGGCCTGGCAGCAATAACTGCTGTATTTGCATATTTCTTTATTAAAAATTCAAAATGATTCTTCTCACACTCTTAGGTTTTGAGCATATTATAGTCTAGGCTAATATTTAATTTATCGCAATATTAAACCTAAATTGAGAACCTAGAATTATCAATAACAGGCAGTATATAGGGGTGTTTTTTATGCTATTTCAACTTAATAGTAAAGATAATGGCCGCACAATGATTATGGATAAAGGCGTCGGTGTGTCCCAACTACAAGATACGCTCGCTTACGCTAGACAGCATATAGATTTCTTGAAATACGGCTTTGGCACTAGTTGTCTATATGACCCTCATCAACTAATGCAAAAAAATAAATTATTAAAAAAAAATAAAATTATATCCTTTCCTGGGGGAACCTTATTTGAAGCTGCATATGCAAAAAATATAGTCGATTCATTTTTTTATGATGTTATTAAGTATCAATTCACCGGTGTTGAGATTTCTCATGGAACTATTGATGTACTAGATGCTGATAGATATAAATATATTAGACAGGCAAAACAGCAAAAACTAGTTGTTTTTTCGGAAATTGGTAAAAAAACTGAAACCGGCTTTAAAAATTTAATTGATTCAGTTAAAGCTGACTTAGATGCAGGCTCTGATTATGTAATTCTAGAAGGGCGAGAATCTGGCACTAGTGGCTTATATTGTGAGGATGGCAGTATTACTGATGATATCTTAGATTTATTTGATAACGATCAGGATTTATTGCCTAATATTATTTGGGAGTCTCCAAGTAAAGAGCAACAGACATTATTACTAAGAAAATTCGGTCCTAATGTTAACCTTGGCAATATTGCTTATAACGATATTTTGTCTTTGGCAGCGCTACGAAAAGGATTAAGAAGTGATACATTTTTGGATTTCTTAGCATGAAAATTCCCCAAATTGCATACTAATGAAAGAGAACCCGCAAAAGGTGTGATTTCATGGGTGGGCAAATTGCTTTAGTTATTTTAATAATTGTCGGACTGATAGGCCGCTCTCACATTATTGCTACAGCGGCCAGTTTTTTATTGATATTAAAACTGACAAGCCTTGAACGCTATTTCCCTGCCATTGAAAGGCGTGGTTTAGAATTAGGCTTGTTATTCCTAACTATGGCAGTATTAGTCCCATTCGCAAACGGTAAAGTTCAGACAAAGGACGTTTTTGCAGTATTTACATCATTAGTTGGTATAATCGCCTTACTCGGAGGTGCAATTGCCACCTATTTAAATTATCATGGATTGACTTTATTAAAATATGATCCGGAATTAATGGTCGGTTTAGTAATTGGTTCAATCATTGGAATCGTATTCTTTAAAGGAATTCCGGTTGGACCATTAATGGCAGCAGGTGTTACTGCGTTACTGATTAAATTGCTCAACTTATTTGTAAAATAATCGATAAACTTTTATTTATTTTTATATAGTATTTTGTATGAAAAGAAAAAAGAGCTTAGCCACATAAATATAGAAATCAAAAAAGGTCATCGATGGTAAGATAATTAATACTTACATACCATTGAAGACCTTTATATTTTACATAAATATTATTGTGTGTTTGCACGAGAAACATAATCCCCAGATCTAGTATCAATTATAAGCTTGTCCCCTTGATTAATGAATAAAGGAACATGAACTACAAGACCTGTTTCCATAGTTGCGTTTTTCGTAGCACCTTGAGCCGTATCACCTTTAATACCAGGCTCCGTTTCAGTTACTTCCAAGATAACTGTATTAGGTATATCTATACCTATTACTTCGCCTTTATAAAAAACTAAATATACATTTGAATTCTCAAGTAAAAAGTTTAACTCACGCTCTATGCGACTACCAGGCAATGACATTTGCTCATAGCTTTCAGTATCCATAAACGTATATTCATCACCACTATTATATAAATATTGCATTTGCTTTGTTTCAACTAACGCTTTAGGAATCTTTTCACCAGCTCTAAAAGTAGTCTCCTTCACTACGCTTGTCTTAACATTTCTTAATTTTGTTCTAACAAAAGCAGCTCCCTTACCAGGCTTAACATGTTGGAAATCCAAAATCTGCCAAGCGTCTCCATCAATCTCAACAGTAGCGCCTGTCTTAAAATCATTTGTAGAAATCATTAAATTTCCTCCTAAAATAATATCTTACTAAAAAATTTCTATCAATTCTTTAGGTGACTTATTCAAAACCCTACACCCATTGGCTTCAATTACCACATCATCTTCGATGCGAACTCCTCCGACATCTGAAATATATATGCCTGGCTCTACAGTTACTACCATTCCAGATGTTAATACTGTTTCAGAAATAGGACTTAACCTAGGTAATTCATGTACTTCCTTCCCTATTCCATGCCCTAAACCATGACCGAAGTAGCCTTCATAGCCATTCTGGTAAATATATTGTCTGGCTATTTCATCTGCTTCCTTACCCTTCATACCTGCTTTTATATTATCAATTACTAGTTGCTGTGCTGTCAAGACTGTGTTGTAAATTTCTTTCTGTTTTTGATTAGCCTTCCCAACAACAATAGTGCGTGTTATGTCTGAGCAATATCCATCTACCATCGCACCGAAATCAATTGTCACAAAATCGCCGAGCTGAACCTCCTTATCAGAAGCAATACCATGAGGTAAAGCTGATCGATATCCGCTAGCTACAATTGTATCAAAAGCAAGATGTGACGCTCCTCCTTTTTTTAAAAAAAACTCTAATTCTAATGCAATTGCTCTCTCTGTTGTCCCTGGTTTTATGATTGTTAATAGATAAGAAAAAGCTTCATCACATATATCAACTGCACGCTGAATAATTGCCAATTCTGAAGAATCCTTAATCATTCTAAGATCAGCAATTAAATCATTAATTGGTACTATCTTTATGTCTAACTGATTTTGTAATATTTGAAATTCTGCAAGGGTAACATGTGTTGCCTCAACTGCTAATGAGGTTATGTCTTGCTTGACTAGCCATTCATTAAGCGTCTTATAATAAGGATTATCATGCTCTATTACTTCAAATTCTGTAGTTTCCATGCTTGCTTGCTGCGTATAACGACTATCGGTAAATAAAACCGCATTAGCTTGTGTTACTAACAAATAGCCGCTAGTTCCAGTGAAATTACTTAAGTACTCACGGTTTAATTTATGATAAGTAAGGTATGCTTCAACATTTGTTTGCTGCATTTTTTGTCTAAGCTTATGTATGCGATTTGTATGCAAACCAATCATCCTTCATTAATATTAATATTTTTAGCTTTAATTTCAAAAATGCTCCCTAATAGGTTATGTTACCCATATAAATATGATTAAATTATAATTTACATTTTTGCTGTAAATATTGTATCAACCCAATGCAGCCTAGTATGTAGCTATGTGCTCCAAAACCAGTGATTTGACCTACACAGACTGCTGATAGCACAGAATGGTGACGAAATTCCTCTCTGTTATAAATATTAGATAGATGTACCTCAATTACCGGAACGGTAACTGAGCTGATAGCGTCTCTAAGCGCAATACTATAATGCGTAAAAGCACCAGGATTAAATACTATCCCATCATATTCCCCTTCAGCATTATGAATTTGCTCAATAAGCTCGCCCTCTATATTTGACTGATAGTTTTGCATTTGATATTGCTCTTGCTGCAGAAACTTCTCTATTTCTGCATTTATTTCTGCTAACGTCTGCTTACCGTATACTTCTGGCTCACGCTTGCCTAATCTATTTAAATTAGGACCATGTAATACTAATAATTTACCCTTCATAGCGATTCCCCCATACCATTAAGTAATACCCTAATTAATACTACTAAGTAATACCACTAAAGTAATACCACTAAAGTAATGCAACTAAAGTAATGCAACTAAAAAAATAATTAAGAAACAATTGCATCCAGCTTTCATCATGTATCAGTACATCTTGGACAATCAAGTCCTGCAATATCTATTCTAGCTTCTTTTGCTATGTCTATTTCATCTACCGCATGTGTGTCTATTACAGTATCTGTTTGATTTGCTGGCTGTACTACAGTTAGTACCTGATTAGCCCTACTTCCATCTCTATATACAGTTATTCCTTTACATTGTAATTGATATGCTAACTTAAATACCTCTGCCACCTGCTCCCTAGAAGCACTAATTGAAAGATTAACCGTTTTAGATACTGCATTATCAGTATATTTCTGGAATGCAGCCTGTATCCGTACATGAAATTCAGGAGAGATTTCATGTGCAGTTATATATAGCTTTCTAATTTCTTCATTAATATAAGAAATACCTGCAAGATTTCCTTGTTTAATAATTGTATCCATCAATTGCTGTGAATAAAATCCATGTGTTTTGGCGGCTTTTTCAAAATAAGGATTAAGCTCCACCATTGTTGATTTGTCTAATACATTTCTCTCATATGCAACTGCATATAGTGGTTCAATCCCTGACGAACAATTGGCTATCATGCTTATTGTCCCTGTCGGAGCTATAGTTGTCAAGGTAGCATTCCGGAGCTTAGAATACTGACCATTATCATATATACTACCAATATAATTAGGAAATTCACCTCTCCACTCCGCTAATTCGCTGGATGCTTTCCTTGCTGCTTGATGAATAAATTCCATTACTCTTTCTGCAACATTTAACGCTTCGTCTGACTCATAACTAATTCCTAGTTGAATTAACATATCAGCAAATCCCATTACTCCTAGACCAATTTTACGGTTAGCCTTAGTAATCGTTTCAATTTGTGGTAATGGATACTTATTGACATCAATAACATTATCCAGAAAATGTACCGCTGTATGCACAACATAACTTAGTCGATCCCAATCAATTGCTCCATCGTCTACAAATCTCGCCAAATTAATAGACCCTAATGTGCAAGACTCAAATGGCAATAATGGCTGTTCACCGCAGGGATTTGTGCTTTCAATCTTTGCAATTAAAGGTGTTGGATTGTGCTGATTAATCTGATCGATATAAACAATCCCTGGCTCACCAGTTAACCATGCATTTTCTACTATGTGTTCAAACACTTTATTAGCAGATATATTACCTACTGGCATCTTTGTTCGTGGGTTAATTAATTGATAGGTAAGGTTGTTTGCTAATGCCTCCATAAAATCATCTGTAATCGCAACCGAAAAATTAAAATTAGTAAAATGTGCAGTATCACGTTTTGCCGAAATAAATTCTAGAATATCTGGATGGTCAACTCGTAATATTCCCATATTAGCACCTTTACGAGTACCACCTTGCTTAATTTCCTCTGTAGCAGCATTAAACACCTTCATAAACGACACTGGTCCACTTGCAACGCCATTAGTTGTACTCACAACGTCACCCTTAGGACGTAATCTTGAGAAGGAAAAACCAGTTCCTCCACCACTCTTATGAATCAATGCTGCATATTTAACAGCATCAAAGATTCCTTCAATTGAGTCTTCTACAGGCAACCCAAAGCAAGCAGCAAGCTGCTGTAGCTCCCTGCCTGCATTCATTAGCGTTGGTGAATTCGGTAAAAACTCTAATCTATCCATCAATTCAAAAAATTTCTGTTCAATTTCATCAACACTATATTTGCCATAAATTTGTTCTGCTTGTGCGATATTATGCGCCACTCTAGATAGTAACTGTTCTGGAGTTTCGCAAACATTACCGTTAATATCTTTTATTAAATAGCGCTTTTCTAATACATTTCTGGCATTCTGGCTTATTTCCATGATAAGCCTCCTTAAAATAATCGATTAACTTCTATTCAACCAATTGATTATATAATTCTTCCGACATATTAAAATATTTTTTAAATCTCAGAATGTCCGATTTCAGTAACAAACATCTTAAAAATCAATTCATCATCAGAATCGTCAATAATTGATGTATGCCTTATACTCTCGCCCCACTCATGCGAAAATGTTTCTACTATTATGCGATATTTATACTGTTCCAAATCCTCGATAGTTACCTTAGCTTCATCCCATGTATCAAGTATAACTGTTATACCAAATCCATCCCAAATTTTATATTTCTCTGTCTCATCATTATATCCATATGTAATATTCAAATAATAATCGACCACTTCCTCAGCAAAATATTTACTAAGAAACTGTTTGATTTCAGTTCTCCCTGCCTCTGAAAAAGAAGACATTCCTGGTACCATCAATGCTTCATGCCAAAGCCAACGCTCAATACCGCTAAGCCAAACGATAATTTCTTCATCAGAAGAAAAATCTTTAATATTTTTACTAAATTGCTCAGTAGAAAGTGATAACAGCTTTTTACGGATAGTGTCTGGATCA
>Ga0265293_10009365_pt1 | contig 14104 bp, 13 predicted proteins | sample Munlanlewell138R_FD_192505 | JGI IMG/M metagenome (GOLD analysis project Ga0265293, IMG submission 192505) | Leachate microbial communities from a municipal landfill in Southern Ontario, Canada - Leachate well 138R | ecosystem: Engineered > Solid waste > Landfill > Unclassified | place: Canada...
CGATTATTTCACACAAAAATTCAAATGGTATTTGAATCTATTAAGTGTTTTTTTGCTTATTTAATAAGCTTCCTAAGAAAATCAACAACATGAAACTACCAAAAATAACTAGCATTAATGACATCGATTATTCAGCAATCCAACCGATGATTGGTGCAAATATAACAATAAGTAGTGATGATGTTTGTGCTTCTACACTAAGTACAGTTGCTCTTTTATCACTTTGTGAGACTTAGCCAATGACTTCTACCATTATAGGCTTTCTAACATTCATCATGACATATAAAAGTAGAAATACAATAGCTACAACTATAATTGAATCTAAGAAAAAGCTTAAAGCTGTAATTGATAATCCAGTGATTAACCAAATATAGGTAATCAACGTGCTTGAACTACCTAATTTTTTCACTTTAAATGCATTTTTGCTTGATATTGCGCTAATTAAATAAATAAATGCATAAATTAATCCAATAAAAGATTTTAGTATGTTGATCTTGATCAAGTGCATTAAATAGTACAAATGACAATGACATAGTCACTATAATTGGTTGTATATAGTCTTTAATACTTTTAAATGTTGCTTGATATGATGCTGAATTAAAAATAGCACTTCTAACTTTCTTTTCTTTAAACGTATATTTGATACTATCAATGTTATGCTTAATAAATGCCTTAAATGAAAAATCAACATCTTTTCTTTCATTTAATGATTTAGGATAACTAATAATTAGAATTAAATCGATTAAATATGGAATGATTGCTACCAAAAACAAATATCTAATCTCAGGAAGCCATAAAACTAATATAATCGATACCAAACTTGCAATCATAGAGCCTATTAATGAATATGAACGAGTTAGTCCATAAACTTTTGTCTTTGAATCCTTAATGTCATGCTGATCTAAAAATGCCATGATCATCGATTTATGCGTTCCAGATCTAAATGCTTCACCTAAAGCATATAAAATCATCGCAATCACAAAAATATAAAATTCTCTGCCTATAAAGAAAATGACAAATGATGCAATATAAAATAAAAAGCATATGACAAGCTCTGTCTTTTTACCATATCGATCTGCAATAACTCCTGATGGAATCTCAAAAATATAAACAATAATTTCTCTTATAGAAAATAAAATACCTATATAAAATAAATTAATTCCAGAAGTCAAAAAATAAATCAACATATAAGGTTCAAAAAATCTTAAATTTTTAAGTAAACCATAAAAACCAAACTTAGTTATTTGCTTTTTATGTAGTTTTAAATCTTCCATAAGAACACCTCTTACATAAGTTATAGATATTATACAATTTTTTCTTAAATACTCGGTTGTAATAAAAGCGCTTTCATGATACAATGATTTTGAAATATAATTAACATTACATCTTAAATATTAACTTACAATTACATCATAAAAAGATGGTCCATTTTAACACGCTTTATAAGATTTATCATTTTTTAAATCACATTTGCCTAATGCGGAGAGAGGTTATTTTTATGCAGTTAAAGTTAAAACCAATCGCTTTACAAGACATTCTTCTACCAAATGATGACATCAACTATGAAAAATGGTCAGTAGTTGCCTGTGACCAGTTCACTAGCCAACCAGAATACTGGGAAGAGCTTAGACAAAGAATAGGAGATGAACCCTCTACTTATGATCTAATATTACCTGAAGTATATTTAGAAAACATGTGTGATGAAATCATAGATGGTATCAATCACAAAATGTATGAATATATCAATCAAGGTATTCTAAAAAACATCGGTCCCTCAATGATTTTAGTGGAAAGAAAAACTTTAAATGGTAAAACAAGATTGGGTTTAATGCTTAGTATTGATTTAGAAGCTTATGATTATAGAGATTTGACAAAACCTCATATTAGAACAACAGAAAACACTATTATTTCTAGAATACCTCCAAGAGTTAGAATTAGAAAAGACGCTCCTTTAGAGTTAACGCATGTTATGCTTTTAGCAAATGATCCAGAAAAACACATCTTAAGAAATCTTTTTAAACGAAGATCTGAATTTCAAACCGTCTATGATTTCGATTTAAACATGAAAGGCGGACACATTAGAGGCTATCAAATTACAGATTGTGAACCAGTGATCAAAGATTTTTATAGCTTAATCGAAAATGAAGACGACCCTATCTTATTTATTGTTGGAGATGGAAACCATTCTCTTGCAACGGCAAAAACACACTGGGAAACATTAAAACCTACATTAAAAGAAGATGAATTAGAAAATCACCCAGCTAGATTCGCTTTAGTTGAAGTCGTCAACATCTATGATGATGGGCTTGATTTTGAAGGTATTCATCGCATCATGTTTAATGTTAATGATGAATTTTTAGAAGGTCTGCAACAAGCCATTGATCAAGAAGTTGAGACATGGGTATATACAAAAAAACACGGAAAAATCCCGTTTTTTATTCCAAAAAGTACCGCGCTTGCTTATGAACAAATCCAAAATTATATCGATGAATATTTAACTTATCATCAAGATGTCATGATTGATTATATTCATGGTGATGAAGAATTAATATCCATTTGTAATAAACACAAACATTCATTAGGGATTCACATGCCAGTTTTAGATAGTAAAGATTTATTTCCTTTTATTCAAATGGGGAAAATCCTTCCTAGAAAATCATTTTCTATTGGAAGTGCAACCGCAAAAAGATATTACTTAGAAAGTCGTTATATAAAAAAAATTAATTTATAAAAAAATGAAGGGAGAACATATGAAAAGAGTATATAATTTCTCAGCAGGACCTGCAATATTGCCAGAGGAGGTTCTATTAGAAGCACAAAAAGAAATGCTAGATTACAATGATTCAGGTATGTCAGTCATGGAGATGAGTCATCGTTCAGCACTATATCAAAAAATTATTGATGAGGCAGAACAAGATTTAAGAACTTTAATGCATATTCCTGATAACTACAAAGTATTATTTTTACAAGGTGGCGCAACCACACAATTTTCAATGATTCCAATGAATTTAATGAAACACGGCGTTGCAGACTATATCGTTACTGGTGCTTGGGCAAAGAAAGCCTATCAAGAAGCTAAAAAATATGGACAAGTAAATCAAGTTGCTTCTTCAGAAGATAAAATGTTTTCTTATATACCAGATGTTAAAAACTTAAATATTTCTGATGATGCAGATTACGTTTTTATGTGTGATAACAATACAATTTATGGAACTAAGTATTATGAACTACCAGACACTAAAGGAAAAGTATTAGTTAATGACGCTTCTTCTTGTATTTTATCTGAACCTATTGATGTTACTAAATACGGTGTTATATTCGCTGGTGCTCAAAAAAATATTGGTCCAGCTGGTACAGTTATAGTTATCATTAGAGAAGATTTAATTAGAAAAGATCTTAAAGCTGATACACCAATCATGTTAAGATATGATATTCATGCTGAAAATGGATCAATGTATAATACACCACCAACTTATGGTATTTATATTTGCGGTAAAGTCTTTAAATGGTTATTAAAAATTGGTGGTTTAGAAGCTATTCATAAAATAAATCTTAATAAAGCAAACCTATTATATGACTATCTTGATCAATCTAGTCTGTTCTATGGGACAGTTGAAAAGAAATCTAGATCATTGATGAATGTTTGTTTTAGAACTGACTCTGATGAGCTAAATGATCTTTTTATTAAAGAAGCTAAGAAACTCGGCTTTGATAACTTAAAAGGCCATCGTTCTGTTGGTGGAATGCGCGCATCTATTTATAATGCAATGCCAACCGAAGGTGTAAAAGCACTTGTTGATTTTATGAAATCATTTGAACAAAAACATAAAAAGTAGGTGATTAGATGTATAAAATTCATTGTTTAAACAATATTTCAAAATCTGGTTTAGAAGTTTTACCAAAGACTTATGAATTAACTGATGACATTAATCAAGCTCATGCTGTTTTAGTGCGTAGTGCACAAATGCACGACATCACATTAGATAAAAACGTCTTAACAGTAGCTAGAGCTGGAGCAGGTGTCAATAACATTCCTTTAGACGCATATGCTAAAAAAGGCGTCGTTGTGTTTAACACACCTGGCGCAAACGCAAACGCAGTTAAAGAATTAACCATTGCTGGTATGTTTTTAGCCGCTAGACATATTAAAGCAGGTATGCACTGGATTGATGAAAATAAAACAGACCCTGAAATTCAAAAAAATATGGAGAAAGCTAAAAAAGCTTTTGCTGGAACAGAAATTTTAAATAAAACGATAGGTATCATCGGTTTAGGATCAATCGGTATTATGCTAGCTAACACTTGTGCAAAACTAGGCATGAAAGTCCTAGGAACAAAAAGAAATCTTGATTCACTTAAGACCTTAGATTTCCATGATCAAGTGACTCTTGTGAAAACAAAAGAAGAGATTTATGAAAAAGCAGACTACATTAGTTTAAATCTACCTTTATCGGATCAAACAAGACGTATGATTGATAAAAACGCATTTAAACAAATGAAAGATGGCGTCATTCTACTTAATTTTGCTAGAGATCAATTAGTAAACGATGAGGATTTAAAAACCTATTTAGACAATGGTAAAGTTAGAGCATATGTCACAGATTTTCCAAATGCCAAGACAGCACAAATGGATGGCGTTATTGCCTTACCGCATTTAGGTGCATCTAGCGAAGAGGCTGAAGAAAACTGCGCAATCATGGCATCAACTGAAATTAAAAACTATATTGAATATGGCAATATAAAAAATAGTGTAAACTATCCAGATATCAAATTAGACCAAAAACAAGCAAAACACAGATTATCTATATTATGTCAAAAAAACAATCACCATAAAGATGATTGTATCAATGAGTTAATTATTAAAGTTAAGCAGATAGAACATATCTATCAAGCATTTAATGACTCATACGGCATTATTACAATAGATACCAATGATGAGATTACATCTGATCAGTTAAATGCTATCAATGATTTAGAGTTTGTCACAAGAGTTAGACTTATTTAATTAATTGATAAGCCTTAGCAATTGTTGTATATAACTCAACACCTCTTGATAAAACCGATTCATCAAAATTAAAATAACAACTATGAAGTGGATGTATAAATCCCTTCTCCTCGTTTTTAGTGCCAAGCATGATAAACATGCCTGGTACTTTTTTTTGATAGAACGCAAAGTCTTCTGAAGCCATGAGTGGTTTTATATACGCATAGTTTTTATCAAGATGTTCTTCTACAAAACTAACTATTTTTGGATCATTATAGACAACAGGATATAGATCCATGATTTCATATGATATATCAACATTAAATGATAACTCAATACCTTTAATAACATCTGACATGCGTGATTTCATCAGTTGATATACATCATCATCAAAAGCTCTCATTGTGCCTTTAATCGAAACTTCTTGTGCAACTATATTTCTTGCTTCACCACCATGAATGGTTCCAATCGTTATAACACCTTGTTCAAAAGGGTCTATATTTCTAGAAATAATTGAATGAAGTTGTGTAATTAAATGACTTGTAGCTAATATTGAATCAATACCTTTATGCGGTTCAGCACCATGAGATGATGCGCCTTGAACCTTTAGACTGAATTCTCCGTTTTTTGCCATCATAGGGCCTTTAACCAGTCCGTAAGTTCCTTGTTTCAAATTAGGATATAAATGAATCCCAAAGATTTTTTTGACTTTAAACTTATCTAAAAAACCTTCTTCAATGATGACTTTTGCGCCACCTGGAAACTCTTCAGCTGGTTGAAAAATTAAAACTATCGACTCATTTAAAAGTGTTTGATCTTTTAAATAATACGCAAACCCTAGCATCATCGCCATATGCCCATCATGCCCACACGCATGCATAGCACCAACATGTTTAGATGGATAAGGACAATTTGATTTTTCTAAAACTGGTAGTCCATCCATGTCAGTTCTAAATGCAATCGCTTCTTCTTTTTTTCCTTTTTTATAAGCGATCCATCCTGTTTTAGCAGTTTGATAAATCTCATAGCCCATCATCTTTAATTCTTTTTCGATGTATGCACTTGTTTTAAATAAATCAAATTCAAGTTCTGGTATTTGATGAAGATCTAATCGATACTGTTTTAATTTTTCTAGCATGTTTTACTCCTTTTTATCTATTAAAATATAGTTCAAATTCATATGGATGAGGTAGTTTATTGATAATATCATGTTCTTCCTTTAATTTTTTCATATGACTTTCTAAAAGTGTTTTTGTGAAAACACCACCTTGAAGTAAATAGTCATTATCATTTTTAAGCGCATCGATTGCTTCTAATAAATTTGTTGGTAAATGTTCAATTTGACTTCTTTTTTCTAAAGGTAGATCATAAAGATTCATATCAAAAGGACCATAACCTAACTTACTAGGATCAATTTTATGTTTGACACCATCGATTGCGGCCATCATCAATGCTGCATAAGTTAAATAAGGATTACTCATCGCATCAGGTGAACGATATTCAAATCTTTTTTCCGTTTCATCTAAGGTGTATCCTGGTATACGAATAACTGAACTACGATTACCTGTAGCATATGTTACACTCACTGGAGCTTCAAAGCCCGGTATTAAACGTTTATATGAGTTTGTAGTTGGATTCGTAAGTGCAGTTAAACTTCTTGCGTGTTTTAAAATGCCACCAATCATATAATGTCCAATTTTTGATAATCCTGAATAACCATTTTCATCGAACATAATATATTTCCCATCTTTTTTAACTTGAATATGAACATGCATGCCAGATCCACATTCATTTGAAAAAGGTTTGGGTAGGAATGTAACAACTTTTTGTTGCTGATAAGCGATATTTCTTAATAAATATTTTAATTTCATTGAGCGATCACCCATCTCAACAATAGATGCGAACTCTACTTCGATTTCTACTTGACCAGGACCACCATTTTCCCCGTGGTGATACTTAATTGGAATATTAATTTCTTCTGCTTCTAAAACAACCTTAGTTCTAAAAGAATATGATGCATCTGCTGGTGAATCAAGATGATAACCTCCGTGGTTTCTAACCTTATGCCCTAAATTTGTTTCATTACTTTTCCCCATATTCCAATCGGCATGTTGACTATCTATTTTAACTTCCGTATGCTCATTTGTGTTTTTAAAAGATATATGATCAAGGACATAAAATTCAAACTCTGGTCCTAATAAAATCGTATCTATTTGACCTTGATTATAAACATAATCTTCAGCTTTTTTTGCTATATATCTAGGGTCATCTTCGAATCTTAAAAACTTTTGATCCTTGATTTGATACATATCACACATACAGATGATCGTTTTAACATCAGCTAGATGGTCTATAAAACAAGAAGACACATCAGGAACCATCATCATATCAGATTTATCAACCGTTGAAAAACCATAAGATGAACCATCAAAACCGATACCTTTACTCATAATTGTTTCATTTAATTTTTGACTGGTAATAGATACTCTTCTCCATGATCCTTTTAAATCAGTAACCTTTAAATCAATGACTTTCACATCTTCTTTTTTGACATATGTAATCATGTCATTAATGTCTTTAAACATACTTTCCTCCGTATTGAATTTTTATAAGATCTTTGATGTTAATCTGCCAACTAACATAAGATCTATGAGATATATATTCTTGTCTTAATGATACCATATGTTATTTATCTTTTTAGATAAAAGATGAAAAAAACTCATTTTCTATTTCTAAAAATTGAGTTTTTATATGGATTAAAAATTATTGTGTTCATGTTGTCTTTTGATAACTACTTTTTGTTATAAGTTTCAGCTAATTGATTAAGTATTTCAATATATTTGTTATCTTTAAATATTAATTTTCTAATCACTTCTATGGATTCATCTAAAATTCTCTCGTGAAAGTCATTTTCTTCCATATATTTTACTAACTCTTCAAACGTCATGGGTTTTAATGCATGATTATATATTTCTTTTTGATCTTCATTTGTTAAGACTTCTCGTTCTTTCTTATAAAACTTTTTGATTTTTTTAAACTCTTTATCTGATATTTCACCATCATCTTTTGAAAATACATACAGTAAAACAAATATGGCTAACATAATCATATTTCTTTGATAGGTAAATTTCCATACATCATTCGGATTTCCAAAATCTAGTTTACTTTGTTTTTTTAAATATTTAGAATATCTATCTTTAGATTTTTCTGCTTCATCTTTTGATTCTACTAAAAAATATCTATTTACTTTACTTGAGCCTTGCATAATCATTCACCCCTTTTCGCCTTCATTATACCACTAGAATCAATAATAACATTGAATATCTTAAACAACACATCTTTTACAACTTGTGTTAAAATAGAATATAGGTTATTAAATAAATGATGTATAAAAAAGCGAGGGAATTATATGAATAAATTATATGATATAGGATTAATCGGTATAGCAGTTATGGGTGAAAATCTAGCCTTAAACATAGAATCAAAAGGATTTAGTATTGTTGTATCTTCTAGAAAACAAGATACAGTGGATACTTTTTTAAATGGACGTGCTAAGGGTAAGAATTTTGCTGGTACAACCGATATTAAAACTTTAGTAAGTATGCTAAAAAAACCAAGAAAAGTTATGTTAATGATAAAAGCTGGAAATCCTGTAGATCAAGTGATTGAACAACTTATACCATTACTAGATGAAGGTGATGTCATCATAGATGGTGGAAATTCATTATACTCTGATACAACTAGACGTACTAAGTATCTAGAAAGTAAAGGTCTATTATATATTGGTACAGGTGTTTCAGGTGGTGAAGAAGGCGCACTTATTGGTCCTTCTATTATGCCAGGTGGTAACAAAAAAGCTTGGCCAATCGTAAAACCAATCTTACAAGCAATCGCTGCTAAAGTAGGTGATGGCCAAGTATGTTGTGATTGGGTTGGTGAAGATGGCGCTGGTCATTTTGTTAAAATGGTGCATAATGGCATAGAATATGGCGATATTCAATTGATTACTGAAACCTATCACATGTTAAAAGAATTACTTAGATTATCAAACGATGAAATGTCAGATATATTTTCAAATTGGAACGAAACTGAACTTGATAGTTATTTAATTGAAATAACCGCTGATATTCTCGCATACAAAGAAAAAGATGGTTCTCACCTGATTGATAAAATATTAGATACTGCTGGTCAAAAAGGCACAGGTAAATGGACAGTAAATGCTGCTTTAGATGAAGGTATACCACTCACACTAATAGGTGAATCAGTATTTTCAAGATTTTTATCTGCATTAAAAGATGAACGCATAGAAGCTTCTAAACACTATCTTAAAGAAAGCAAAGCATTTGATGAAGATAAAGATTCCTTTATCAACGATTTAAAACAAGCTTTATATGCTGCAAAAATACTTTCTTATACACAAGGTTTTCAACTTATGAAAGCTTCAGCAAACGCATATGACTGGCACTTAAATTATGGTGGTATTGCGCTTATGTGGCGTGGAGGATGCATCATAAGATCCATATTCTTAGATAAAATCAAACAAGCGTTCGATAAAAATCCAGATTTAAACAATCTTTTACTAGACTCATATTTCAAGGAAACTATGAATCGTATGATTCCTAGTTTAAGAAAAGTTATTTCAAAGGCTGTTTTATATGGCATCCCTGTTCCAGCGATGAGTGCTGCATTAAGTTATTTTGATGGTTATACCACTGATAGACTTCCAGCTAATCTCTTACAAGCTCAAAGAGACTATTTTGGAGCTCATACATATGAACGAGTAGATAAAGATAGAGGAGAGTTTTTCCATACTAACTGGACTGGTAAAGGTGGCAATACAACTTCAACTACTTATAATAAATAAGGAAATAGGAAATCGTATTAACGATTTCCTATTTTTTTTAGTTTCATGATACCTTGTTGAACATAAAACGGTATATTCGAGATAAAAGCCAGCACAGGTGTCCATATAAATATAGGTATAATAAACCAGATGACAGGCCAATAAAACGGATCATGTGTTGTTGGATGTATTTTTAGAAAGTCGAAAACAAAAACATCGAAAATGACTGCTACATTTTTATAGTGATCTGGTATACCAAAGACAAAAGATGAATTTCTTATATTTACATCATAGAAACTATTTGGATCAATCCAACCCAATTGTAGTAAAATCCATTCATTAACAAATATTAATGTAATCGTCCCTAAAATCATCAACGCTAGTAAATACTCTCTTTTGAAACTAAAGACATGAAGTTTAAAATATCCCATAAGAAATGGTGCTAAAAATATTATAAGATGTGCATAATAAAATCTTATAACATCAAAACTAAAGGCACCTTTTCTTCCAAAATAAATACTATCAAATGTTTCAAAGATTGCTTCTGTAGGATATAAGTAAGCCGCTAATCCGGATGCAATCCCCATCACAAGCATATAATCTAAAAAGACTTTTTTCTTCGATAAAAATAAAAACGGAAATATAAGTGTTGATATTGCACAAATGTTTTCAAAACTTACTTTCCTTATAGATTCAGGAAATAGATCATTATATGGGTAAAATAATAATTTTACAAAATGTAGTATAAATGCAGAAAAAAGTAAAATGGTTATTACTTTTTCTTTATATTGGTCATCTTTATTTTTTAAATAGAAAATAAGTCCAACAGTGATTAAAATTGCAAAAAGAAAATATAAATAGTAATAAAAATTACCGACTTCTACATACATATGGATAACCTTTTCATTTTAATTTGCGTTTAACATCATAAATGCCCCAATGCTTTTCTGGTTCACTTGGATCATTTGAACCTTTCCAAGGTTCATCAAATGCTTCAAAAAAGAAAACAGGAATTTGTTCTTCTAAACTCCACTTGCTCATTTCTTTAAGGTATTGTTTTTGATTTTTAACATTCGCTAAAGTAGCATCGATACCTCTTGAACTTTCTGTTGGCCATCCAGCTTCCGTAATAATCACTTGCTTATCTTTATAAAATTCTGATACTTCTTTATAATCTTGTTGCGACACAGATAAAGCTATATCTATATCTTTATTTAGCCATGCAGGATAAGTATGTATACTAATAACATCACATGCATCAGCAACTTCTTTTAACTTAGGAATCCAATAATAGAAATTCTCACAATATGTTACTATTTGCTTTGTATTTTTTTTCAGTTCATTAACAAAATACAAAACTCTTTTTGGACTCACTAAATTCTCATTCCACTCTGGAACTGCTTCATTGCCTGCTGATACTGCAATGATGATATCATTATACTCATTAGCTAATTCAATGAGTTTTTTCAAACTTGATTCGTTATGCGCAATGTTTGTCTTAATCTCTTCATCCGTAAGTATGCCTCCCCATTCACACTCTGGATTAGAAATTTCACCTAATAAATCAATGCCTAGCATAACTTTTAAATCTAGGTTTAAGTCACGAATCACTTTTAATGTTGTTTGTGCATGAACACTCGGATCATACATGCGAATATAGTCATAATTTTTTTCTAAAATGAGTAAATCTTCTTTGATTTGATCATAAGTAGGATAAATCCTTTGATGTGGACTTTGACCATCTCTATATCCTGAATAGCAAATTGCTTTTCCATAGGGTATTTTTTTCATTTGCACACCTCGTTTTGTCATTTCTTTTATTATATCAAACTTATGAAGATTTTATCCACGCCAAATAAAAAAACACCAAGCTGGTGTCTTTAAAAAATAGGTATTCCCCATATATATACTAACAAATGATACATTAAACAAAATAAATCTTAGACATTAAAATGTAAATCTTTAAATTATAAAACATAATACTTATTTTAAATCTATTGAGTCTCGTAAATCCCTAAACAATATCTTCAATTCAGTTAATACTAAAAATCTATATATGGGGAATACACCTTCATCTTACCACAAAATTTAATTAATGCAATACTTTTGATTATTTAATATCTAGATCATATCGATTAGGCATGATACCAGATTTAATAAGTCTTTTAAAATCCCAATTTAAGTGTGATTCTCTTTCTATTTTATAGTTCCAAAAGTAATATCCAAATGCATGCTCGTATGCATATAATTGAACATCAGCTAATGCTCTTGTTACTAGCATCTCATTAAATTGATCTATATATGCTTGTTCTCTTAATCCTAAAGACCATTCACCGATAATAACTTTCACATATTCAGATATAGATTTAATCATAGGTAATCTTTTTTCTAAGATAAGATCAATATGTTTTTCAAGTGGTTCATTATCTAGTTTATCGTCAAAACAATGATATAAATGCAAGTCAAACATGACATTTTCTTTATCTTTAAAAAATGTCTTAAATTTTTCATCTATCGGTCTAAATGCATCATGAAAAACAATAGGTTTTGATGTGATTGCTCTAATCGATTTATAAGCTCTTTCATAAAAATCTAATATTATATCTAAATCAATAGAGACAAACGGTTCATTTAGCACTTCAATACCATAAAATGATTCATATAAATGAAATTCATTAACTATTTTTTCTAAAGACTCAATGGTTAATTTGATGTTCTTTTTATCTTTATGCCATTCCATAACACCTTTTATGCCACCATTATCAAAACCATTTTGACACCCTGGTGCAGTATGTAAATCCACCAAAATATTGATGTGATGATTTTTTGCCCATTTAAAAGCTTGATGAACATAAGAACGACATGATAAATATAAATCCGTTCCAACAAACCACCAAGGTAATGGTAGTCTTACATCTTTAACACCAATACTGTTAAGATAAATAAAATCATCTTCTGTAATGAACGTTTCATAATGCTTAAATAACTTTTGTTTCGCTTCTTTTTGTTGCTGCATAAAACAAGTTTCATCAAAACAATCTTTCGTACCTTTAAATAACTCAGGTTTAATCCAAGATTCTAATACAAACCATCCACCTAAATTGACCCCTCTAATTGTTGCCATGTTGTTCTCCTTTGAACTTTTGATTAAGTTCTGTAATTTCTTTTTTCCCTTTTTCTGTTAATTGATATATTCCGCGAGACACTCTTTCAAAATATTGATCATAATTTTTTTGTAAAATTGATGCGGCTTTTAAAATATTCGTATGCTCTTTAATTTCTTTTACAGATGCCTGTTGATGAGCTAGTAAATATAGTCCGATATCTACAATCATCTCTTTATAACGTGTTAATCTTTTACCTTTTGATCCACCAACATTTAAAGTGTTTTTTCTTAAATGATATTCTTTTAAAATGATTTGTTTTCTTTTTTTATAGCGAGCTCTACTTTTTTCCATATTATAAACGGTTGTTTCTAGTATAACTTCAGCATGTTGTTCATTGACAATTATACATCCAATCTCTAATCTTTTAAGTAGATAAATCATTTGTCTATATTGTGTTCTAGATTTTGGTAATGCTGTCTTAGGTATTGAAATATAAACGATATCCATGGTTTTTTGTCTATCTATTGCTTGATAGATCAATTTCATTGAAAAACTTGTTTTCAATTCCACAGCTAAATATACATCATCTTTATATCCTAAGATGTCAATATCTTTCACTTCAGCTTTCACTTCATATCCTTGTTCCACTAAAAGACGTTTTACAGGTTCATACAACTCAGTTTCTTTCATAGATCTACCCTTCATTAAAAACTAGACTTACCGGACAGTGATCGCTGCCTAAGATATCATCATGAATTTTACTGTCTATTACATATTTCATAAATCGTTTACTCACAACAAAATAATCAATTCTCCACCCTACATTTTTCAATCTAGATTGAAACATATAACTCCACCATGTATATTTTACAGTTTCCGGATAAAGTGTTCTAAATGTATCTACAAAGCCACTTTCAAGAAGTTCTGTAAACTTATTTCTCTCTTCAATTGTAAATCCTGGATTTCTAGTATTTGAGTTCGGATTCTTTAAATCTATTGGCATGTGTGCCACGTTTAAATCACCTGTATAAATGACGGGTTTTTTAAGATCAAGTGACATTAGATAAGTCCTCATTTGATCTTCAAAATCCATACGTTCGTCCAATCTTAAAAGTTCTCTTTTTGAATTAGGTACATAACATGTTACAAAATAATATGTATCAAATTCAA
>Ga0265293_10009367_pt1 | contig 14103 bp, 9 predicted proteins | sample Munlanlewell138R_FD_192505 | JGI IMG/M metagenome (GOLD analysis project Ga0265293, IMG submission 192505) | Leachate microbial communities from a municipal landfill in Southern Ontario, Canada - Leachate well 138R | ecosystem: Engineered > Solid waste > Landfill > Unclassified | place: Canada...
GGGGCAAGGTCCCTGCCATCGCCGAGCAGCAGCGTGCTGTTGCCCTCCTTGGCGGCGATGACCGCCACCTGCGAGCCATCGCTATTGAGTGCAGGCTCAAGAAAACTGGTGCGTTCTTCACGGTGCAGGAGGGTCAACGCTCCGGTGGCCAGATCGACCTCCACCAGGTCGTAGAAGGAACCGCGGACGCTCGACGCGAGGGCTCGCGTCCCATCACCGCTGATGGCCGGGTGCACGAGGCGCTGATTCTCTGTCAGCCGTCGCTCGGTAAGGGTGGAGAGGTCGAGCACGTAGAGGTCGCTGTAGCCCACCGCTCCGGTTGGAAGGCTTCGCCCATCGGTGCCGTCGACCCAGGAGAAGGAGAAGAGGCCGATGTGCTCTCCAAGGGAGATCGAGGAACCACCGCTCAGCGCAAGGGGGCGGAGAACCTCCACCTGCCCGTCGGAGTCGTATCGGACAAGGACTCTGCCCTTCGTTGGAGAGTCGAGAAAGCCAATACGATCGATGGCGGTATCGAAGAAGAGGAAGTGGTCGCCCTCCTCTTGGACGTGGAAGATCGGTGCCGTGTCTCTGGATCCTCCTTCCGCTCGCTTCTCCTCGAGGGCAAAGGTGAAGATCTCTTTGGCGCTGTGGCCGGTCACCTTCCGGATAGCCGGCGAGAGGCCGAGGAAGGGGAAGGTGGCAAACGTGCTGTTGATGCGGGCAAAGCTCTCCTCACCGTAGTGACGGGCGAGGTAGTCGACCATCAGAAAGCCGGTGAGGTAGGTACGGTCAGCCGGTTTGTATGAGGAGGCATAGGAGCCTTGGGCGAGGCTCCACATCCGCCCCTCGCCAAGGGGTGCCAGATAGCGGTGGGCGAAGGTGGTGGAGTCTCCCCTCCCCCCGTGTTCGGCGAAGGCGGTCTCGCTGTAGGTGGTGACCCCCTCGATCCACCAGCCACCCATGAAGGGGGTGCTCATCGCCGTCACACCCGGGCCGAGGAAGCGGAGGTACTTGGCCGGGCCCACCAAGCTGGTGAGATGGAGGTAGTGGGTCAACTCATGGGTATAGACGCTCTTGAGCCAATCCTGCGTCCGTCCCCCCATGAAGCGGTCCTGGGGGCTGGTGATGTAGAGGTAGACCGCCGAGGGGAAGTTGACATAGTAGCCGTTGGCCCATGCGGTGTGCCCCACCAGAATGACCGGCACCCGGGTGGCCGGACGGTTGTCCAAGAAGAGGGAGAGTGCCTCGAAGACCTCATCGGCGTAGGAGGCGAGCTCAGTCGCCTCAGCAAGGTTCTCCTCGGCGAAGATGATACGGGTGTGGAGGGTATCGACCTGCCGCCAGCCGGCGACGGCGCCGAGGCTGGCGAGCGGGAGGAGGACGAGCAGGAGGATCACGGAGTACAGTCGGTATCTCATCGTTTGAGTGTAATACGGGCCCTACTCCAAGTAAATATCAGGCGATGGGGTAAATCCACCCCTCGGGGGCGTCGACGGTGCCCATCTGGATTCCGGTGAGTGTGTCGTAGAGCAGGCGGGTGACCGGCCCCATCTCCTCCATGCCGCTGGGCAGGAAGATCTCTCGCTCGGCGGTGGTGATCGAGCCGATGGGACTGATGACGGCTGCAGTACCGCAGAGCCCCCCTTCGGTGAAGGAGGATATCTCTGAGAGCGGCACCGGCCGCTCCTCGGTCTTCAAGCCGAGGATCTCCTTTGCCACATACATGAGCGAACGCCGGGTGATGGACGGCAGAATCGAGGGGCTCTTGGGCGTTACCACCGTCCCATCCTTGGTGACGAAGATGAAGTTCGCCCCACCGGTCTCCTCGACGAAGGTGGAGGTAGCGGCATCGAGGAAGAGGTTCTCCGAATACCCGTTCTTCTTTGCCTCATGGCCCGCGAAGAGGCTCATGGCGTAGTTGAGGCCCGCCTTGATGTGGCCGGTCCCCTTCGGGGCAGCGCGATCGTAGGAGGAGACCTGCAGGCGCAGCGGCTTGACCCCGCCCTTGAAGTAGGGGCCAACCGGGGTGCAGAACATACGGAAGGTGTACTCGGGAGAGGGAGCGACGCCGATGATGGGTCCGCTTCCGATGAGGAAGGGGCGGATGTAGAGCGTAGCCCCGCTGCCGAAGGGGGGCACGTAGGCAAGGTTTGCCTTCACAAGCTTGGTCAGCGCGTCAAGGAAGCGTTCTTTGGAAAAGGAGGGCATCAGCAGGCGCTCAGCTGTCTCGATCATCCGCTGGGCGTTGAGATCGGGGCGGAACGCAACGGTCCTGCCATCGCTGGTCGTGTAGGCCTTCAACCCCTCGAAGCACGTCTGTGCGTACTGCAGCGCCCCTGCACACTCGTTGACCGAGACGTTTGGGTCAGTGACGAGCTCCCCCTCGTCCCACGCCCCATTGCGATAGATGGAGACGTAGCGGTAGTCGGTGGGGATGTAGGTGAAGTTCAAATTTGCCCAATCAATGTTCTTCTTGTCCATGGAAGCACCTCGGATGAATATTGGGTGCCATTGTACCGAACTCTATGCATAAAGTCTATAAATATACAGAAAAAAGTGTATATTGTGCCGCTGGACGAGAGAATCGAGGGAGAGGGAGGTGACTCTCTACCCCTTGACCGCCCCAATGAGCACGCCTTTTACAAAGTAACGCTGGAGGAACGGGTAGAGCACGATGATGGGCAGGGTGCTGGTGACGATGACGGCGCTCTTGATCGAAATGGCGATGGTACTCTTGTCCCCGGCCCCGGCAGCGTCGCCGACCATGCTGGTGCCCATGACAATGTTGCGCAAAAAGAGCATGACGGGAAACTGGCTGCTCTTGAGGTAGATGAGGCCATGGAACCAGTCGTTCCAGAAGAAGACCGCCGTGTAGAGGCCGACGGTGGCCAAGGCGGCCCCTGAGAGCGGGAGGATGATTCTCAGCAGGATGCCGATCCAATCCAGTCCGTCGATGATCGCCGCCTCCTCCAGGTCACCAGGGATCGACTTGAAGAAGTTGATGAGGAGGATCAAGTTGAATTGGTTGATGGCGAAGGGCAAGAGCATCGCCAGGCGGGTATTGGTCAAGCCGAGGGAGGAGACGAGCAGGTAGTTGGGGATCAGACCGCCGGAGAAGAACATCGAGAAGATCACCAGCTTCATCACACCCCTGCTGCCCTTCAGCCGGGGCTTGGAGAGCGGATAGGCGAAGACGATCATCAGCGCCAGGCTGATGGCCGTTCCTGCAAAGGTATAGAAGAAGGTATTGCCGTAGGCTCGGAAGAAGTTGGGATAGGTGAAGATCTGCGCATAGGCCTCGAAGGTGATGCCCTTGGGGATGAGGAAGACCTCGTTGTTGATGATCGCCTTGGGCGAGGAGATGGAGAGGGCCACCATGTAGAGCAGCGGGATGAGGCAGACGGCGAGGGTGAAGACCATCACCGCATAGACCATCACGGTGAAGAGCGTGGATGCGGTACGGGTGGTTCTCATCAGTACACCCCCTCACCGGTCAAGCGGCGTGAGAGCGCATTGCTCGAGGAGACGAGGATGATGCCGATGATGCCACTGAAGAGGCCGATGGCCGTGGCGTAGGAGTAGTTCTGGTTGGCCAGGCCGGTACGATAGACCAACGTATCGATGATATCGCTGACCATCGAATTGTCGGGGGTGTAGAGCAGGAGCACCTTCTCGAATCCCAACGAGAGCAGGCGCCCGATGTTGAGGATCAACATCACCATGATGGTCGGCATGATCGACGGGATGGTCACGTAGAAGATCTGTTGGAAGCGGCTTGCCCCGTCGATGGTCGCCGCCTCGTAGAGGTCGGGCGGGATGGCGGTGATGGCGGCAAGGTAGATGATCGCGGTCCAGCCGGTGAACTGCCAGGTGTCGATGAGGATGTAGATCAGGCGGAAGTACTTCTCCTCGTTGATGAAGTAGATCGGTGCCTTGTCAAGGAGTTGCTGGCGCAGGATGTTGAAGATTCCGGTCGAGGGGGAGAGCAGCTCACCGAGGATGGCGATGACGACGACGGTGGAGATGAAGCGTGGCATGTAGCTGACCGTCTGCACCATCCGCTTGAAGGGGATGATGCGCACCTCATTGAGGAGGATGGCGAAGATGATCGGGATGGGAAAATTGACAACGAGGTTGATGAGACTGAGGACCAAGGTGTTGCGAAATGCCCGCCAGAAGGCCGGGTCGGACCAGAAGCGCTTGAAGTACGTCAAGCCTACCCACTCGGTGCCGAAGGGTCCCATGCCGGGGCGGTAGCGGCGGAAGGCGAGCACATTACCGAACATCGGCACGTACTTGAAGAGGAGGAAGTAGAGGAGCGGCAGGGCCATCATCACATAGAGCTGCCAGTACCGGATGACGTACAGCTGTGCCTTGGTCTTCTGATCGATTCCTCTCATCCGCTCCCCCATTCGAAACAGAGCCCCGCCCTAGAAAGCGGGGCTCAAAAACCATTGCTGTTACAAGTTCGCGTTGTACAGGTCGACGAACTTATCGATACCAAGACTCTTCATCTCCCTCACGTACGCATCCCAGTCACGATCGATGGACTTGGAGCCGGTCAGGAAGGCGGAGTTCCAACGCTCGAACGCATCGGCAAGCGGAGTTTGCAGCGTCCCTGCCTCCTCAGCCTGGCGGTCATCGAAGCGCGGGGTGGGGGGGATGTACTGGATGACATCGTCCATCGCCTCAACCTCTGCGTTGATGCGCGCGTAGTTCTCGTCGTACTTGGTCATCTCGCGGGCGTTGACCCAGACCATCTGCGTCACGTCGCTTCCACAGCCGTACTTGACCTGGAGGCTCTTGTAGATGCCCTCGCTGGAGTTGAGGATCTCGTCGACGAAGACGACCTTGCCACCGACGGTGTTGTAGGTGGTCCCCTCCACTCCGAGGCACCACATCATCGCGTTGTCGGCGGAGAAGAACATCTCATCGACGGCTCGTACGATCTTCTCGAAGTCGGCCCGCTTGGCTGTCTTGGCGGGGAAGAGGATGCCACTGCCCGTCTTGTCCTTGGGCTGGTGGTGTGCTCCCGCCGGTCCGGCGAGAGCCGGATACATCTGCAGCTTGAAGCCATCGATGGTGCTGTTGGCAGTCACGCCGCCGATCTGGTCGTAGTAGGCGTGGGTGACCATCGCCTTGCCGGTGGCGAGCTTCTGCGTCCAGCGGTCTCCGTCGATCGGGTCTGCCATCTCAGGATCGAGCAACCCTTCGGCATAGAGGCGGTGGAAGTAGGTGATATAGCTCTTGTACTCTTCGCTGATAGCACCAGCGAAGTAGCGCTTTGCCCCATAGTCCCAACTCAAGGTATTCGATCCGCTTGCACTGTTCTTGCCCAGTGAGATCCCCCAAGAGGGCATCGTCATGCGGTAGAGTACCCGAGGACCGGCGAGGATCGTCAACGGATAGGAGGACGGATCGTGCTGCTTGAAGGTCTTGAGCACGGTGTAGAGGTCGTCGAAGGTCTTGGGATTCGGCAAATTGTACTTCTTCAGCAAATCCTCGCGGAGGATCAGGCCACCATCGTAGAAGGGGATGTCGAAGAGCGCAGGCATGTAGTAGCGCTTGCCGTCCTTGAGCTTGAGCAGGTCCACCACGTCCTCGAGGCCGAACTCCTTGACCCGGGCATTGAAGTGGGGGGTCCACTCAGGGTAGTCGCTGATGGGAACGATCGCCCCATTGAGCGCAAGAGCCGCGTTCTCTCCCTTCGTCGACTGGTAGAGGATTACATCTGGGGCGTTTGTCTGGGTGTTGAGGGCCAACGACACCTTGGTCTGGTAGTCGGCAATCGGGATAATCTCCCACTCAACATTGGCTCCAACGCGCCTTTGCGCCTCCTGGACGGTCAACCAATCGCTCTTGAAGGGCAATGTCGCATTATCCGAGTAGAAGACGGAGAACGAGAGCGGCGCATCGGCCTTCTCCTTCACTCCCGCCGCCCAAAGCGGAGAGAGGAGCAAGAGAACAGTGAGTACACACAACAGGGTTTTTTTCATAACACCCCTCCTTTTTGTATTTTCAATACCCGGTGGGTATCGGTACACATCGCGTTGTGGTACGGCTACGTTGAATGACGGGCAAGTATCTGTACCTCACCCCCTAGTATACGGTGCTTGGGCCCTGCAAGCAACACATTTTTTCAACAATTGAAAAATTGTGAAATTAAATTTCATCCATGGCTGTCAGTGATGACCAACCGAGAGCCGAGGAAGTCCCGGTAAATACCCGGTGTGGAGCCTTCGATGATCACAGCACCGACCGCCTTGGTGTAGAACTCAGCCGGCCCTACCCCACCGATGATCCCATATGCATAGCCTGCAGCCCGCATCGCCTCCAGGCTGACGAGCAGCAACGCCTTGCCGATGCCCTGCCCCTGCTTTTCATCAAGGACCCGCGTCGGGCCGAAGAAGTTCGGGGCGGTGGCATCGTAGCAGGCGTAGCCGACGATCGTCTTGCCCTCGGTGGCGATGAAGAGCGAGATAGGGGTGTGGGAGAAGCAGACATCCGCCTCCCCACGGGCTGAGACCGAGGAGTGTTCCTCGATCCAGTTGAGGACCCGCACCTTGTCCGGGGCCATCGCCCGTCGAATCTGGATTCCATGGCTTGCAAGCCGCTCAACCAACGCCCCGCTTGGGGGCAGCTCATAGAGTTTGACCAACATATCAGGCATGTAGACCTCCCAGACCGATGGGAAGCTTCCCCTCGGCACTATATTCTCCGGTGAGCAGACGTTCGAGTACATCAGCCACCACCGCGGTGAAGGAGTAACAGGCAACGGTTCGTATTCGTGTGTCGACCAAGGCCAGGTCGTAGGGGTTTCGCAGCGCGATGCAGAGCACGTTGGAGCCGGCGAATCGGTTGACCAGATCGATCTGTCCACGGTTGAGGTGTCCGTTGTAGGTGGCAAGGACCACCGTCGTGGCATCCTTGGCCTGAGCCACGATCTCTTCGATCTCCCTCTCAACGGGGTTGTCCGGGCTGACGATGTACGGAGAGTCGAACCGCTCGCCCATGAGGCGACTGAAGGTGGTCTCATCGGCCCCCTTGGCAGTGTTGGTGGTGCGAAAGAGTCTAGGCCCGATGAAGAGTGGGCGATCGGTGAGGGTGAAGGGGGCATCGTTGACCACCGTGATGGTCTTGCGGTGGAGACGCAGGTTCATTGCCCGATGGACCGGGCTGTCGACCACCGACAGCGGCGGGCGCTCGAAGCCTTCGAGCATCGCCTTGGCATCGAGAATCTTGGCCGTGGAGGCCTTGAGCTCATCGAGATCGATCCTCCCCTCCTCGACAGCTGCCTCGATGGCCTCCACCGCAGCGACCCCGATCTCGACGTGGTGGCTGATGCACGCCAGGTCGATTCCTGCCGCGATGGCGGCCACCGCGCCTTCGACGGTGCCATAGTGCTGGGCGATGGCATCCATCTCGAGGCAGTCGGTAAACACCAAACCCTTGAACCCCATCTCCTCCTTCAAGAGCCCGGTGATGATGGCACGGCTCATCGTCGCCGGCACCGTATCTTTTTCCAGGGCGGGAAAGAGGATGTGACTGCTCATCACCGCCTCAACCCCTGCCTCGATCGCTGCCCTGAATGGGGCGAGGTGCTCATCAAGGTGTGCGCGGTCGCCCTCGACGACGGGCAGCGCGACGTGGGTATCCAAGTGGGTATCCCCGTGGCCCGGAAAGTGTTTTGCCGTCGCCATCACCCCACCGGTTTGCAACCCTTCGATCATCTGTGCGGTGTAGGTGATGACCGTCCTGGCAGTATCCCCGTAGGAGCGTACCCCGATGACCGGGTTGTTCGCATTGGAGTTCACATCCACCGACGGGGCGAAGTCGACGTTCACTCCCAGGGCTCTCAGCTCAGTGGCTGTCAAAAAACCGGCGTCATAGGCGTTTTGTGGGTTTCCGCTTGCGGCAATGGCCATCGCACCAGGCACGTTGGTACAGTCGGGAGAGAGGCGCGTGATCATCCCCCCCTCCTGATCGACACCGATCAGGGCGGTGGTGTTGCACTCCTTCTTGACCAAGGCCTGGATCTCCGCGGTCAGCGCGTAGAGCTGCTCCTTGCTCTCGATGTTGTGGGAAAAGAGGATGACGTTGGCAATCTTGTGGGTGCGAACCGCCTCTCGAAATTGATCATCGAGGTGTGGCTTGGCAAAACCGCAGACCAGGTGTTGGCCCACCATCTCCCTTAGACTCATCCGCTCTACCTCAGTGATAGTACTCATACCCTCTCTTCTCCTTTGTAAATAGTTCTGCATCCCTGGATGCTGCATACACGAGCTCCTCGCCTCGTCCCCCTCTAATCATATCATGGCCAAAGCCGGCGAGGCGCTCGAAGGTCGGCAGGAACTCCAAGTCATCACCATACAGGTCCTCGATGAGTGAGAGCAAGTGGATGACCACTTCGACCGGTCGAAAGCGGTGGTGGTCGGTGATGTGGGCGTAGAGACCGTGACAGGTCTCCCCGGCCCACTTGCTCGCAGTCGGAACGAAGGAGATCGCGGTGAAGGCCACGCCCTCAAACTCGTACTGCTCCACCGCCCTGAGCAGGCGCATGCGATCGATGAAGGGTGCGCCGAAGAGCTCGAACGGGGCACTGGTCCCCCGCCCTTCGCTGAGGTTGGTCCCCTCAAAGAGGCAGAAGCCTGCGTAACAGAAGAGTGCGTCGGTGTGGGCAAGGGCCGGACTGCTCATCGCCCAGGGCCTTGAGAGCGAAGGCCAGAGGGTGCTGCGCCGCCACCCCTCCATCCAGAGCACCGAATACTCACACGCTGCACCATATGTGGCTGCCATCCACTGCCCCAACTCCCCGATCGTCAGTGCGTACCGGGCGGGCAGCCCTGCTGGGCCGACGAAGCTCTCATACGCTGTGGAGAGCAGCACCCCCTCCACCACTTCGCCACCGAGGGGATTGGGGCGATCGAGCACGAGGACCGGCACCGGCTGGCCAAGCAGCTGGCGCAGTGTGGAGATGTAGGTGTAGAAGCGCAGGCCGACATCCTGGATGTCGAAGATGATGAGATCGACATCGGTGAAGCGGGCCGGATCGATCACGAGGCTCTCCTGTTGGTAGAGACTGCGTACCGGAAGGCCGCTCTCGCTGTCGATGGTGTCCTCAAACGATTCACCGGCTGCCACATGGGCGCCAAGGCCGTGCTCGGGGGCGTAGAGGGCGATGAGGTTGCAGTGGTTGCCCACCACGTCCCGACTCAGTCGCCACTGTGAGTCAAAGGCCGCGTCATTGGTCACCAGCGCCACGCGGCGGTCGCTAAAGTCCATCTGCCCCAGTCGATCCAAACCGATCTTCATCACTGTTCCTCCGTCCTGTAGCATACCACATCGCCGATGCCCGACAAGACCTCCCAGCACAGGGGCACTGGTGTCCTTGCCACATCGCAGCCGTGCATCCATACTGGGGCCATGGAAAAGATTTACATCGGCATCGACGGCGGGGGTACCCGTACCCGGCTGGGTATCATGACCCGAGACCGGACCATCTTGCACCAGAGCCACGCCAAGAGCTCGAACATCTACGCGGTGGGAGAGGCGCAGGCAAAAGAGAACGTGAAAGTGCTGCTCGACCAGTCGCTTTCCCTCTTCACGGGGCGGGCGATCGGCGGCCTCTGCTTCGGCAGTGCCGGCTTGGGTCGGGAGGAGGAGCGGCAGACGTGGCAATCATTCTTTGATGGGTACTTTGAAAACACCGTCCAGGCGGTCCTGGTAAGCGATGCGTTGCTGCAGCTGGCAGGCAACCTGCCCCAGCCGAGCGGGGTTTGCGTGATCAGCGGAACCGGCTCGATCTGCATCGGACGAAACGGCGAGGGCACAGTGGTCCGCAGTGGTGGCTTCGGCAGTGTGCTCGGCGACGAGGGCTCAGGGTGGTGGATTGCCAAGGAGGCCATCAGACGCAGCCTGGCCAGCGCCGAGGGGCGTGATCTGCCAACCGGCCTTGGCGCGGCAATCCAGACCTGGCTCGGCCTCACCCGCCTCGAGGAGGTGATCGGGTGGGCCAACGCGAAGGAGCGGACCAAGGATCAGGTCGCCTCCTTCGCCCCCCAAGTCAGCCACGCTGCACTGGAGGGCGACGATGTGGCCATCCACATCATGGACGAGGCGATCGAGCACCTCGTTGCGCTGGTCGAGGCGACAGCGCGACGCCTGCCCCCCACCTGGCCCCACCACCTCGGTCTCAGTGGAGGGGTCTTGGAGCGTGACCAGTACATCGTCCCCCGCATCATCCAACGACTCTCACCGCGGTGGATGTTGTTCCACACCGATGACGCAGCGGTCAAAGGTGCCATGGTCATGGCCGTTGAGGGTGGTCACAGCAGAGTTGCCGAAAATTCAAGCTCCAGGTGATACACCCCGCCCCTGAGGCGGTAGGACTCACGCGTGTCGGGACCGCATGTTGCCGTGCCAACGCCGCGGTGAGCCGCATCAAGGGAGAGGTGGTACACCTCATCAGCGACCAATTCATCGCTATGCAGGGTCTTCCAGAGCTGCTCGATGGAGTACTTGTGCAGTGAGAAACACCACTGCCCAGCACCCGCAATCCTGACGGCATGCTCGCCTGACCCCACCAGGTCAAGGTGCCGCATTCCACAGCGCAGTCCGTGTTCCTGTGGCACGATGTAGGGCACATAGAGTTCATCAACCGTCGCCCGGTGCTCGCTGACCCACGCCCCATCGAGGCGGTCGGGGTAGTTCTCATGCGGCCCCAATCCCAGGTATCTGACTTCTGACCACGATCGGGGCACACTGCAGCGCACACCGACTCTGGGGTACTCGCCCGCCGCATCATTCAAGTCAAAGGTAAAGTGGCCGCGAACCGTCTCGCTGAGGAAGGTCCACTGTTGGGTATAGTGGCCGAGGACCACGCCTGTGCCGCTTTCGATGCGGTGGGTGGTCGTAACTGCTGCCCCCTCGACCTCGATGGAGAGAGGGACGGTAGTGACTCGATCCAATCCAACCTCAAGCCATCGGGCGATGGGTTTGCCCGCATGGTAGAAGTGATGCGCCTCCGCTTCGACGGGACGACCATGGAAGGTCTTCAACCCGTCGTTCTCCGTCGGACAGCGGTAGAGGCTGACAGAGAGTGGTGCGGTGAGCAGTTGTCCTGCCTGTTCGAACTCAAGGCTGGAGAGCAGGCCTTCTTCATCGATGATGGCCGTGTAGCCGGCCGCATTCACCGCTCGGGCGAACGTACCTGTTGCCGTGCTGATCGTCGCCTCGGGCGAACACGATATGGTGGCCACGGGAGCCGAGAGGGTGAATTGCTCCCAGGCGACGAGGTGGCCGGCTTCAGCCCACGCCACACCCTCCTTGAGGCGACACTCGAAGCGGAGGAAGGTCTCCCCTTCCCCCATTGCCTTGCGCACACTCGCGTCATTGATGGCACCCAGGGTGAAGGACCACTGCCCTCCTGCCTCGAGGGTCGGGAGGGTGAGCACTGCTTCTGCCACTGTCCTGCTGCCGGTGAAGATCCGCCAGCTGACTTCTAGATGGTCCAGTGTGGAGAAGTCGTGTTCGTTGGAGAGGATGAACTGGCCTGATGCCGGGTGATCGCTGGCAATGGATACCATCTGGTGCACCTTGAGGCACTCGGCCATGACGGGCTTGGGGGTACGGTCGGGCCACACGAGCCCATTGAGGCAGAAGTCGCGGTCCGTCGGGGCATCGCCAAAGTCTCCGCCGTAACGCCAGGCCTTGCCGCCATCGGTGGTGTGGAAGGCCTGCTCCCCCCGTCTGCCGGCAGGTTTGCCCGCCCCATCAACGGCGATGCCTTGGTCGACCCAGTCCCAGATGAAGCCTCCCTGCAACCCCCGAGACCCCTTGATGGCCCGCCAGTAGTCGCCGAGGCTTCCGTTGGAGTTGCCCATCGCATGGCTATACTCGCACATGATGAGGGGGCGGGGGTCTTCAGTGTCACCCTCCCGGTCCCAACGCTCGATGAGGTCGATGGACGGATACATCGGGCTGACGATGTCGGTGGTCTGCCGTCCACGGTGCAAACTCTCGAAAGTGTGGGCTCCCTGGCCCCACTCCGGGCGCACCGCTCCCTCATAGTGGATCGGTCGGTTGTGGTCCCAGTGGCGCAGCCACCCGACGCATGCATCGTGGTTTGCTCCGTGGCCAGCCTCATTGCCGAGCGACCAGATGATGATGGAGGGGTGGTTGTAGTGACCACGCGCCATGCGCTGCACCCGTTCCAGAAAGCACCCTGCCCATCGCTCATCACGGCAGATGGTGTCATAGTTGGCGTGTGTCTCGATGTTCGCCTCGTCCATGACGTAGAGGCCCCAGCGGTCACACAGCTCGTACCACCGCGAATCATTGGGGTAGTGGGCGGTACGCACCGCGTTGAAGTTGTGCCGCTTCATCAGCACAATGTCCTTGACCATCGACTCGACGCTCAGCGTCTTGGCGGTGAACTGGTCGTGCTCATGGCGGTTGACTCCCCTGATGAAGACCCGTTTGCCGTTGATCAGCAGCTGCCTCCCCTTCACTTCGACGCGCCTGAAGCCGATGGGCAGGGCACGGCTCTCCTTGCCCAGCGTCAAGGCCAGCGTATAGAGGGCCGGATCCTCGCTGCTCCACAGCACTGGCTCCTCCACATCGATTGAGAAGGAGAAGGCGCCTTCGCTCACCGAGTATGTGCCTTGATGGACCCGCGCACCGGTACGATCATACAGCGCTGCGGTGAGCGCCCCTTCCGCTTGACTACAGGGGACGGAGACGTTGAGCGTGCCCCGACCAAAATCATCGCTGAGGAGGGGCGTTGCCTTGATGTCGTCCATCGCCAGAGGGCTTTCGGCGATGAGGGTGACGCTGCGGTGCAGACCACCGAACCACCACTGGTCCTGGTCCTCGACGTAGGAGGCGTCACTGTAGCGTACGACGATGAGCAGCAGCGTATTGCTTTTCTCAACAAGGTGAGGGGTGAGGTCGAAGCGCGCCTCAAGGCGGGTGTCCTTGCTCATGCCGACGAAGGTGCCATTGAGGTAGACTTCCAGATAGCTCTCGGCGCTTCCCACCGCCAAGATCACCCGTCGCCCAGCCCACGCCGTGTCGACGGTAAAGGTTGTCCTATGCACCCCGGTGGGGTTGTCTTCAGGTACGAGGGGTGGATTGTTCTCAAAGGGCATAATGACGTTGGTGTAGTGTGGCTTGTCCCAGCCCTGCATCGTCCAGGAGAGGGGAACCTCGATCGGATCCCAGGTGAGGGACGCATCATCAGAGAGGACATCCTCCTCGACGGCAAGCGGCGATGGGTAGAGACGGAAGTCCCACGTCCCATCGAGGCTTCGTTCGAAGGGGAATGATACCTGGCCACGCCCTTCCGGGCCGAGACGGACAAAGTTCAGCGCATCCGATTCGCTTTGGAACGCAGGGGGGAGCGAGACCATCGCAAGTCGGTTCATCGATGAGACGGTGCTCTCCTGCCAGGCTCTGTTCTTCAAAAACAATGTTGACATATTGACTCCTCAGTATCCGATAGTACTCTATTTCACCGAACCGAGCACCCCTTCTACGAATCGCTTCTGCTGGGTGAAGAAGAGGATCAAGGTGGGTAGTGTCGTGATGGTGACCGAGAGCATCAGAATGCCGTAATCGGTGGTATAGCCGGCTGTCAGACCGGTGATGAGCAGGGGCATCGTCTGGCTGCTCTGGCTCTGCATGATGATCAACGGCCACAGGTAGTTGTTCCACGCCCCCATGAAGGTGACGATGGCAGCGGCGGCAAAGGTCGGGGCCATGATGGGCACGAAGATGCGGAAGAAGATGCCGAACTCACCCAACCCGTCCACGCGTGCTGCCTGTACGGTCTCAATGGGAAAGGACTCGCTGCTCTGGCGGAAAAAGAAGATCAGGAACGCCGTCGAGAGCGAGGGAAGGATGAAGCCTGCTGTCGTATCGAGGAGCCTGAGCGAACTGAACATCCTGAAGAGTGGCACCATGATGGTGGCAAAGGGCACCATCATGGAGAGGAGCAGCAGGCTCATCAGGGTATCCTTGCCCTTCTCCCGGTAGATCTGAAAACCGTAGCCGGCCAAAGAGCAGACGAAGAGGCTCGCCACCGTGTTCACCGTGGCGTTGCGCAGGGAGTTCCAGAAGGCC
>Ga0265293_10009368_pt1 | contig 14103 bp, 21 predicted proteins | sample Munlanlewell138R_FD_192505 | JGI IMG/M metagenome (GOLD analysis project Ga0265293, IMG submission 192505) | Leachate microbial communities from a municipal landfill in Southern Ontario, Canada - Leachate well 138R | ecosystem: Engineered > Solid waste > Landfill > Unclassified | place: Canada...
ATAAAGGACAAGGACATCACGAATTGGTTTGATATTGATGTTGACGGTAAGCCTATAGCGTACATAGATCAAGAAACAGGCGACAGCTATCCGCCGACACACAGAGCGAAATATCAGCCTGGCGACATTCTCTGGGTGCGGGAAACGTGGGGAGTTCCAATCTCGCTTGCGGGAGACATAATTTATAAAGCAGATTTTGTAGACAGAAAAGCGCCATTGGCCGATGGAGAGAAATGGCGACCGTCAATCTTCATGCCTAAAGAGGCCGCCCGGCTATGGTTGGAAGTCAAGAATGTGCGGGTGGAGAGGTTGCAAAACATAACTGCGGATGACATAAGAGCAGAAGGAACACCTGATACACCACACGATAGTAATTGTTTAATAGCAGAACGACAATCGTTTATTGATTTCTGGGACAGTATAAACGCCAAGCGCGGCTATCCCTGGCGGAGCAACCCCTGGGTTTGGGTGTATGAATTTGCGAGGGAGGAGAAGGAAGATGCGCTTATGTCCCAAATGTAGGAAAATAGCTGATTATAATTCTTATTTTGGAGTGTATGCTTGTTCTTCCTGCACGTGGCAGGATGATATTCCTGATAGAAAAAAAAGAAAGCAGGGAAGGATGGTAGCAAAAATTGAAAAGCTTGAAGCTGAAAATAAGCAGTGGCGGGAAGCTTTGAAAAGAGCTTGTGCTGAGCTTGACGGCTTCTTTAGTTGCCCTGCAGAGGTAATGGATGCACCGCTCGTATGCAAAGAAGATGATTGTGACAGCGACGGGGCGGGCTGTTGGGTGAAATATTTCCTGAATTTGGTGGAAAGGGGCGAGGATAATGGCTGAACCCGAACGCAACTACTATATGGGTGCAAGCATTTAAACAGCACTCCTGACGTTGCCGGAGGTGGAACGTATGGTTGTAGGAAGCATCCCGGGCTGGTGATCGGGGAGTGGGGACATTGGGCGGATGAGGGGGACGAACGGGAAGCGAAGAAATCGAGGATGAAAAAGGGGAGGCGGTGTAATGGAGTTAACACCTGTTGCAGTTGAAACAATTCTTGAGAACTGTTTACTAAAATTAGATGAAGTAGAAAACAGTACTCCTGTTGAAGTGGATGGAGTGGTTAATAGGTATGTTTTTCATGCTGGTAGGCTAAAAGATAATAAGGAGCAAATAGTTGCTTGTTTACAAGAGCTTCCTGATGAGTTCACTCAAGCTGGCGGAGGGTCATTCTTAAACCTATGTGTGGACAAACATGGCAATCTGTGGACTGGGCAGCATAGGTTGTGTGAGGCATTATTGGCACTCGGCATCGCTATAGGGAGAGCAAGGATACCTTTCCCTCGTAAGCTTTGGAACATCTGCCCCGGTGGAGTGCCATATATCGTTATAGAAAAAGAGGCGGAAGATGGCACGGCAGAGCAGACGAAGAAATAGTTGAAAAACTAGAAAGGATGTGAGGAATGATGGAGTTAACACACACCAGGACCGTGGAATATTATTGACCGTGGAATATTGGAAGGTCAACTACCCACGGCTAAAGCCGAAGGGAGGTTGATATATTAAAAGTTAATTAATAACCATTTTTTTAACGAAAGGAAGGGATACAAATGCAAATAACTATAAACAAATCAGATCTGCTTAGTGCCACAAGCATTGTTTCAAGAGCAGTCCCAGCAAAACCCCCTATAGACGTATTGAGAGGGATTTATGCCAAAGCAGTAAAAAAAGGTGAACTCATGTTATGCTCTACCGACCTTGAAATGAGTATCCAATGCCGAGCAGATGCAGACGTCATAACCCCCGGGGAGACGGTTGTTACCGGTCGTATCTTCTGCGAATTGGTTAAAAAGCTTCCCCCTGATAAACCTATCAGCTTAACACTTCGAGATAATTCACTGACATTAACCTGCGGCAAATCCAAACACACCTTACAGGTATTCCATAAAGACGAATTTCCAGAGTTTCACACGATAGAAGAAGGCGAAAAAATAACGATACCCAATATCCAGGAGATAGCCGAAAAGACCTCTTTTGCGGTCTGCACCGATATAGGAAAGCCTTTCCAGTTTTTCGGGGCATTGTTTGATGGACCGAATGTCGTTGTGACCGACACCTACAGGATGGCTATTCTGAAGGTTGGTCTTGAAGCAGTAATTAAGGAACCTTTTATCCTGCCGGTAAAGTGCATGAATGAAGTTGCCAGGGTTGCGGAAGGTGAGGTCCAGATGATTGTTTCTGACCGTGGAGCATTGTTAGAAACAGGTAATGTTATTTTCCGGGGTAGCGTAATTGAGGGCAGGTTCCCCGAATATAACAGGCTGATACCTGAAAAATTCACAACCGAGTTTACTTCTGACAAAAAGGAGCTTGTCGAGGCAATTGAGCGGGCAGAGCTGATTGGCTCAGGTGAGCATGGAACAAACAGGGTGTCCCTGGATATTGCCGATAACAAGCTGGGAATCAGTTCCAGTAACCAAGCAGGGAGTGCTTCTGAACAGGTTGATATTGCCATGGAAGGTGAACCTTTGAAGATAAGGTTTAATCCCAGGTATCTTTTAGATACTTTAAAAGTCTGTGACAATCCCAGGTTCAGGTTCTCCGGCCCCAAGGGTGCGTGCATAGTTGAGGAAGGAGATTTCAGATGCTTGATTTTGCCGATAGGGTAAGGTATTTAGATTTCTTGAAATCTAAAATTGAAATTGCTCCTGATGCTGGCCTTGATGTTTGTCATGAAGAAGTTAACCGTACACTAAAACCACACCAGAGAGACGCTGTTATATGGGCTATCAAGGGGGGGAGGCGGGCACTATTTGAAAGTTTTGGGTTAGGGAAAACTGTTCAGGAATTAGAGTTCTGCCGGATTATCACCGAAAAACAGGGAGGTAAAGCTTTAATTGTTTTACCTTTAGGCGTAAAGCAAGAATTTAGGCGAGATGCTGTAGAGATTTTAGGGTTAAGAGAACCGGAATACGTCCGAAACATGGAGGAGGTAAGGGTTGCCAGAGGGAATGTTCTCCTAACCAACTACGAAAGGGTGAGAGACGGGGATATTGACCCTAAATATTTTACTGCGACATCCCTCGATGAGGCTTCTGTTCTGCGAAGTTTTGGAAGTAAGACATATCAAACATTCCTAGATAAATTCAAAGGTGTGCCTTATAAACTAGTCTGCACGGCTACGCCTTCCCCTAATAAATATAAAGAGCTTATTAATTATGCCGGATATTTGGAGGTTATGGATACTGGCCAGTCATTAACCCGCTGGTTCCAACGTGATAGCACTAAAGCCAACAACCTTACACTTTACCCGCATAGAGAAAAAGAGTTCTGGCTTTGGGTTTCTACCTGGGCCCTGTTTATCACCAAGCCCTCTGATTTAAACCCGGGATACTCTGACGAAGGGTATGAGCTCCCACCGCTTAATATAAGATACCATGAAATACCTGTAGATCACTCTACTGCCGGCACCGATAAAGACGGTCAGATAAAACTGGTCAGAAACGCCTCTGTAGGGTTAAAAGATGCAGCTAAGGAAAAGCGGGACAGTATCGGTGCTAGAGTTACAAAAATGGCTGAAATAGTGACAGAAAACCCGGAAGTTAATTTTATTCTTTGGCACGACCTTGAGGCTGAACGCCATGCCATTAAAAAAGCTATTCCTGGGGTTGTGGATATTTACGGCAGCCAAGACCTTGACCTGAGAGAACAGCGGGTAATTGACTTTTCGGACGGGAAGATAAGACTGTTTGCCACAAAGAAAGAACTTTCGGGTTCAGGCTGCAATTTCCAGAGGCATTGTCATAGGGCTATATTTTTAGGCATAGATTATCGGTTCAATGACTTTATTCAGGCTATACACCGTATTTACAGGTTCCTACAGGATAAGCATGTGACAATAGATATTATTTATACCGAAAGTGAATATCAAATACTCCAAGCTCTTTTAAAGAAATGGAAACAGCATGAATACCTGGTTGGGAAGATGATTGCAATCATAAAAAAATATGGCCTCTCAAGCACATCTGTTGTTGAGAAAATGGCCAGAAGTATAGGGGTGGAACGTGTGAAGGTCGAATCGGATTACTATGTTGCTGTTAATAATGATTGTGTTCTTGAAGCTGCCGAAATACCCGAGAACAGTATGGATTTAATCCATACATCTATTCCTTTCGGCAACCACTATGAATATACCGCATCTTATAACGATTTTGGGTTTAATGAAAACACGGAGCGGTTTTTTGAGCAGATGGACTTTCTTTCCCCCCATTTTCTGCGGGTATTAAAACCAGGGAGAGTGTTTGCTTGTCACGTCAAAGACCGAGTGCTTTTCGGCAATACAACCGGGACAGGGATGCCAACAATTGAGCCTTTCCATGCGTATTGTATCGAACATTATATGAAACACGGATTTCAATATTTTGGGATGATTACAGTAATTACTGATGTGGTAAGGGAAAATAACCAAACATACCGGTTGGGATGGACGGAACAATGTAAAGATGGCACCAAAATGGGTGTGGGTTGTCCAGAGTATATACTGCTGTTCAGGAAACTCCCCACCGATAGAAGCACAGCATATGCAGACGTGCTAGTAACAAAAACAAAGAAAGAATACACCAGAGCTCAATGGCAGATAGATGCTCATGCGTTTTGGCGTTCCTCTGGTAACAGGTTCTTAACCAAAGATGAGCTGATTAATATTCCTGTTAAAAACCTGCAAACTGTTTACCGCAAATATTCACGTAACGCTGTTTACGATTACCGGGAACATGTTGAACTTGCAAAAAAGCTAGACAGGGAAGGTAGGCTGCCGGCTTCTTTTATGGTAGTAGCACCCGGTAGCTGGCATGAAGATGTTTGGGATGATATACACCGGATGAAAACTTTGAATTCTTCCCAGAGCAGAAGACGTATGCAGCTCCATATTTGCCCTTTGCAAATAGATATTGTGGAAAGAATTATTAACCGGTATTCAAACCCTGGGGAAGTTGTTTTAGACCCATTCGCTGGACTGTTTACAGTTCCCGAAAGGGCAGTAAGGATGGGGAGGAAAGGTTACGGGATAGAGCTTAGTTCTGATTATTTTAGAGACGGCTTAGGGTATTTGAAGTTGGCTGAACAGGAAATAGCGGCACCTACTTTGTTTGACTTTTTAGAAAATGTGTAAAATTAGAAAAACGGAGGAAATAAAATGAAGGATAAATTGGCTTTGTTTTAAAGGGGGTAGGGGTTATGAATTTAAAGCATTATCTCGAAAATCGTTGCAGACATTTCGCTCATAAAATTCAGGAAGTCCGACTCGAGGAAAAAGAAAGGTTAGTTCAGGAGTTAGTGGAGGATATAACAAATTATATAAGGACGGTGAATTCCAATGAGAGCGAGCTGTGTAGCTCATCCACCAAAAGAAAGGCTGATAATATTACGAGAATGGCAGGTAGAAGCATGCGATGGTGACAGGTGCGCTGGCTTACTGCTAAGTTTTTTTGAATACTGGCATAATATTAAACTTGAACAGAGCAGAAAGGCAAGAGAAAGCAACGACGTTGCAGAAAAACACGGTGACGAAAGGACTCAGGACGAATCCCTGTATCAGTTCCATACTGAAAAACAGCTAGAAGAAGGTTTGTTAGGACTTTACAAAAGGACAAAAATTAAAAAAAGCCTGGAAAAACTGGAAAGGCTTGGGTATATCTCAATTCACAATAACCCTAACCCGAAGTATAGGTTCGACCGAACCCGTCACTTTCTATTCCATTCGGATGCCGTTAACGTGTTTCTGGCTAATCGAGGAATTAAAAAAAGTGGACAGTGCGATAAAAGCGGCGGACAGTCAACCGATAAAAGCGGACAGTCAGACATAAACGGTTCAGCAATACCAGAGATTACTACAGAGACTTCTTCGGAGATTACTTTAAAAAACAAAAACAATGGCGTGCATGCTCAAATAATAAACTATCTGAACCAAAAAACAGGTAAAAAGTTTTCGCCTACCTCTAGACACACTAGAGGATTAATTGCTGCACGTCTGAGAGAGGGGTATACTCTGAATGATTTCAAGAAGGTAATAGATAACAAAGTAATGTCGTGGAAGGGCAGGATAGTTGACGGTGCCCCGATGGACAATTACCTCAGACCCGATACCCTCTTCAGGCCCACGAAATTTGAAAGCTATCTAAACGAATTGCCATACCGACAACCAGAGGAAAACAACGAAGCGTTCGCCTTTTGGTACAGAAAACCCAAAGATATAACAAAAGAAACAGAGGACGAGGACATCGAAAGCCTGCCCTACCCTGGGCTTGAAGAAAAACTTCAGGAAGTATATGACAAGCTTGGAGGCAAGTAAAACTGATGACAGAGTCCGAAAAATCCTTGATTGGCTCAATCCTGACAGACCCGGAATGTATAGATATCATACGCCAGTATGTCCCTGACGGCTCATATTTCAAGAACATACTGTTCGGTAAAGTATTCGATGTTGCCGTAAACCTTTACGTATCCCAAAAAAAAATAGATATTGCCATAATAAACGATAGAGCGGGGCTAAAGGGCGACATGCTGGGACAGCTGATGAGAGCAGTTGACGAAACACCTACTACTGCGCATGCCGAGGAGTATGCTAAAAATGTTCGAGACCACCATACCCGTAGAGCGTTGGCTGATATAAAGAAAATCAACCCGCTCGACATAAAGAGATACCCTAACGTCCTGGATGTCATAACGGAAATAGAAAAGAAAGCGTCCGAAGCACTACAAACAGTAAGCATAGCAGAAGAAAAAACTATCAGGCAATTAACCGAAGAAATTTGCGATAAATACATCAAAGAAAAAAACCTTGGCAGGAACCCAAACATTATCTCTACCGGATTCTATGACCTTGACAACCTCATTGACGGACTTGAGAAAGGTGAAAGCGTTATCCTCGCAGCCAGACCATCTATGGGCAAAACGGCCCTGGGCTTGTGCATCTGCCGGAACGTGGCAAAGAAAGGGCATAAGACGCTCATATTTTCTTTGGAAATGTGCAAAGAGAGGCTGGTAAACCGGCTACTTTGCATGGATGGCAGGATAAACGCTACAAGGTTTAAGAGACGCCAATTAACGGAACAGGAAATAGAAAAACTTAATCTTTCCGCAGAAGCTATCAGCAGGCTGCCGTTGGTAATCAAGGACGACGTGAGGACAACGACCGAAATAAGGAGCATTGTCGCAAGGGAAAAAGTAAAGGGAGGGGTAGGGTTAGTGATGATAGATTTCTTGACGTTACTTGGTGACCCACAGCCGCGAGGTGTAAACATGTCTGTGCATGTCGGCAATATGGCAAAAGCGATACAGCAGATGGGACATGCCTACAACATCCCGATAATAACGCTGGCGCAACTAAGTAGAGCTGTAGAATCCAGGAACAACAAAAGGCCTGTCTTGAGCGACCTGAGAGAAAGCGGAAACATTGAAGAATCGGCCGATAAGGTGCTGTTCATATACCGAGAGAACTACTATTCTGATTCAGAGGAAGAAAAACGGTTACCGACCAAAGCTGAAATCGGGGCAGCTAAAACCAGAGACGGCGCAACCGGTTCGTGTAGCCTTCTCTGGACACCTGAGTATACGAGATTCGACAATATTGCCAGAGAGGACGAGCAAGACGATGAGGACTCCGCACCGTGGGAGTATTAACATGAACTGCAAAAAAAAGATAATCCAACTAAAAATGCGGTATAATTCTTCCCTTGAAACACTCAAAAAAGCCGAAAGCTGGTATCAAAGAACAGATGTGCTGTTCTCTGAGCAACTTAAATACCGGGACAAATTTCAAAAAGTGATCAGCGAATGTTCCGATACCATAGACGAACTTGTAAACCTTGGGGAACCTATAAGGCCGGAGCATATCGAGAATGGATTCGATTCGAGGGGATGGAAATGACCACATACACACCATCCGAACTTCGATGGTTGAGGATGCAAAAAACTGATAAAAAACATCTCAAACCCGACGGTCCGTTTCACATTGTCGGGCTTACAAAAAGAGAAATTAACCTCGCCTGGACACGTAACGAGTTAAAGAAAGTTATAAACGGCTGGAATGACGGGCTACCGATATGGGAGATTACCGAAAACGTAGAACGTCAAGAAATTGAAACGGCGTTTCTTGTCCTGGAACTACTTGAATTAAACATACTAAAACCAAGGGAAGGCGGGTGTTTCGGGAATGAATGGTAAACACAGAACCATTTACCTTTGTGGCGGGATTGAAGGGCTATCTTACGACGAAGCCTACAGCTGGCGGAAAATAGCACGGGAAGAACTACAAAATAAATATATTATCCTTGACCCGCTGGATAACAAACATGAAACATGGAGCCAAATCGTAAAGGCTGATATTGAAAACGTGAGAGATGCCGATATTCTGCTGGTGGAGATGAAAAGATATAATCATGCTTATATAGGCACAAGCATGGAAATCAGAGACGCTTGGGTGCAAGGTAAGGAAATATATGTATGGGGCATAGCGAACCGAGATAACTATTTCTTGGTAGAGGCTGCCACGAAGTTTTTTGACACGTTGGGAGAAGCGTTGGACTTTTTAAAGAAAAGGTAAAGCCCGAGGTAAACATGAACACAAAACGTGCCCCTAACGGACAAAACAAGGGTAAAATCTTCAAAACACGACACACATATACATCCTTACCTAAACAATATTTTAAATTCGTTACGGGGCAAACTAGAGCCTTGATGCCACAAAAAGGAAAAACATTAAGCGTAAGAAAGGGCGGTGCAAAATCTAATGTCTAAAAACCCCGGGAAAAAGTTTGAGGAAGATTTCAAAAACTCTATACCCCTCGAAGCATACTATCGGCGAATAGCAGACAGTGCCATGTCTTGGGGAGAGAGCCAGAACATAAGGTTTACCCCTAAAAACCCCTTCGATGCAATACTCTATTCTTATCCCCTTCTAATTCTGCTGGAACTCAAATCCACACAGGGGACAAGCCTGTCTTTCGTAAAAATTAAAGAACACCAGATTAAAGAACTTACAAAGGCGAACTCAAAAGCAGGTGCCATGGCCGGGTTCATAATCAACTTCAGGAAATACGAGAGAACATTTTATATTAACATTGAAAACTTTAACGAGTTCGTAAGGTCAACCAACAAAAAGAGCGTCAACCTGAAAGACCTGCAACAATACGGTGCTGTGGAGATAGCAGCAACCAAAAAAATTAAGCGGTTCAGATACAATGTTAAGGAATTCGTTGATAACCTGAAAAAGGAGTGGTTAACCCTTGAACAAATTTGAAAAACAGCTTGTTGTTTTGATGCTGGCAGTAGGGGTAATTGCCTCAATCTCCCTGGCGGTTACCGTAAACCTCTGTAAAACTCTTGATGAACCTTCTTCAAACGTAAACCTTCAAGAACGGTTTGATGGTCTCCAGAACGACTTCAAAGATCTTCAGAAAGAATTCCGAAAAACGAACACAAAGATTGATGAGTTTATGGAAAAATGGAATATCGACACATTCACCGTTACGGCTTACAGCCCTTACGATAACGTTTCCGGGATATGCGCCGACGGGAACCCGAACATAACAGCTGAGGGGACAATCCCCGGTCCTGGGACAATCGCTGTAAACCCCAAGATAATCCCGTTTGGTAGCAAGGTGGTAATTATATATTCTGACGGAACAATTGAGTCGGGGCAGGCACTTGATACAGGAAGTTTACTCAGGCGGGAAGGGGTAAAGAAAATAGATGTGTTCAGATGGACGCACAACGAGGCAAGCAGGCATAAAAAAGAAGCGGTAGTGGTTTACGGAGATAAAAATTAAAAGGGGGCTTTTAAGATGAACCAATTTTATCAGGGAATGGTTGCGGGAGCTTTTCTGGGATGTACTACAGGAATGTATATAATGGCACTAATGACGGTTAAGATAGAAGGCATGTGTTGGAAATGTAGGGCTAGAAAGAGGTTACCATAATGTATATCAGTTATGTTAACCTTGAAAAGGAACAGAAGAAAGATTTAGACTATAAAATACTAACTGCTGTAAACGCCATAAGGGAAGCCTTCAAAGTATGTCGACACAGGGCAGCGGTGGCGTTTTCAGCCGGTAAAGATAGCACGGTTCTCTGGCATCTAATCAAAAACCATTTTCCTGAATACTCAGCAAAAATGGCAATAGTATACGGGAACACTGGCGTTGAATACCCGGAGTGTATCAAGTTTGCAAGATATTTAGCCAAGGAATGGGGCGGTAGTAATTTTCACGAAGCAAAACCTGGCAAAACGGATAAAGAAGGGTTGCGATACAACGCACAACGGGAAGTTTTAGAATATCTCATCCAAGAAGGGCGGGTAGATGAGGTCCTTAAAGATGACGGAAAACTGAAAGCAACCAAAACCCTTGAATCTGCCTGCCCCAAACATCTATACGAAAAATTCAAACGTGAAAAGTTGATATGGCCAGCAGGGACACGAAAAAGCTACTGGTGGTGTGTAGACCAATACGGATGGCCGATACTGGGAAAAGCACGGTCGAAACTCAAAGCTCGACGCATTAACATAGACTGTTTTCTTCGTTTCAGCAAAAGCCAGAGCGAGGACCCGAAACTGCTGGCCTATTACGACTTACTCCGGCAGGTAAAATTTTCCCAAGCCTGCTGCGACATCCTGAAAAAAGAACCCAGCGAGAGAGTGCAAGCGGAGCTTGATATCGACGTAATTTTCAAAGGGCTTATGGCAGCAGAAAGTAGGCCCAGGCAAATAAACTTTATTACCCGCGGTTATTTATTCAAGTCTCACCGGCCACACTTAGGCGGGAAATACGGTGACCCTTTCTGGCACAGTAACCCGATATCAATATGGACAGACAACGATATCTGGGAATATATCAGGCGATTCAATGTTCCGTATGCATCCCTTTACGACATGGGCTGGAAGGACAAGTCTGGAAAGTTCCATAAAATCAAAAGAAACGGTTGCATGGGTTGTGCTACCGATCTTTTATTTCCCAACAACCATATGGCAATGCTAAGAAGGACACACCCGAAAGCATGGAGTGTTTACATGAGAAGGGGAATGGCCGCAGAAATTCAAAAGGTGCGAATAGCAAAACAGAACGGGCAACCCAGCATTTTTGATGTATACGAGGCAAAAGAATTGTTACAGCTAAGGCCTTGCATTTTTGACCGGGTAGACCATTTGGTGCTCGAAGATGATACATATTGTGAAGATGAAAACATGTTTGACCCCGAGATTTCATAATTTCAGAAAGGATGATGATGAGCGTGCGTAAATGCTATCGTGTAAACTGCTGGGAAACCTGCGACAGCCTGAAGCCCTATTACTGCATTTACTACCTTTCAAGGAAGCAACATCTGCTGAAAAAACAATTGGGGAATTACTGCGAATGTGGGGCAAAGCTGGTAAAGGTGCGGTATAACGGCAAGCCTCGGAGAATCTGTTTCGCCTGTGAAAGAGGCGTGGAAGCAATCAGGAAGGATGTGACAGGATAATGAAACTATATCACTTTACAAGCCCCATTCATGTTGAAGGATGTATCAAAGAGGGGATAAACAGAGGGTCAATCCCTTTATACAAAGACGGAAGATACGGGCTATTACCTGGATGGCAGTGGTTGACATCCAATCCCAACTTTAATCAGCAGTGGGCTAATACCGAATTCTCAACATTGCCATACGACAGAGCAGCACACCGGCTGACCATTGTAATACCTAAAACTGCAAAAATCAGGCTTCATAAGTGGCTAGATATATGCGGCAAGCTGCCAATAGATAAGCATATGAACGCATACGGAGACCCGGACAATTGGTATGTGTTCCAAGGGCGGATTAAACCGGGATGGATAAGAGAGATTGTGGGAAAGGAGGGAATCCTTGAACGAGACACCCAAAAACTGTAAAGAAAACGAATTCAAAAAACGCTGTCATACCTGCAAAAAAAAGCGTGCAAACGGTACTTGTCACGCCCTAACGGCGATGATAGGCTTGGTTGGAGATTGTTGGGCATGGACGGATGACCCGGACTGGTATGAAAAATATAGACAAGCCTCAGAAAACTATTCCAAGTGGAAAAAATTTAAGGCTGAAGATTAAAAGGGGGGCAAAACCTTTGGGGAAGGAAGAAAAGAAGCTCACAAGCAGGCAATTTAGGACGGTGGAGCGGATACTCTATGACTATACGAGCTACGAAACAGCTATAAGGAACCTCCAGATTGAAATCGAAAACATAAACGTAAGGGCAGGTGCTTCGATAATAAAATATTCTGCTGAGAAACCCTGTTTCCCGTACAGCCCCCAGGAAAGACTATATCTCAGGATAGAAAAACTGCGAAACATGATGGCAGAAAAAAGCAACCGTAAAGAAGCTGTGGAAAAGGCCGTAAAGGTGCTGTCGGCAGAAGATATGAAGTTGGTAGAGCTGACCTACTTCGAGCAGTTACCGAAATGGCGAATATGGCAGCTTTTGAGACTCCCCAGCTCCACATATTACAAACGTAAAGAGCGGGTAGTTTCCGAGGTAGCGAAATATTTAGGTATCGTGTAAAAAAGGTGGAATATTCGTGGAATTTTTTTCAACAAATCCATGGTATAATATATCCGTAAAGTCTTGTTGATGATAAATATGAACGGCAGACTCTATGGCGTACCTTCCTTCGTTTTCCCGTCTTTTCCTAGGCGGGATTTTTCTTTTTCGGGGGTGTGTTCTTGTGTTGTGAAATTTGCGGTTTTCCCCTTTGGAAATTTCATAATGGCCGTAAACTCTGTGCAAATCACGTAGAGGCCGTAAAGCACCTGGAAAATGGGGGAAAAGATGTGATCTGGATAAAGCTGATTCTCGAGGACAGGCAGTTTGTGGAATGGTATACGATTTACCGATTTTTGGGCAAAAAAAATAAGCCTACCTGTTAAGGTAGGCTAAAATTTTCTGCTTTGGAACCAGGCTTTTCTGGCTATGGCCTGCTTTTCAAGCAGAATAGAATTTCGTTCAGGCGTGTGAAATGAACCGGATTCGTATCCGGTGGTAGATATTTTTCGCATACATCTAAGGTATGCAAATATCTCTGCAAATCGTTCATGCATCATCCGCCCCCTTTCTGTGAACCGATTACTCCCAGCGTTCCGATGACAAACAGAACGGGGAGCAAAAACTCCGGACAGATGATAATCAGGCCGACGACGAGCGGCAGGATAATATTCATGCCCGTGCCCTCAACTTTCTCTGGAGCGGCACGTCACGGACGTGCAGGTAAATGCTGGTCGTGCTGATGTCTGAATGGCCCAAAACTTTCTGGACCTCGATAAGACTGAAACCTTCCTCCAACAGCTCGGTGGCAAACGTATGCCTGAGCGCATGAGGATGAACGGGCTTCAACCTTTTCCCGTCCCGGATAAATACATCGGCCTTCCGGGACATTCGGGCAACCATTTTTCGGGTATACCCCTGGTCCATTTTCCCGCCTTTTAGGGTGCAAAAAAAATAATCACTCTGCGGACGAATTTCGGCCCATTTTTTCAACCACTCCGAAGTATCGGCATCCATGCAGGAATACCGATCTCTTTTCCCCTTTCCCTGCTGGACATAGACCAGCCCGGAATCGAAATCAACGTCTTCCGGGGAAAGGCAGAGTGTTTCTTCAATCCGCAGGCCCGCCCGGTACATAGTTTGCATGATGCACCGGTTTCGGAGCCCAGTCCGGCATTTTACGTTAGGAGCGGCCAAAAGTTTGGCCGCATCCTCACTAGAAATAATTTTTGGTAATTTTTTGCTCACAATTTTCCTCCTTGATTTTTTATTGCCGGGATAAGGCTCCCGGCGGGCCATGTTTGGTATGGCCGGTATAAAGCCCCGGCCACAGGGCTGCAAACTAAAATTTTCCGTAATGTCCGTAAACACATGTTTCTCTGTTTCGGATTAATGCGGCGATATCTTCCCTGCCGCTACTCACAAAATAATCTGCAGCATCGGCAACGGGTATGATTTCCGTCCCTTCGCCATCAGGCCCGTTGTCCCAGTGCCATTCCAGGGTATCGTTCCGCAAGAAGCGGACATATCCATCATCAGCTTCGTAAATAGTTGTTTTCATTT
>Ga0265293_10009371_pt1 | contig 14101 bp, 10 predicted proteins | sample Munlanlewell138R_FD_192505 | JGI IMG/M metagenome (GOLD analysis project Ga0265293, IMG submission 192505) | Leachate microbial communities from a municipal landfill in Southern Ontario, Canada - Leachate well 138R | ecosystem: Engineered > Solid waste > Landfill > Unclassified | place: Canada...
AACGCCGAGGTCGGGCGGGGAGGCGCGGCGCGCACCTCGTCGGCGGATGTGATCGGGCGGGGCTCGGTGACGAGGCCCTCGATCGAGCGCACCTCGTCCGTCGCGATCGGCGAGGCCGCCGGCGTCACGGTGTTGGGTGGCTGGGTCGCGGCGACCTCGGCGCTCGTGTCCGACGCGCGACCACCGTCGAGGGCGGCCCACAGCGCGAGGCCGAGCACGACCAGTCCGGCTGCCGCGCCCGCGATCTTCAGGGGCGCGAGCCAGAGCGGCGCACGCCTCGGAGTTGCGGGGAGAGCCTCCCCGGGCTGTCCCTCCCACCGCGCGAGGGTGGTGCGGTCGCTGACCTCGAGCTTCGCGAACATGCTGGAGAGGTGGGACTTCACCGTGTGGACCGAGACGCCGAGGCTCTCAGCGATCTCGGCGTTCGAGGCGCCCTCGCGGAGGGCCGCCAGCACACGCCATTCCGCGGGCGTGAGGACGTCAGGGTGGGGCGGACGGCCTCGGCGGTGTCGACGGAACACGTTCATCTCGGACAGGCTACGGACGCACGAGGTGAATTACCTCATACCTCGCGTGCGTCATCGCAGTGCGCCCGCCTACCCGGAGCAGACCCTCACCCCAACCCTCTCCCGCTTCGCGGGCGACGGGGTCAGAGGCGGAGGAGGGGACGGACGACGAGGATCGCGCAGGGTCGTTCGGTGGGGGCGCGATACCATCGAGGCCGGGTCGGTCGCGCTCGACAGGGACACATGGGACACGGGCTTCGGTCTGTTCGGATGACACGCCGGGCGGTGCTGCTGCGCGCCCTGCGAGGCGCGGCGGGGGGGGCTCTCGCGCTGCCGCTGGCCGCGTGCGGGGTGCTCCGCGCAGAGGATGACGGGCTCACGCTGCTCGGCACGGCGACGCCCTCGCCGAGTGCGGTCGTGCCGACGGCGACGCCCTCCCCGACCCCGGTGGTCCCCGCAGCACCGCCCGAGGTCACGCTGGAGCCACCACAGCTCGGGCAGGGAGAGACGGCCGTGCTGACCGTCCGGCAACCGGAGGCCGCGGGCGGGAACGTTCGGCTCCTCGGGCAGCGCATCCCGCTGATCCGCGAAGGCGGCGGACTGCTCTGGTGCGTCGCCGGCGCGGGACTCCTCGAGGCGATCGGGCCGTCGAGCGCAGCGATCGAGACGCGGGACGCCCTCGGCCATGTACTGTCGGAGGTCACACACCCCTTCGAGGTGGTCGCCGTGGCCCGGCCGGTGGACTACCTGGTGACCACCCCCGAGGTGGCCGCGGTGCTCACGCCGGAGGCGGCGGAGATCGAGGCCGCGCTGCGCGAGTACGAGCAGTTCAACTCGTTCGCGGCGCGCCCTCGGTGGAACGGGACGCTGATCCTGCCGGTGGAGGGCGCGATCCAGACCACGGCGTTCGGGCAGGGTCGCTCGGTCAACGGCGGGCCGGTGACCGGGCAGCACGGCGGCGTGGACCTCGCACAGGACCAGGGGACGCCGATCCACGCGGCGGCGGCGGGTCGCGTCGCGTGGACGGGGGAGATGCCGATCCGCGGGAACTCCGTCCTCCTGGACCACGGGGCCGGCGTCGTGACGGGCTACCACCACCTGCAGGAGTGGGACGTGGCGGTCGGGCAGATGGTCGCGGTGGGACAGGTGATCGCGAAGATGGGCTCCACGGGCTTCTCGACCGGGCCGCACCTGCACTGGGAGATGACCATCTACGGCGTCAACGTGGACCCGATGACCTGGGTCTCCCACGTGTTCCGCCCGAGGACCTAGCTCAGCGATCGCCCTCGGACGCTAGCGCTCATCGACCTCGATCCGTTCGAGGGGTGCGACGGCGGGGCCGTGGAGGACGGCGCCGTCCCGCGAGAACGACGAGCCGTGGCAACGGCAGTCCCACGTCCGCATCGCGGAGTTCCAACCGAGGAGGCACCCCATGTGCGTGCAGATGGCGGAGACGACGTGCAGCGTGCCGTCCTCGTCGCGGCTGACCGCGGCGCGCTCCCCGTTCACCTCGCCGACGGCGGCCTCGCCCGGCCGGACGGTGGCGACGTCGAGGAGCCGGCCGGGCGCATAGCGTGAGGCGAGGCCCGTCGCGCTCTCGATGACCTCCTCCACGGTCTTGCCGGCAGCCTCCTTCAGGTGGAGACGCCCCGGGTCGAAGAGCTCGGCGATGCCGCTCCGTGGCTGTTCGAGGATGGCGTCGGCGAGGATCTGGCCGGCGACGTGGCCGTTCGTGATGCCCCAGGCGCTGAACCCAGTCGCGATCGAGATGTGTTTGCTGGTCGGGAGGAGCGGGCCGACCATCGGCAGGCCGTCGACGGAGTCGTAGTCCTCGTTCGTCCAGCGGTACTCGACGCTGCGGACCGGGAAGCGCCCGCGGACCTCCGCCTCCATCTCCTCGAACATGGCTGCGGTGTCCGTGCCCGCGCCGGGCGTGTATGACGCGCCGAGGAACACGAGCCAGGCGCCGCGTTCGTCCTCGAACGATCGAAGCGAGCGCGTCGGGGAGTCGGCGGAGATGAACATGCCGTCGAGGGGTGGCCCGTCCAGCAGCGCGGCGATCACGGCATGCGCGCGGGGCTTCGTGCGCGCGAAGTAGAGGCCGCGGTCCATGATCGGCAGGTGCGTCGCGAGGATGACCTTGCGCGCGGTGACGGTGTGCTGGGCGCTGGTGCTGTGATCCGTTCCGACGACGCAGGGCTCGCCTTCCTCGATACGCTCGATGCGCGTGTCCTCGAAGACGTGACCGCCGCCTTCCACCACGCGCCGCGCGAGGCCGGAGGTGTAGGCATACGGGTCGAACTGGCCCTGCGCGTCGAAGGCGACGGCACCCACCGCCGCGTCAGGCAATGGAACATCCGAGGTGAACCGCGCGGGCAGTCCAGCCTCGGTCGCGGCGTCGACCTCCTGGTGGAGCGCCGGCAACTTGCCTTGGTCGGTCGTGTAGACGTAGGCCGTGCGCGGTTCGAAGTGGGCGTCGAGGTCGGGGGACCAGCGTTCGATCGCGCGTACGGCCTCCTGGTTCGCGTCGGCGTAGAGGCGGGCCGCCTCGGCGCCGTAGGCCGTGCGGAGGTCGTGATACTTCAGCGCGTGCTGCGAGGTCACCTTCGCCGTGGAGCGCCCGGTCACTTGCCGCCCCACGCGGCGCGCCTCCAGCACCGTGACGTCGAGGCCGGCCTCCGACAGGAGTCGCGCGGCGGTCAGTCCGACGATCCCGCCGCCGACGATGGCAACGTCCGTCTCCAGGTCGTGGTCGAGTGCGGGGTATGCAGTGCCGCGGTCGGTTGCCGTCCAGAGGGCGGATGGCTCGAGCGGCTCGGAGGCAGGGTCACGGGTAGCCATGAGGCGAACCGTAGGGAGCGCTTCATCGAGAAGCCGTTCCGCGCCTCCCTCGCCTGCGACCGAAACCGCGTCAGCACTGGTGTCGGGCGAGTGATGGGCGGTCGGCCCTCGTCGGAATTGCTACACTCGAAGGGAAGTAGGGGTGCGGCGGAACCCCGGTCAGTCTCCCACCTCTTCAGCACAGCATCCCGTAACGGACGGCCCTCGGGCGGGGGTGGTCTGGCTGTCAGTCTGCGGAGACCTCATGGAAGATCCCCGGATCGTCGCCGAGCGAGTGCTCGCGAACGTCGAGCGCGTGATCATCGGCAAGAACGCCGAGGCGAGGGTCGCCCTCGTCACCCTGCTGTGTCGTGGCCACCTGCTGATCGAGGACGTCCCCGGCGTGGGCAAGACCATGCTCGCGCGCGCCCTCGCGGTGTCCACGGGATGCCGGTTCTCCCGCATCCAGTTCACGCCGGACCTGCTGCCGACCGACGTCACCGGCGTCTCGGTCTACCAGCAGAGCACGGGCGAGTTCTCCTTCCGCCCCGGCCCGATCATGGCCGAGATCGTCCTCGCCGACGAGGTGAACCGCGCGACCCCGAAGACGCAGTCCGCGCTCCTCGAAGCGATGGAAGAGCACCAGGTCACGGTGGACGGCATCACCCACCGCCTGCCCTCGCCGCACATGGTGATGGCGACCCAGAACCCCATCGAGTACGAAGGCACGTTCCCGCTGCCGGAGGCGCAGCTGGACCGCTTCCTGATGCGCATCCACCTCGGCTACCCGTCACCCACGGATGAGGTGCTGATCATGGACGCGCAGCAGTCGCGCCACCCGATCGACACGCTGGACCAGGTGGTCACGCCCGCCGAGATCACGGAACTCCAGGACGAGGTGGGCAAGATCTACGTCGACCCGCTGATCAAGCAGTACATCGTGAGCCTGGCGAACGCGACGCGTGACCACGACGCCGCCTACCTCGGCGCATCGCCTCGAGGATCGCTGGGCCTCATGCGGGCGTCCCAGGCGTTCGCGATGCTGGACGGGCGCGACTTCGTGCAGCCGGACGACGTGAAGGCGCTCGCGTACCCGGTGCTCGGCCACCGTGTGATCGTGAGCCCGAGCGCGCGCGTGCGCGACATCGACAGCGCCCAGATCGTGGAAGAGGTCCTGCAGCGCGTCGCCGTTCCCGGCGTCCGCGCGCGAGGCGGAGCGTAGGCCGTGTCCCGCCCCACCCCCGTCGGGACGCCCTCGACCGATCGAGGCAGCGCGTGGGCCTGGATGCGCAGCCACGTGAACGTGACCGTGACGGCGTTCGTCGCGGTGCTCTGCATCGTGGTCGGGTTCGCCACCGGGTTCTGGCTGCTGTTCCGGCTCGCCTACGTGATCCTCATCGCGATCCCCCTCGCGTGGTTCTGGACGCGCGAGATGGCGAAGGGCCTGGACGTCGAGGTGCGTCGCACCGACCAGCGGGTCACGCAGGGACAGCCGATCGAAGGCAGCGTGTGGATCCGCTCGCGCTCACTGCTGCCGAAGGTGTGGCTGGAGGTCGATGACCCCTCGACGCTGCCGGGGCACGCCGCGCGCCGCGTGCTGACGCTCCCCGCCCGCGGCGCGGCGTCGTGGTCCTACCGCACGAGGACGCGGCTGCGCGGGGTGTACGAGGTGGGCCCGCTGCGCGTGACGGCGCGCGACCCCTTCGGGTTCTTCCGCGTGACCCGGACGTTCGGCTCGACGGCGACCGTCCTCGTCTACCCGAGCGCGCCGGAGCTGCCGAACTTCTACGTCCCCCCGGCGAACCTCCCCGGCGAGGGACGCATCCGCCGACGCACGCACAACATCACCCCGAACGTTGCCGGGCTGCGGCCGTACGCGCCGGGCGACTCCTACAACCGCATCCACTGGCCCACCACGGCGCGCCTTGGTCAGCCGATCGTGAAGCAGTTCGAGCTCGACCCCGCGTCCGACATCTGGATCGTCGTGGACCTCCAGCGAAGCGTGCACGTCGGCGAGGGGGAGGAGTCGACGGAGGAGATGGCGGTCTCCGTCGCCGCCTCGGTCTGCCGCTACTTCATCCAGCAGAACCGCTCCGTGGGGCTCATCACCTTCGGGCAGCGCCTGAGGATCGACGAGCCGGACCGCGGCCAGAACCACTACACGCGCATGCTGGAAACGCTCGCCCTCGCGCGGGCGGTCGGCGACGCGCCGATCTCCAACCTGCTGTTCGAGGAGTCCCGGCGCTTCGGCCGCCACACGACCGTGCTCGTGATCACCCCGTCTACCGAGGAGTCGTGGCCGCTGAGCCTGATCTCGCTCGCCAGTCGCGGGGTGAAGGTCGCCGCGATCCTCGTCGAAGCGAATACGTTCGGCGACGCCCCGAGTCCCCTCGATGTCTACGGGACGCTGGCCTCGGGCGGCGTACACACGCTCACCGTGAAGCGCCGCGACGACCTCGGGCGGGTGCTCTCCGCGGGGATGGAGGACGCCCCCGCCCGGGGTGGCCTGCCACGCACCGCGAGGGGAGGCGCCTGATGGCGACCGCCCCGACGTTCGAGCAGCTCCTCGCCCGCCCCTCGCAGGCCGAGCCGCGCGAGGTGGAGCCGGAACGCGCCTGGCGCTCATGGGAGTCCTGGGTCACCTTCGGCCTCGTCCTGTTCGTCCAACTGCCCGTGGTCGGTTCGCTTCAGTCCTCCGAGTGGGTGGACGAGATGCCGAACCTCATGTTCCCGGCGCTCGCCGGCCTCTTGCTCGCGTGGACGCTCGGGCACAGCCGCCTCCGAGGGCTAACGGCCGCGGGCATCGGCGCCCTGACGGGTGTGGTGCTGGTCACCGCGCTGGTCATGCAGACCATGGAACTCGCGGACCCGACCTCCTCGGGCCTGTCGGGACGCTGGAGCGAGTTCCGGCTCCGGCTGCTGGAGTGGTTCCGCGCGCTCCTCGGCGAGGGCATCTCTGCCGACCCGCTGCCGTTCGTGGTGATGCTCGTCGCGGCCGTGTTCCTCGTCGGGTTCTTGTCGACGTGGGCGGTGGTGCGCTGGCGGAACCCGTGGGTGGCGCTGATCCCGGGCGGGTTCGTGCTGCTGACCAACATCTCCTACCTGCCGGGGCAGCCCTCGTTCCAGTTCGTGTTCTTCCTGATCGCCGCGATCCTGCTGGTCGCCCGGCTCACGTTCCTGCAGTCCGTCACCGTGTGGCGCAGCCAGGGCGTCGAGCCGCGCGAGGGCATGTCGATCGAGGTGCTGCTCGTCGGAGGCGCCGTCGCGGCAGCGTTGATCACGGCGGCATGGCTGATCCCCACCGCCAACAACTTCGGCCCCGCCGCTGACCTCTGGGGCCGCGCCTTCTCGCCGATCTCGGACCGGGTCGACGTGATCGGCCGGGTGTTCATCGGCGTCGGGTCGAAGAAACCGATCCCGATCCACGCGATGGACGCCGTCCTCCCCCTCCAGGGGAAGATCGGCCTCGACCGGGACGTGCTGTACGAGGTCATCGCGCCCGGCGAGATGAACATCCGCGGCGCCGTGTACGACGAGTACACCGGCGCCGGGTGGCGTGTCTCGGAGGCGTCCGCCGTGCCGCTCGTCGGCACCACCATCGAGGCGGCGCAGCTCGGGACGCCATCCAGCCGCGCACAGGTCCGCGAGGCGGTGCGGGTGGACATCACCGTCGTGGACGACACCGCGCCGGGGAACATCCTCCTGAGCGCCGGCGACCCGATCGCGAGCGACCAGGACGCGGACCTCATCGTGGACGCCGCGGGCGGGCCGCTGCAGCTGCGTCCCGACTCCAGGATGCGCGACGGCGACACCTACTCCACCGTCGGGACGCGCTCGGTCGCCGCGATCGAGACGCTCGGCGAGGCCGGACACGGCTACCCCGCCGACATCCTCGGCCGCTACCTCGCGCTGCCGGACGACCTCCCGCCGGACGTGCGCGAGCTCGCCCTGAACGTGGCCGGCAGCGCCCAGCACCCGTACGAGGCGGCCCGGCTGGTGGAGGAGTACCTGCGCCAGAACTATACGTTCACCTACGACATCCCTGCCCCTCCACCGGGCCGCGACGCCGTCGCCCACTTCCTGTTCGAGTCCCGCGCCGGGTACTTCGACCTCTACGCCTCCTCGATGGCGGTCATGCTCCGCACGATCGGGATCCCCAGCCGCGTGGCCGTGGGGTTCGCCCTCGACGCCTCCGACTTCGACGCGGCGACCAAGTCCTACCGCATCAGCGAGGAGGAGGCGTGGACGTGGCCGGAGGTCTACTTCCCCGGCTTCGGCTGGGTGGAGTTCAACCCCACCCCCAGCCGTGACGTCCTGGTCCGCCCGGGCGACGACAGCGAGGCGCGCGCCGCCGCCGAGAGCGAGTTCGACGACCTGTTCTTCCCGGAGGACGAGCTGTTCGCGGAGCTCACGGGTGACGGCACCCCCGCCAACCTGGACTTCGCCACGATCGAGGACGGTGAGAACGCCTTCCTCGCACTGCTCGCGCGGATCATCGGCTGGGCGCTGATCGCCGCGACCGTGCTCCTCGTGGTGCTGGTGGTCATACGGCTGAGCTGGAACCGCATCTTCCGAGGGCTGAGTCCCGCCACTCGGCGATGGGCGAAGGTGCAGCTGTTCGCGCGCCTTGCGGGCCTCACCGCCGCGCCGGATCGGACCGCCGTCGAGACGGCCGAGGACCTCGGGCCGCGGTTGCGCTCGCCGCAGGCCGCGGACGCCACGGTCGCCCTCGCGCAGTCGTACACGCGCGCCCGGTACGGCCGTGCGGAGGGCGTCACCGAGAGCGATGAGGAGACCGCACGCCTCGAGGGCGAGTACCGGCGCGTGCGGGGGGCGCTCGTGCGGATGGCCCTCCAGCGACTCACTCGCCTCGGGCGGGTGCAGGGTGGGCCGCTAGCGCGGCGGGACGCCGCCGCCGGAGCTACTCGGTAGCGGGTTCAGCTCATTCGCCCGCTGCGAGAGTTCCAGGATCCGCATCGCCTCCTCCAGCGTGACCTCCGGCCCCAGCTCGCCGAGCGCCTGCTCGAGGGCGCTCTGAGCCTCCTCCAGCGTCGTGATGCCCTCGCCGCTGGGAGCGCCGCCCTCGCCTCCGGTGCCGGTGCCGGGACTGCCGGGCTGCTCGCTCGGTGAGCCGGCGGGCTCCTCGCCCTGGCCGGGCTGGTCGGAGGGGTCGCCTTCGCCCTCCGCCGTTCCCTCGCCGGGCTCACCGCCGCCGTCCTGGGGGTTGCCCTCACCCTCGCCGTCGTCGCCGCTGCCGGGATCCGGTGGGGGCGCCTCGGGTGGTTCGGTCGGCGCCATCAGTCGCAGCACCAGCTCCAGGTTGGCCTTCGCGTCCTGATCGCTGGGATCGATGCGGAGCGCCGCCTGGTAAGCGTCGCGCGCGGCGACGAGGTCCGCCGCGCGGAAGTGCGTGTTGCCGAGCGTGTACAGCGCGAGGGCGGATGTGGCGCCCTCGCCGGCCTCTTCCGCGAAGACGCGCGCTTGCTCCGCTGACGCGATCGCCTCCTCGACGCGCCCCAGCTCGTGGAGGGCGTTCGCGATGTTGTAGTTGACCGCGGCGTCCTGTGGCACCGACTCCGCCGCCTGCCGGTACTCGGCGAGCGCCTCCTCGAAGCGGTCGGCCTCGTACGCGTCGTTGCCCGCGCGGACGTGCTGCCACGCCGCCGTCCCGCACCCCGCCACGATGAGCCCCGCGAGGACGGCAAGCGCGGCGGAGATGACCCCACCGCGCAGGCGCGGCAGGCGGGTCGCGGCGCCCTCGCCCAGCATCGCGACGAGCAGCAGGAGGGCAGCTGCACCGCCCGCGAACCACGCGTACCGCTCGACGGGTTCGCGCTGCTCGCCCTCGCCGAACTGCGTCTGCTGGAGACGCCGGAACTCCACGGCGAGGCCGGGGATGCGCTCGCTCGTGCGGAAGGACGCGCCGGTCTGCTCCGCGATCGCGTCGAGGACCTCGGGCTGCGCGACGCTGACATCGGTGCCGCCGCTGTCCTCGGGCAACGCGGTGGGGTTCGAGGTGCCTGCGAACACCGTGTAGATGCGGATGCCGCGGCGCTCGGCGAAGTCGATCGCCTCCTGGTAGCCGCCCTGACCATCCTCCGAGGTCGCGTCCGCAGACAGGTCCTCGCCGTCCGAGACCAGGAGCACGGCCTGCGTGCGGGCAGCGTCCTCGACGTCCAGCAGCCGGAACGCCTCCGCGAGGGCGCCGCGGAAGTTGGTGCCGGGCTCGACCAGCGGGGCCTCCACCTGGGCGCGCGTGATCAGAGACGAGACGACCGGCAGGTCCACGGTCAGGGGCGCCCTCGCGAAGGCGTCGCCCGCGAAGACGACGAGGCCGACGCGGTTCCCCGTCATGTGCGTGAGCATTTCGGCCAGCCCGGCGGCAGCGGCCCGTGCCCGGCTCGGCGGTACGTCCTCCGCCTCCATCGAGCGCGACACGTCGAGGGCGACGATGACGTCGATGCCCCGCTGCGTGAGCGCCTGGTCGTCCTCGCCCCACTGCGGGCGGGCGGCGGCGACCACGGCGAGGACCGCCGAGATGACGACCAGCAGCCCGATGATCGCCCGCAGGCGCCGGCTCCGCGGTACGCGCAGCCCCGGCGGTCCGCCGAGGACCTCGGACGCCGCGCGACGCCGGCGCGTCGCGTAGGCGAGGGCGACGAGGGCGACCAGCGGGATCACCAGCCCGGCGAGGAGCCACGGCGCGCCGAAGGTGAGGCTCATGCCGCTCATGGCTGCCTCCGGAGCCACGTGGAGCGCAGGCCCACGTCCACCAGCACCAGTCCCGCCGCGGCGAACGCGAGCCACGGCCCGTACTCGCGCCACGCGATGAACTCGCGCTCGCCGACCCGCGACCGTTCGAGCGCGCCGATCTCGGCGTACGCCGCCTCGAGCTCCTCGGGCGTACGGGCGTCGAAGAAGGCGCCTCCCGTGAGGCCGGCCATCTCCTCCATCGCCGGGACGTCGATGTCCCGCGAGCCCGGCCCCGTGAGGCCGATGGTGTAGAGCCGCACATCGAGGGCCTCCGCCACGCGGGCGGCGGCGAACGGCTCGATCTCGCCGGCGTTGTTCTCGCCATCGGTCAGCAGCACGACGACACGGCTGCGCGCCTGCGAGTCCTCGAGCAGCGTCAGCCCCTCCGCGATCCCGAGGCCGATCGCGGTGCCGTCCTCGATCAGCCCGGGGCCCAGGTCCTCGATGCGCCGCTGGATCGCCTGGACGTCGTTGGTGAGCGGCGAGAGCGTGAGCGCGCGCGACTGGAACGCGACGAGGCCGAGGCGGTCGCCCTCCAGCGTCTCCGCGAACTCATCCAGGACGCGGCGCGCCGCCTGCAACCTCGACTCGTCCTCGCTCGCCGCCTGCGACATCGAGGAGGACACGTCCACCACCGCGACGATGTCGATCCCCTCCTCCGGCAGCGTGGTCAGCGCCAGCCCCTCCCGAGGACGCGCCGCCGCGAGGAGCAGCAGGAGGATCGCCAGCGCGCGAAGGACGTCGGGAAGCCGCCGCAGCCTCGTGCGGACCGTGGGACGCGCGGCCGCGGCGAGCGGGCCGGTGTCCGCCACCACGGCCGCCGGCCGCTGCTGCATGAACTGCGCGCCGAGGATCCCGAGCGCGGGCACCAGTGCCAGCAGCACCAGCGGTGCGCCGAACTCGATCCCAGAGCCGACGACATCGAAGGTCACGAGGCCACCGCCTCATCTCGATCGGGGTCGAGCTCCTCGGGCGCAACTTCGGGACGGGGGCGGGAGAGCTCGATGATCTCGAACGCGACGGTGAGATCGTGGTCGGCGGAGGCGGGGTCCGGGTACTGCCGTGCGTACACGGCGCGGTCGCACCGGTCCAGGAGTCCGCTGACCAGCCGCGCCTGCCAGCGGTCGACCCCGTGCGATGTCATGCGCGCCTCGAGCTCGGTGGAGGTGAGCGCGGTCGCGTTGAACCCGAACCGCTCCCCGAGGTACTCGCGCACCACTGCCGCGATCGTGCCGTAGAAGCGCTGGAACTCCGCCTCGTCCGCCAGATCCGCATGCTGCACCCCAGCCAGCCGCGCTCGCGCCGCGCGCTCGGCGAGGTCGAGCGGTTCGCCCTCGGGCTCCGGTTCGCGCCGCCGCAGCCGTCGCACGCCGAGCACCCCGAGTCCGAGCAGCACCGCGACACCGAGGGCGATCGCGGCGGGGACGAGCCAGGCAGGTGGCGCGCCCTCGATGTCGAGTGGGGGCTTCAGTGGGCGCAGCACCTCGTCGCCCGGCTGGCGGACGGAGACCACCGGCACCTGCGCGCCGGGGGCCTCGAACGCTCCGCTCTCGCCCTCCTCGTCGATCCACCTCACGAGGACGGGCCCGCTCTCCACGGGGCCGAGCGTGAACAGCTGGTAGCGGAACGTCGTCTCGCTGACCTGCGTCCCGTCCGGCTGCGTCGTGAGCGACGTCTCGCCAGCGTTGAGCACCTCGGCGCCCTCGATGTCGGGGAGGGGCACCGTGACGACGACGCTCGCCGGGTGCTCCACGCGCACGCTGAGGACGACGCGATCGCCGATCGTCGCCTCGGACTCTCGGAACGCGACCGTGGCGGTGACGCCCTCGGGCGCCTCCTGAGCCGCGAGCAGGGCCGGGGCGAGGGCGAACAACCCGGCGAGGACGGCGACGAGCGCGCGTCTCATGCCATCACCTACGCGCGCCGGCGGAAGAAGGAGGCCACGGGGGCAACGACGTCAGCGTCGAGGTGGATGGGGACGCGCTCCACGCCCGCACGGCTGAGGGCCAGGTCACGCTCGGTGGCGCGCTCCGCGGCAGCCTCGCGGTACGCCTCGCGGACGGCGCGGCTGCCGGTGTCCACCACCAGCCGCCGTCCGCTCTCGGCGTCGAGCACGTCGAGGAGGCCGACATCGGGCAGTTCGAGGTCGAGCGGATCGACCAGGGTGAGCGCGATCACGTCGTGGCGTCGGGCGAGCGTCTGGAGGGACGCCGCATACCCCTCCGTGAGGAAGTCCGAGATCACGAACACGACCGAGCGCCGTCGCAGCACGCGCGACAGGTGGTCGAGGGCGGGCGCCATCGCCGTCCCGCGCCCCCCACCGCTCCCCGGCTCGATGTCCGCGAGGAGCACGTCGCGCACCTGCCGGAGGACGTGGCGCGTACCGCGCCTCGGCCGCACGAACGCGTCGACGCCGTCGCTGAACAGCAGGAGCCCGGTGCGGTCGTTGTTGTAGGCGGCGGAGAACCCCAGCAGCGCGACAAGCTCCGCGGCCGCGCGCAGCCGCCCACCCTCGGGAGTCGCCGCGAGCATCGAGGGCGACCGGTCGACGACCGAGACGACGGTGAGGTCGCGCTCCTCGACGAACTCCTTCACCCACGGCGTGCCCATGCGGGCGGTGACGTTCCAGTCGATGCGGCGCACGTCGTCGCCCGGTACGTACTCGCGCGCCTCGGCGAACTCGATGCCGGAACCACGGAAGACCGAGCGGTAGTTCCCCGCCACGCCGGAAGCCGCGAGCTTGCGGGTGCGGATCTCGATCCCGCGCACGCGGCCCATCAACCCCGGGGGCAAGAGCCCCGCGGGGAGCGCCGTCCTCGACTCGCCTCGGGATGGCATCAACCGCGCCTAGGGGATGCCCACGCCTTCGAGGAGGCGCGTGACAACCTGGTCTGCACTCACGCCCTGCGCCTCGGCCTCGTAGGTCAGCACCAACCGGTGGCGCAGCACGTCCGGCGCGATCGCCTTCACGTCCTCCGGCGTCACGTAGTCGCGGCCCGCGATGAAGGCGTACGCCTGCGCGGCCCGCGCGAGGAACACCCCGGCGCGTGGTGACGCTCCGAACTCCACCAGGGGAGCGAGGTCGTCCATGCGGTGGCGCTCCGGCTCGCGGCTCGCCTCCACCAGCCGCACGATGTACTCGCGGAGACGGTCGTTCAGGTCCACCTGCTTCACGGCGTCGCGCAGGCGGGCGATCTCCGCGATCGAGATCACTGGCCGCGGTTCGGCATCCTCGGCGTCGAGCGCCTGCGCGAGGATCGCGCGCTCCTCGTCGCGCTCCGGGTACCCCACCACGATCTTCATCATGAACCGGTCGAGCTGCGCCTCGGGCAGCGGGTAGGTCCCCTCCTGCTCGATCGGGTTCTGCGTCGCGAGCACCAGGAACGGACTCGGCAGCGGCAACGACTCCCCGCCGATGGAGACCGTGCGCTCCTGCATCGCCTCGAGCAGCGCGGACTGCACCTTCGCCGGCGCGCGGTTGATCTCGTCGGCCAGCACGATGTTGGCAAAGACCGGCCCGCGGCGGACGTGGAAGTCCCCGTCCTGCGGGTTGAAGATCAGCGTCCCCGTCACGTCCGCCGGCAGCAGGTCCGGCGTGAACTGGATCCGCGCGAACGAGCACTCGATGGCGCGCGCCAGCGTCGAGACGGTGAGCGTCTTCGCGAGCCCCGGGACGCCCTCGATCAGTGCGTGGTTGTTCGTGAGCAGGGCGATCAGCAGCCGATCCACCAGCGCGTGCTGCCCGACGATGACGCGCCCCACCTCCGCGCGGATCGCGTCGACCTCGGCGTGCTGGGACTCGTGCTGTTGGGATGCCAGCGATCGCTCCGCGCGCCGGGAGGCCTCCAGCGGTTGCGGGTCGGACGACTGTGGGGATTCAGCCGGCTGCGCCATGGCGTACCTCGGGTCAGGGTGGTCATCCGAGTGTACCGGAGCGCGCTTCGCCTGGTGGCGACCGGGGTCCGGCCGCGTGTCGACCAGCGGATGCGGGCCAGAGCCCTCTGGCACTCAGCGTCCCGAGG
>Ga0265293_10009372_pt1 | contig 14100 bp, 14 predicted proteins | sample Munlanlewell138R_FD_192505 | JGI IMG/M metagenome (GOLD analysis project Ga0265293, IMG submission 192505) | Leachate microbial communities from a municipal landfill in Southern Ontario, Canada - Leachate well 138R | ecosystem: Engineered > Solid waste > Landfill > Unclassified | place: Canada...
AATTAGTGGAGAGATAATGACACAAACAATGATGATAACCAAGAGACAACAATCAATTGCCAAATTAATTAACGACCCTATTTAATTGTGGTTTTTGTTTTGGGTGTCCCTGTGTCAAAGTCAGGAAGAGTTTTATTTTACTATTTGCGCTGATGGTACTGTTCTTTTAAGGGTGGAAGAGTAAAACGACGCCACTTTTATAAAACCTTATACAGTAATGTGTGAGGTTTTTTGTGTTTTTGTATTGATGGATTATGTTCCTTTTTATTCGTTTTAGGAGCAGTCTGTGTATGGTGCTTCCAAATACTGTGTTTTACGCTTATTTTAATTTCAATAGGCAGTTAATTAAATTTTCTTAAGCTTTTTATGATTACGGAAATCAATTATACTGCTATACGCATGCTGGTCAAAATGTTTAAAATAAAAGTGTTGTTAAATCAAATTACTTTTAGTATTATTAGCACGGATATGATATAATCCTAATTGAGATTCTTGCCTCTTTTAGCAAAATCAAATTCATTAGAATTTCACTAATTACTAAACTATTAATTACTAAATTATGAAAAAAGTAACATTTAAAGCTGCCTTGAGTATGGCTGCTGTTTTCTTTACGTTAAATTTAAATGCTCAATGCCTTACTATTTCATGTCCACCAAACATTACAGAAAACAGTGATCTAGGACAATGTGGTGCAGTTATAAACTATACCGCACCGGTAGGAATCGATTTTTGTAATAGTCAAAGTTTTACTTTTACAAATTGTGGTGTTTCTGGGAGATTGGGTCCAACTCAAGCTGAAGTTACAAACGAATACAGTGGCGGACCACTGGCTGGACAGGTGACTATTAATACCCAAGGTATTCAGGAATGGACAATTCCATATACAGGGATGTATACTATTGAGGTTGCAGGCGCTAAAGGTGGTGATGCAACTGGAGTGTATGAAGGTGGATTAGGTGCTTTAATGAAAGGTGACTTTCAATTAACTGCTGGAGATTTATTAAAGATAGCTGTCGGTCAAAAAGGAGAAAATACTTCTTATGCAGGTGGTGGCGGAGGTAGTTTTGTTTCCTTTAATAATAATCCACTTATTATTGCTGGTGGTGGCGGAGGTGGAAATAGTATCACGAATAAGAATAATGGATATGATGCCGTGACCGGAACTGATGGTGTAGCTTCTTTTACTCCAGGAGGAACAGGAGGAAATGGTGCAAATGGCGGTATGACTCAAGGTGGAGCGGGATATTTGTCGGACGGTCTGAATTTAGGATCGTCTGGGACTGCTGCTGCTCAATCCTTACTTAATGGAGCAGCCGGAGGTCACGGTTATGGCAATTATTGGGGAGGTTTTGGTGGCGGTGGTGCTGGTTTCGGCGGTGGCGGTGGCGGCGGCGGTTATTCTGGCGGTAGCGGCGGTAAGTATACGGTTTCTGTTGCTGAGGCTCCTGGTGGGGGAGGTGGCTCTTTTAATTCAGGAACAAACCAATTCAATAGTGCTGGTGTAAATTCATCGCACGGTTATGTAACAATCACTTATAATGGTACAGTGACTACCACTCAAACAGCTGGGCTAGCAAGTGGTTTGATATTTCCTGTAGGGACAACAACTAATTCCTTTGAAGTAAGTGACGGTAGCGGTGCTTCTATTTTATGTTCATTCGATGTGGTTGTCGAAGATATAGAAGCTCCTGAACCTGATATAACATCTTTACCAGATTTGGTAGCAGAATGTAAAATATACTCATTGGATCAAGCAACTGCAACAGACAATTGTGACGGAACGGTATATGGTTCACACAATATGTCTTATCCAATAACTTCGAGTTCAACTTTAATATGGACATTTGTTGATGCTGCAGGTAACACGTCAACGCAGACACAAGAAGTAATTATTTCTGGTCTTAATGTGGATGTAACTGTTAATGATCCTACTTTAATTGTTAATAATTCACAGCCTGGAATTACATATCAATGGATAGATTGTGTTAGCGGAATTTCAATTGCTGGAGCGAATGGACAATCGTTTACACCAATTGTAAATGGAGACTATGCTGTAGTGGTAACATACGATAACTGTATAAATGTTAGTTCATGCTATGGAATATACACAGTAAGTGTAAGTGAAGAATCAACTTCTAAATTTAAATTATATCCAAATCCAAATAATGGGCAGTTTATAGTTGAATCAGTATCAGATGTAGAGCGTTTTACGGTTGTTGATGGAAGTGGTAGAATAGTGTTTGAAGGAACTCCGAAATCTACGTCATTTGAAGTTAATTTAAATGCATATGATTCGGGTATGTACTTTCTACACGTGAATGATAAAGTTATGAAGGTGGTAAAGCAATAGTTGACAATATATTTATGAGACATCCCTATATATAATGTATAGGGATGTTCTTGTTTTCCAAATAACTCATTCAAAATCTCATTAATTAACAGATTAATATTTGCTTATGTTACTTTAGAAATTCCATTAGGAGCTTTTTTAGAGCTTCAAATTGCTAGGATTTTTATAGTTACTAATCTTGGTTGAAGGTTAGGTCTAATCAATTCTTAAAACAAAAAAAGCCTTCCGATGAGGGAAAGCTTTCTAAATATTTTTAGCCTAATTTTTATTAAATCTTCATTATATCTGCTTCTTTGGCATCAATAATTGAATCGATTTTTTTAACAAAATTATTGGTTACATCTTGAATTTCTGCTTCTGCAGTTTTGGCATCGTCTTCAGAAAGACCATCATTTTTTAATTCTTTGATGTAATCCATAGCATCTTTACGGTTGTTGCGAACACTTACTTTAGCTTGCTCTCCTTCAGCTCTAGCAATCTTTGCCAATTCTTTTCTTCTCTCCTCTGTAAGCATAGGAATGGTAATGATTAGCATTTCGCCATTGTCCTGAGGTGCTAATCCTAAATTTGCATTGATGATAGCTTTGGCACATGCTCCTAGGATACTTTTTTCCCATGGTTGAACCGTTAAAGTTCTTCCATCTAAAGTCCCTATGTTGGCTATTTTAGATAAATTTGTCATACTACCATAATAATCTACCAAAACACCATCTAGCATATCGGGAGTAGCCTTCCCTGTTCGTATCTTACGTAATTCTGATTCTAAGAAAGTTAAGCTTTTGTTATTAGCCGACTTAAACTCCTTTATAGTCTCATTTGTTTCCTCTGTCATTACTTATAGTTATTAAAAACCTTTGAATATAATATACAAATTTAATAAAGAATTTCTTAAGCTACAATTGTGCCAACAGATTCTCCCATAATAATGCGTTTCAAATTCCCTTCTACATTGATATTAAATACTATTATAGGTAGGTCATTTTCTTTACATAATGTAAAAGCGGTCATATCCATAACGTTTAAACCATTAGAATATACATCATCGAATGAAATTGTTTCATATTTTACAGCTGTTGAATCTTGTTCTGGGTCTTTTGTGTAAATACCATCTACACGAGTTCCTTTAATAATTACATCTGCATTGATTTCAATTGCACGTAAAGAAGCTGCTGAATCTGTAGTGAAATAAGGATTTCCTGTACCAGCTCCAAAAATTACAACTCTTCCTTTTTCAAGATGACGAACAGCACGTCTTCTTACATAGGGTTCAGCAATTTCTTTCATTTCTATTGCAGATAAAAGTCGTGAATCAATTCCTGCTGTTTCCAACGCGGATTGTAATGCCATTGCATTAATCATTGTGGCCAGCATTCCCATGTAATCTCCATGTGTTCTGTCCATTCCTCCTTCTTCTGCCTGTACTCCTCTGAATATGTTTCCTCCTCCAATTACGATTCCGAGCTCAACACCTAAATCTGTAATTTCCTTGATTTGCTCTGCATATTTGGTTAGTCGTGCATTGTCAATGCCAAATTGTTTATCTCCCATAAGTGACTCACCACTTAACTTTAACAGAACTCGTTTATACTTCATGTTCAAGAATCGTTATACGTTTATAATTTTCATGCAAAATAAGACAAAAAAAAGAGAGAAACAATGTTCTCTCTTTTTTAGTTTTAAATATTGATTAGCTTAATGAAAAGCGCTTAAAATCAGTAACTGTTAATCCAGACTCAACTGAGTTTAAAAATTTTTCAACAGTCAATTTGTTGTCACGAACAAAGTCTTGACTCAACAAAGTGTTCTCTTTGAAAAATTTATTCAATCTACCTTGAGCGATTTTATCTGCTAAATCTGCTGGTTTCCCTTCTTCAATAGCTTGTTCTCTTCCAACTTCTAGTTCACGGTCGATAATATCTTGCGCAATACCTTCTTTCTTCAGAGCGATAGGATTCATCGCAGCAACTTGCATTGCAACTTGTTTTCCTGCCTCATCGTTCTCAGCACCTGTTTTATTAAGACCAACTAGTGCTGCTAATTGGTTTCCTGGGTGATTGTATGCTACAACAGATGTTGCTGATACTTTTCCGAAATTAGTAACATCTAACTTCTCTCCAATAACACCGATTTGTTCAATTAGTTTATCTTCAACAGTTAGTTTCTCGTTGAATTGTAGCTTCTTTAAATCTTCTACATTTGAAACGTCATTTTTAATACCAACTTCTAAGACTGATTTTACAAAGTTTTGGAAATCTTCGTTTTTAGCAACAAAGTCAGTTTCACAGTTTAATTGAATGATGTATCCAACTTCACCTTTCGATTCTGCATATATAAGACCTTCTTTAGCTTCGTTGTCTCCACGCTTAGCAGCAACTTTCTGACCTTTTTTACGTAAAAAGTCAACTGCTTTTTCCATGTCGCCATCCGCTTCAACTAGAGCTTTTTTGCAGTCCATCATACCTGCACCTGTCTGTTTTCTTAAGTCATTAACCTGACTTGCTGTAATTGCCATAATATTTTAAATTACAAAAAATTATTATTCTGATTTATCTTCAGCCTTAACCTCTGTTTTCACATCAGTTTTTACTTCTTCTTTAGCCTCTGATTTATCTTCTTCTTTTGTTTCTTTAGAAGCTTCTTTTTTAGCTGCTTTTTCTTCGTCAGCTTTTATTTTGTCTTCTTTTTTGTTTGCTTCTTCTGCTTTTTTATCAGCATCTTGCTTAGATTTTGCTGTTTTGCGCTCTTCTAAACCTTCTTCAATTGCTGCAATAACATGATCCATGATAATAGCAACTGATTTTGAAGCATCATCGTTCGCTGGAATTGGGAAATCAACTAATTTTGGATTTGAGTTTGTATCAATCATCGCAAAAGTTGTAATTCCCAAACGAACTGCTTCTTTCAAAGCAATATTTTCTTTCATTACGTCAACGATGAAAACTGCAGCTGGCTGACGAGTCATATCAGCAATAGAACCAAAGTTCTTTTCTAGTTTCTCACGTTGTCTAGTAATGAATAAACGCTCACGTTTCGATAATGTATCCCATGTACCGTCTGATTGCATTTTATCGATAGTCGCCATCTTACGGACAGACTTTCTAGTTGTAGCGAAGTTAGTTAACATTCCACCTGTCCAACGTTCAGTAACGTAAGGCATGTTGATTGCTTTAACTCTATCTGCAACAATTTGTTTTGCTTGTTTTTTAGTTGCAACAAATAAAATCTTTTTACCTGACTTTGCAATTTGTTTCATAGCTAAACAAGCTTGCTCTAAATGAGCTATTGTCTTATTTAAATCAATAACGTGAATACCCTTTTGCTCATCAAATATATATGGAGCCATTGCTGGGTTCCACTTTCTTTTGAGGTGACCGAAATGAACACCTGCATCTAAAAGTTCTTTAAAATCTGCTTTTTTTGACATTTTAATTTTTTTTCGTGTTTACGTTCCTTTAGTAATCAATGACAGAGGGTTCTTTCGAAAAGTGCTCCACCACTTGGATACTAAACAAGCGCCAAATAAAGTAATTGTAAGTTTAACGTTTCGAGAATTGAAACTTCTTACGTGCTCCTGGTTGACCTGGTTTCTTACGTTCAACCATTCTTGGGTCACGTGTCATTAAACCTTTTGCTTTCAATAATGGCTTGTACTCTTCGTCTATTTTAACTAAAGCACGTGCAATTCCTAAACGAATAGCTTCTGCTTGACCGTTGATTCCACCACCGTGTACATTAACTGTAACGTCATATTGACCTAAAGTTTCTGTAACAGAAAATGATTGTTGAACTTTAGCTTGTAAAGTTGCAACTGGAAAGAAAGTTTTAAAGTCACGCTTGTTTATTGTAATTTCACCTGTTCCAGGCTTCATGTAAACACGTGCTACAGAAGTTTTTCTTCTTCCTAATGTGTTAATAATTTCCATACTCATTATTTGATTGATTCAAGATTAATCGTTTCTGGCTTTTGTGCAGCATAATCATGCTCAGAACCTACAACAACCTTTAGGTTTCTGTATAACTGACTACCTAATTTATTTTTAGGTAGCATACGCTTTACAGCCATTTCTACTAAACGCTCTGGACGTTTTTCTCTTAATTGCTCGGCAGTCAATGAACGCTGTCCTCCTGGAAAACCTGTGTGACGAATGTATGTTTTCGCCTCCCACTTATTACCGCTCATGCTCACTTTCTCTGCATTGATTACGATGACATTGTCACCACAATCTACGTGAGGAGTGAAGTTTGGCTTGTGTTTTCCACGGATCAATTGCGCTACTTTACTCGCCATACGCCCTAGCGTCTCGCCTTCTGCGTCCACCAATAACCACTTCTTTTCAGCGTTTTCTTTATTGATAGAGACAGTTTTGTAACTTAATGTATCCACTTCTTTTATTTTAATATAAGACAATAATCCCAAAATTTGGGGATGCAAATATATAACTTAAAGATTTGAATAACAAACACCAGTTGAAAAGAATTATAAAAATATTCGGGATTTGTATTTGTAGAAGGGCTTTTGACCAAATTTACACAATATATTTATATTGATTTCATATTTCCGAAAAAAAATAATGGACTGAGTTTTTGATGTTAAAGAACCATTTTAAATTGGGCTTTTATAATTAGGAATTTCTTTTGCTCGAATTAATCAGTTCTCCAAAAGGCCTATTCTATTTTTGTTTTACCTTTGGAAACTTACATATATTAATCTTCAGGAAATGAATAAACATTTTTTTATCTTAGTGCTTGCGGTGTTTTTTTTCACTCAAGCCAGTGCTCAAAAGGAGCTTACATTGGAACAGGCTGTATTGGGCCAGTATCAACAGTTTTACCCAGACCATGTTTTTGGATTTAATTGGATTGAAAACTTGAAAAAATATTCTTATTTGAAACAATATCGAACTTTGGTAGTTGGTGAAGTTGGTGGCGAGGAGAAGGAAGTGTTAAACATTTCTGATATTAATGAAGCGCTAGATGTGAAGTTTAGTTATTTCGCAGGAATCAAATGGAAAGATGAAAAAACTATTGTTTTAAATTTTCAAAACACAATTGTTACCTATAATTTAGAGTCAAAAGAAGGAACGAAAATTGAATTGCCCGAAAATGCAGAGCGCTCTACTTTTGATAATCAGTACAATCACATTGCTTATACAGTTGACAATAATTTGTTTTATACTTCTGTCGAAAGGTTTAATCAGATTGCAGTAACGGGCAACGATGACAAAAACATAGTTTCAGGGCAAGAAATTGCTAGAAGTGAAATGGGAATTACCCAAGGGATATTCTGGTCTCCTACAGGAACTAGTTTAGCGTTTTATCAAAAAGATGAATCTTATGTGCATGATTATCCTCTTTTAAATATTTTGGAAACCCCTGGAACACTAAACTCTATTAAATATCCAATGGCTGGAAAATCAAGCGAAAGAGCAAAACTTGGTATTTATAATTTAAAGAGTAAAAAAACTGACTTCATAACTACCAGAAATGGAGAGGAGAATTACTTGACGAATGTGAGTTGGACACCAGATGAGCAGTTTATCATTCTAGCTGAAGTTGCTCGTTCTCAAAAGCACATTTGGGTTCAAAAATATAAAACAGACGGAACTTTAGCGAAAACACTTTTCGAAGAGAAAAAAGATACTTGGGTAGAACCAGAGAAACCAGCTTGTTTTCCATCAAAAAATAGTAATGATTTTGTTTGGGTTAGTGAACGTGATGGATTTGATAATTTGTATTATTATTCTATCGATGGACAATTAAAAATGCAATTGACGAAGAATAAATTCATGTTGAAAGAGATTGTTGCAGCGCAACAGGGTGAAGTGTTCTTTACTGCCACAGGAGAAAATCCATTGAATACACTATTATATAAGGTAAGCACTAAGGGAAAGCAAGTCTTACTTACCAAAGAAGAGGGAACGCACAGTGCAGAAGTAAACCCTACAGGGGAATATATATTTGATCAATATTCTGCACATGATATTCCAAACAGAGCTCTAATTCGTAAATCGAATGGAAAGGAAATAAAGACGTTGATAGATGCCGAAGATAAATTAGCAGATTATAACTTATCAAAAGCTGAAATTAAATCTATTAAATCGAAAGACGGAGTTGATTTGTATACACGTTTGATAAAACCTAAAGATTTTGACCCAGCAAAAAAATACCCCGTTCTAATCTATGTTTATGGTGGTCCACATGCACAAATGATTACCAATAGTTGGTATGATGGTGCGAGTTTATGGATGCATTGGATGGCCAATCAAGGGTATATTGTTTTTACACTTGATAACCGTGGTTCTGGAAATAGAGGAGTGGAGTTCGAGCATATTATTCACCGTAATTTAGGTGTTATAGAGCACCAAGACCAATTGGAAGGAGTGAATTATTTAAGCGGATTTGATTTTATAGATACGAGTAGGATAGCAGTTCATGGTTGGAGTTATGGTGGTTTTATGACTGGAACCATGATGATGAAATCACCTAATGTGTTTAAGGTTGGGGTTGCTGGAGGACCTGTAACTGATTGGAAGTATTATGAAGTAATGTATGGTGAACGTTACATGGATACACCAGAGGAGAATAAAGAAGGATATGAGAAAACAAGTTTGTTAAATCAAGCGGAAAACTTGAAAGGAGATTTGTTGTTAATTCATGGGACTTCAGATCCTGTTGTAGTAATGCAGCACAATCTTTCTTTGGTGAAGAAGTTTGTTGATTTGGGAATTCAGGTTGACTTTTTTCCTTATCCTATGCATGAGCACAATGTGAGAGGAAAAGACAGAGTGCATTTAATGCAAAAGGTACTGGATTATGTGATTGATAATAATCAGTAGGGTATTTATAGTTGGAATTAAAAAAAAACAAAAATGGCAGCAAATTAATTATTTGCTGCCATTTTTGTTTTTTTTTGAATAATTTTAAGATTATCTAAACTTAACTTTTCCCATTAATTTAGAGATCAACTTAACATCTTCTAACGTGGGCTCTTCTGCGAAGCAATTTATATTAAGCGAAGAAATACTCTTTTGCAAATGTGAAAAGGCCAATTTCACCATTTCGTTGTGATCAAAAGCCAATTCTGGCAATTCTTTCAATGCAACCCATTGTGCTGATTTCGCATCATCATTTCCTTTAGGTTGCATACCTTTCCTTTTCATAAGAATATAGTGTGCTATAGAGATTACTCGGAATCGAGGATCTCTTTTTACTTCTCCGAAAGTGTAGAATTGCTTCATGAACTCTACAGTAATACCTGTTTCCTCTTTTAATTCACGAACTGCTGCTATTTCTGGGGTTTCTTTATCTTCAATAAACCCTCCTGGTACAGCCCAGTTTTTTCCGTTAGCGGCTTTCTTGCGTTCGATTAATAAAAGGTACAGACCTGTCTCGTCGTAACTGAAAACAACTGCGTCTGCGGCAATTTTTATGTTTTGTTGAATGCTCAAAATCTTGTTTTAATATGTTGTGTATGGATATTTCTCCAAAGCTTTTTCTAAGCAAATAAGGGCTTTTTGAAGTTCTTTCTTTTCCAAAACATAAGCAATACGTGCTTCTTTCTTTCCAAGTCCTGGTGTAGCATAGAAACCGCTTAGTGGCGCCATCATTACTGTGTTTCCTTCGTGTTCGAAATCTTCAAGTAACCATTGACAGAAATGTTCTGTGTCTTCAACTGGAAATTCAGCAATAGCGTAAAATGCTCCTTTTGGTTTTGGGCAATTAACACCTTTGATTTTGTTTAATCCATCAACCATAATATCTCGACGAGCAACATATTCAATCGTTACTTCATCAAAATAAGATTGTGGCGTGTCAAGTGCTCCTTCAGCTGCAATTTGTGCGTATGTTGGTGGAGAAAGTCTTGCTTGTGCAAATTTCATTGCAGCATCCATGAATCTTTTGTTTTTAGAAATCAAAGCTCCAATTCTAGCACCACACATGGAGTATCTTTTAGAAACGGAGTCTATTAGAACTACATTTTCTTCCATTCCTTTTAAGTTCATTACAGAGAAAGGTTTCGCTCCATCGTAGCAGAACTCTCTGTAAACTTCGTCAGCAAATAAGAAAAGGTCTTTCTTTTTAACAAGCTCACTTAATTTCTCAAGTTCTTCTTGTGAATATAAATAGCCCGTTGGATTTCCTGGGTTACAAATTAAAATTGCTTTTGTTTTAGAAGTTATTTTCTTCTCAAATTCCTCAATAGAAGGCAGTGCAAATCCATCCTCGATAGAAGAAGTTACCGGCACGATATTGATTCCTGCTTGAGTTGCAAAGCCATTGTAGTTTGCATAAAACGGTTCAGGTATAATTACTTCATCTCCTGGATTCAATCCTACTGAAAATCCGAAAAGCAAAGCCTCTGATCCACCTGTAGTTATGATAATTTCGTCTTGTGTTACTTGAATATCATTTTTCGAATAATATTCTGCCAATCCTTTTCTGTAAGACTCAAATCCTGCAGAGTGAGAGTACTCCAATACTTTAACTTCTGCATTTTTTACTGCATTTCTTGCAGATTCAGGAGTTTCGATATCGGGCTGACCTATGTTGAGATGTATTACGTGCTTTCCTTGTGATTTCGCAGCCTCAGCAAAGGGTACCAACTTTCTAATTGGTGAAGAAGGCATGCTAATAGCTTTAATTGATAATTCTGGCATATTTTCTTTCTATTATATTTGCTTCAAAAATAACTAAGACCTTTTGATTATATATCGTTTTTCAGAAAGATTATCTCAAAATGTATTGAAATCTACACTGCCCAAAGTATAAAGTAAAGATTAAAGTCACCTATTAATCAATGAAAACGCTAGTTTAGTAGGTGAAAAGAAAAAAAGTCATAATCTTACCAACCTTTACTAACTTAGTTACGTCTTAATATTTGTTGAACTGTAATAATTCATTGGATTGATTTTTGCTAGTTTGATAATTAAGTTTATATTTGAAATTAATAATTTTTAAAACCAGTTGCTTATAGAAACATTTTTACTCTAAAACAAAGAATTACATTTTAATAGTTAATCTCTAAACTGAGTAACAATGAACTTATCTAAACTAGAAGATAAACAACTGGTATCTTTATATACTGAAGGACAAGAAAAAGCATTTGAAGTCTTATTGAACAGACATAAAAATAAAATCTACAACTATATTTTTATGAAAATTCGAGACGAAGCTTTGTCTCAAGATATTTTCCAGGAAACATTTATAAAAATAATTAGGACCTTAAAGAAAGGTGCTTATAACGAAGAAGGTAAGTTTTTACCTTGGGCGATGAGAATTGCACACAACTTGATGATAGATCATTTCCGCAAAACCAATAAGGTGAGAATGATTTCAGAATCAAGTTCAAGATCTGAAGATTATAATATTTTCGACTTGCTCGAGCTTCAAGATAATAATATCGAAGATGAAATTGTGTACAATGAGCTTGTGAGTCAAATGGTTGAGTTGATAGACCACCTGCCAGACTCACAACGTGATATTTTGAACATGAGAATCTTCAAGGAAATGTCTTTTAAAGATATTGCAAAGAAAGAAAATGTGAGTATTAACACAGCGTTAGGAAGAATGCGTTATGCATTAATCAATATTAGAAAACTGATTGAAAAACATAATTTGCTGACTCCTTTGTCTCATTAGAATATTTTTAAACCTTTAAACCAAGCTAAAACTGCAGCTGTCGTGCTGTGGTTTTTTTTATGGATTTAAGATAATAAAACAATGTTCAGGCAATCCTTCAACTACTGATGAATCTCCTGTTTGGCTAATGACCTTTATCGGTAATTTGAAAGCTTTGTCTGCTGCGTAAAGTAGAACAGAATCATTTTGAATAGCGCGCGAAGGAATCTTCACTTCTTTTGGTTTGTATCTTATTTCAATAGGTTGGTTGAATAGGTTTTGATCTTTTGAGAAAACAGAATAGTAAACTACAATTGTGGAGGAATCCGAGAGTACTGAACCAACTTTGGAGAATATTCCTTTTGATAAAGTATCGCCATTAAATGAAAGGAAAGATACTGTATCCTTGGTTTTAATTCTATTCAAATCCTTTATTTGAGCATGAGCAATCACTTGATGAAAATTGTTTTTCGCTAGTTTTAATACAGTCTTTCCAGCGTTAATTGATAGTCCTGGATTTATGTTGCTTTCAATTATCACTCCGTCAAAAGGAGCTAGGTAAATATAATCTTCTGCTTTGCGCTCTGTCTTTTTGGTTTTATAATACTCGCTAAAAACGTTCAAATTGCTTAATAACTCTTCTTCATTCTTTGATTTTAGTACTGGAAGTTCTGGTAAAGGAAGCGTTCTTTGGATTTGATTGTCAAATTGTTTCCATTTTTCAGATTCATTTGGAACTTTGTTGTTAATGGATAAAATAAATTTTTGAATCAAAGATTTGAATTCAGATCGTGCAGAAAGTAAGTCGTAAAGTGCGTCTAGTCTTTCAACTTTAATCAAGATGTCGTTTTTGCTAAATCTAGAGCCTACTGTCAATGAGCGGTTGTTTTTGTCTATTTTTCCGTCGACTTTCATTTTAACATCCTCAATAATTGTTGCTGTGATCAATCCTATAATGGAAGCATCGTTTACTTGATTAATTTCTAATACTTGAAAATGCTCGCTCTTATTAAGGTTCAATTGTTCATTGTTTACTTTCTTCTCTGAAGGAGGAAGAAATAAAATTGTGATAATTAAGCCTATAATGACGACTAAAAAAATGATATTTAATTTTTGATGAGATTTCATTTGCTTAATAATTTGTTCAATGTTAGCGGTTTTACTCATGTGTCGGAAATTATTTGATTTCGCTCTAAACCCAAAAAAATATGTAAACACTAAAAATAAATTTCCTGATTCATTTTTGAAATTTAACACAAATCCGTGTTAAATCTACTAGTTTAGGCGTACTTGTTGATAAAGATGTTGAAAAACAGAGTTTTTGTTGAGTAGTTAGGCTCTTATTCCTTTCTATCTTTGTGAACAGAGTAATACCAAAAACTGCAATATGCTAAGTACAATCTTTAAAAAGAAAGTTTCAGATGAACAACTTGCTAATGTCTTTGTGAATGGCGTTTTAGACGTGATTGATAAAGGATTTGAAGAAGTAAAGTTCATAATGGAGGAGGATCCTGCCTTTCTTGAAAAACCTAAATTAGGAAATGCAACAGACGGACATTTTGCCATGATTGTGATTGTTGGAAACATCAATGCATTGGGTAACTCTTTCTCATCGAAAAAACTTCTATCGCTAGAACCACTAATATTTGAGAAGTTAGCAACTGCTTTTGAAATGACGAAAAATGAACTTGAAACGCATGTTAAAGACTATTCTTCATTTATGAGACGCGTTAATCATCCTTCCAAAGTAACCTTGTACAGTATGTCGAAAGCTATGTTTTACAAGTACAAATTGAATGACTTCCAAGATGATTATTTCAGAAGTATGGATTCTCCAAATCCTTTGTTCTTAAAAAGAATGGATGAAATCATGAAGAATTTCTTGTGGAACTGGGAAGCTTTCTTTAAGCGTTATAAAATCCAGATGTAATTTTAAGAGGTTTATAACTCTTGTGCTTTCCTATTCAACTCCTTTAACCTTTTATTATTAAATTGGGCTACCCCTTTAAGTCGCAGATTGTAACAGCAAATTTACTTCACTTCCAATTTCATAGTTTTGTATCGATAATCAGGATGACAAGCTTAATAGTGTTAGGAGGCAAAAATCAGGGTTTGGAAGTGATGGCACGCTG
>Ga0265293_10009373_pt1 | contig 14099 bp, 10 predicted proteins | sample Munlanlewell138R_FD_192505 | JGI IMG/M metagenome (GOLD analysis project Ga0265293, IMG submission 192505) | Leachate microbial communities from a municipal landfill in Southern Ontario, Canada - Leachate well 138R | ecosystem: Engineered > Solid waste > Landfill > Unclassified | place: Canada...
TCACTAGAGAGTAGAGCTATACATATCTCATCACATGCAGGAAGTGAGACTTTTGTGGTGGAGCTTGGTTGTTTAAAAGAGGAGTTTGGAGATGGTCTTAAAAAACTTCAAGCACTTCTTGGTGACCCAAACATCAGTGAAGATGCAGTTAAAAAAGTAAAGACTACAACTCTAGGCTCACTAAGCTCTAAGCAAAATGACTTTGACTATGTAGCATCTAATGAGCTAAAGAGGCTTCTGTTTAAAGATACTCCGCTTGCAAATCCATCTTCTGGAACTCTAAAGAGCGTTGAGAGTATTGAGCTTAAAGATGTTAAAAACTTTATAGAGGAGCATCTAGTTAGCTCAAAGCTTATCATTGCAATTGGTGGCGATATAGATATAGAAGAAGCAAAAAAAGAGATACAAAAGATTATAGCTTCGATGCCAAAGGGAGAGCTAAAAAAACTTGCTCACTATGAGGTAAATAAAAAAGTACAAGAGAGCATCTTAAAAAAAGAGACTGAGCAGGCCTATGTCTATTTTGGCTCGCCATATAATATAGACTACGATTCTGTGGATTATTACAAAGCTAAAGTTGCTACTTTTATACTTGGAACTGGTGGTTTTGGCTCGCGTCTGATGGAAGAGATAAGAGTAAAACAAGGCTTGGCATATTCTGCTTATGCAAGACTAAGTGTGAGCAAATCAAGTAGTTATTTGACTGGTTATTTGCAAACAAAACTAGACTCCCTTGAAGTTGCACAAAAGAGTGTAAAAGAGGTTATTGCAGAGTTTGTAAAGAGCGGTGTTACAGAAGATGAGCTAGAGCAGACTAAAAAGTTTCTTCTAGGAAGTGAGCCACTTAGAGCTGAGACAATGAGTCAAAGACTAAACCGCACATTTATGGAGTTTTACAAAGGTCAAGAACTAGGTCACTCACAAAAAGAGCTAGAGCTTATAAAGAAATTGACACTCAAAGATTTAAATAAGTTTATCAAAAACCACAAAGAGATTTTAGAGCTAAGTTTTGCGATAGTTACTAAGTAAATTTTTTCTTAGCAAAGATAAAAATAGATGAATAATATAGACATCAAAAACAAAACCTAAAATAGTTACCATTTGAGCAAAAATCTTGTATAATAGGTGTAATAACATGCGTAATTAAGGAGGTTATTATGGTTACTTATAATGCAAACGAATTATTTAGTACAACGGAAGTTGCAAAAAATTTTGCAACTATTGCATCTAAGCTATATAAAAAAGAGTTGGAGAAGATAGGGATTTTAAAAAATAATAAACTCGATTTTATACTTTTAAAAAGTGAAGATTTTGAAAAGATAGTTACAAAAGAAGTTGAAAAAGCACTCTTTGAGAAAGATAGACAATTCGTATCTACACAAGTAGAAAAAATTAAAAGCAATGCAGCTAGGTTCTACTCTCTAGAAGAAACAGAGGCAAAGCTTGAAGCAGTTATAAAAGTGTATGAAAATTAGATTTGAAGAGAGTTTTATTGATTCTTTAGCTTTAAAATTAGAGTACATTGCAAAAGATAAACCTTTAGCAGCTAGAAAATTTAAAGATGAGTTAATTGCATCATGCAAAGATATTATACACATGCCATATAAACATAGAAAATCAATCTACCATGATGATGAAAATATTAGAGATTTGATATTTAAAGGCTACACTATTATTTATATGATTGAAGATGAGTTAATATCTATTTTTGCACTTATTCACCAAGAAAAATATAATTATAATCATAGCAACTCATAAAACCAAAGCTTTTTTCAAAGTTTATTTTGTTAGCATTATATGACACTATGCAATACTTTTGCGTGAGATTTATAAATCAAGGTAGCATTAGGTACTTTAAGGATATAAGATGAATCTCACAAAAGATATGCAAGTAAAGTTTAAAAAACTAGGTGTTAGCTCTTGGTGCGAACTTGCTCTAAACATCCCTCACTCTTATGAAGATTTAACACTGCACTCTAAGATAGAGTTAGCAAAACCACAACTCATAGATGCTACAGTTGAGTCGGTTTTTCGCTCTGCAAATTCCATCCAGATAACTTTTTTTGCGCACAACTTAGGTCATACCATAAATGGCGTAATGTTTCGCCCAAAACCATATATGCTCCATCAGTTTAAAGTGGGGGAGAGAGATTATTTTTATGGAGTTATAAAGTGTAACGCTGGGCTTTGCAGCATGTCAATGCCTAGAAAAACAGCAAATGTTGGCGCTATTACTCCAAAATACAAGTCAGTACTCAGGTCTGATGTGATGGCTCGCCTCATTCAAAACAATCTCACACTAGAAGTCCTTTTAAATGAGGGTTTAAAAGAAGCCATAGCAGAAGAGATTCTATCTCTGCACTTTCCTAAAACTCTTATAAACCTAAAAGAGTTAGATACAAAGACTATAGATGCACTAAAGTATTTGGAACTTTTTTGCTATATGAGAGTGCTCTCTAAGAAGAGAAGATACTTTAAACCATTGGTAAGTGTGGCATCTGAGTTTAAGTCGTGGGAATCTACTCTTCCCTTTACTCTAACAGATGAGCAGATACAAACTATAGAAGATGTACAAAAAGACTTCGCAAAAGATGTAGCTTCAAAGCGAATGATAGTTGGAGATGTTGGGAGTGGTAAGACTATGGTTATCTTGGCATCTGCCTTTATGATGCTACCTCATCGCTCTATACTGATGGCGCCAACTACTATTTTGGCAAATCAACTCTTTGAAGAGGCGCAAAAATTTCTTCCTCATGTAAAATCTGCCTTGGTTACAAACAAGTCTAAAAAACTAGACCTCTCTGAGTATGACTTTATCATAGGAACTCACGCCCTACTCTACAGAGAACTCCCAGATGCAGCTCTGGTTATGGTTGATGAGCAGCATCGCTTTGGAACTGCTCAAAGAAATTTGTTAGAGAAGATTGTGAGTGAGGGAGCATTAAAGCCTCACTTTTTACAATTTAGTGCAACTCCCATCCCTAGAACTCAAGCCATGATAGAGACAGCACACATAGATGTAAGTCTTATCACAACTACTCCATTTGTAAAAAATATCTCAAGCAAAGTTATTGGCAAGAGTGACTTTAAAGATTTACTTGCCCATATAAAAGAGGAGATAAGCAAAAACAATCAAGTGCTTTTAGTCTATCCTCTAGTTGAGCAGAGTGAATTTTTCGACTACCAAAGTATAGAAGAAGCAAGAGGATACTGGGAGAAAAACTTCGAGAATGTCTTCGTAACCCATGGCAAGGATAAGCAAAAAGAGGAAGTTTTACTAGACTTTAGAGCCAGAGGCGACATCCTTATAGCTACAACTGTGGTAGAGGTTGGCATCTCGCTTCCAAGGCTTAGCACTGTGGTTATTGTTGGTGCTGAAAGATTAGGTCTCTCAACTCTGCATCAGCTAAGAGGAAGAGTGAGTAGAACTGGACTTCAAGGGTATTGTTATCTATATACGAACCAAAAGAGCTCTGATAGATTAGAGAGATTTGTAGAGACTATTAGTGGTTTTGATATTGCAAATCTTGATTTGAAGTTTAGAAAAGGTGGCGATTTGCTAAAAGGTGAAACTCAGAGTGGAAGTCAGTTTAAGTGGGTTGATTTAGCAGAAGATATAGAGATAGTGAAATGTGTGAAAGATGATTTAAAGTAATTATCTGGAGTTTATAAATTGAATTTTAAGGTCACTCTGCGTGAAGCTCATCGTAGAACATGCCAAGAGTTAGCATTCCTAAAAGCATCGTTTGGGCGAGATAAGAACTCTTTGCAAGCGAGGTTTAACCTCGCAAACTAGGCGAGGTTCATCCGTAGAACATGCCATTATTTAAGCACGCCTAAAAGCCTAATTTGCAAAAAAACGGCTTAATATAAGCCGAATCTTCCGTCATTTCTTTTGTATAGAACACGAGTTTTATCTTCGTTATCTAAAAAGATTTCAAATAGCTTTCCGCTCTCTTTTAGGTCATTTAGTACATCTTCAACTTCACGAGGCTTGTAAAGGTCTAACTCTACTGGAATAATCTCATCTTCGCTAGCTTCTGCTTCTGCTTTAATATCTACACTTTCAGCTTTCATCTCGTTGATGCCAGATTGACGATGAGTTACCTCTTTGTCATGCATACGTCTGATAGCTTTTTGTGCTCTTGCTATTGCAAGGTCAATAGCTGCATATAAGTCAGGATCACTCTGTTTAATAACAACAGAGTTTTTGTGTGCAAGGTTTATAACAAACTCAACTACAGAGTGTTCTTTACCCTTTTTTGTTTGTGTAGATGCTACAACATTTACAGATATAATATCCATGTTGTACTTAGCCAATGTCTCAATAGAAGTATTCATGTGAGCTTTGATAGGCTCAGTTAGTTCTAACTGTCTTCCTGCTAGAGAAATATTCATTGATAGTCCTTTATTTAATAGTTTAGTTTTGGAATTATATCATTAAAAGCTTATTATAGCTACAGTTTTTGTATGCTTCTTCTGAAGTAACGTATAGGTTCTGTTGCTACTTCATCTTTGGTCGTGATTGTTATATCCATAAGAACAGTTCCGTTTTGCTCAGGGGTTGTAATGATAAAATATTTGTCGCATCCTGTTACTTCTGCGCTATAAACATACTTCATAGTAACCTTTGCTTGAAATAGGCTCTCTTTACCTAACTCATCAGGAAAGTCTGTCTCAAAGCTATTTAAACAGCCATCTTCTGCAATGTTTGTTTTTGCAATTTCTAAAAGTGCTAACTCCGCTGCACTCTTAGAGTATAAAACAGCTTGTTCATAGAGATATGTGTCGGTTGTTGTCTTAGCAGTTTGTGTGGTTAGAGATAGAGAAAATGCCATAATAGTTGAGATGATAACTATGGCGATTATTGCCATAATCATAGCAAAGCCAGAGCGATGCAGAGAATTTCTTTTATTTAAAATATAGTTTTTTCTTTGCATAACGAATAGCCTCCATCTTCACTTTTATCAATAATATCACTCTTGACACAAACCTGAATCTTCACAACAGAACCGATAGCCTTAAATCTAAAGGTACTAACATTTTGCATTATTAGATGATTTTTTGTTGCACTACCATCAGCTTTAACTAAATAGGTATCGCCATTCCAAGGCTGATAATCATAATGTAGACTTAAGCTACCATCATCTGAGTGAACCACAGCATAAGCTGTCCAAGCAAGTTGATAGAACTCATATACATCAACTCCTGCAAAACTATTACTCTCCTTAGTTGCACCATTTACAGGGATAAACTCATCATTTTTATCACTTGCTTTAATAGGATGCACTACATAGTTTTGAGTTGTGATAGGGTTTCCATCCCACCCATATCCGCCTATATCACTATCAGAACCTACAAAATACAAAGCAGCATCATTTATACTTGTTCCGCTTCCATGAGATAGTGCTTCAATCTGCTCACTAAGCGCTGTTGTGTTTGTCTCTGGAGACTTCAAAAGAGTAGCTGTTGAAGCATTTAAGTCTATAATTGCGCTCCATAGTGGCAATGACGTTCCACGAAAGCCCTCTATATCACTTGCTACCCACTCTAAAACTGTTGCTTTATCATCAAGGGTAGAACTTGCCAATGATTCAAATTTTACACCTGGTTGTCTTGCAATGATTGAGTCTTTGATTCTATACTGCAGTCTTGAGGCAATGGTCTCTACTGCCATAGTACTTTGAGATTGCAAGACATTGTTAGTTTTTGATAGTATGAAATTATTGTAGGCTTGAGCTAAAAACTCTACACCAAACTTAGCCAAAATCCCCATGATTACTATAACAAAGATGAGTTCTATCATTGTAAAAGCAGACCGATTTTTCACTAAAGAGTCCTCTTATAGTAGTCTATCTCACCAACATTAGCACTCTGCATCTTAAGTATAGTTACAACTTCTTCCTTTGAATTAGTTACTTCTATTTGCATATATTTTATATCATTTATTTGTTCTACAAAAAGTGAACTCTTATAATTATCTTTATATCCACTTGCTTGAGGATTGGTAGAGAGAAACATATGTCTATTTGTGTGGACGGCATTGTTTAAATTTGGATAGATGTTGTTTGGTTCATTTACTGCAACGATTGTGCTGCTATCTAAACACCTTCTATGCAGAGGTTGAGCAATATGCCCAGGTCTAAGTCTATGTCTTGGACTACTACTATTATTTTCACACATAAAACCAATATCTATAACTCTTGAGAGATGACTTCTATTATTATCATGCATGGAGTTAGCATCCCAGTATCCAGCAGATGCATTCATTAGCTCCGTAGAGGCTGCAAATATGGCCTCAGAGACCATACTATTTTCGATGCCTCTGTTATTTACCTGAGTCATCATAGGAAGAGAGATAACAGCTATGGAGATAATCACAATAGCAAAAATTAACTCTATTAGAGTAAAAGCTCTTCTGCTTAGCCCTTTAGCTCCATTTACCACATGCTTCTCCTATTAGTATTGGTCACATTATGATCTTTTGTGACTGTGTTAGTATCATGTTTACCGCTCCAGCCACCACTTTCTCTAGAAAACTCAACAGAAAATTCATTTGTTGTAGCATCTGGATTTTTTGGATTGTGTATTAACCAACTAGAGGCATTATTCTCCATGGTGGTTTTGTATGGGTAACCAAAAGTTCTATCATCATAGTTTAGTTTTACTGTAGATATGTGAGGTGTATTTTCATCCCTATCATCAAAGCTCTCCACTACTAAAGTATTGCCTTTTTCAGATATCGCATCATTGGTAATATTGCCATCACTTAGCGTGTTGTGCTTTGAGTTTATAAACCATCTTAAATCATTTGTATTATTTGAATCTAGTCCATCAGGAAGTAGTGATTTATTGCTATCATCACCAAAACAGTACGCTTCGTAGTAGATAAAAGCTCTTCCACTATCACCAACATACCTCTGTCTTGGCGCATGAGTCCTACCATAGATAAATGTTGCGTTATTATCAGCAACTTCCTTTCCTTCAATATTTACTGTTTTACCATTAGCAGTATAACTTGATATAGCGGTTAAATTTATATCACTCCCCTTTACCACAAATGGATTTATAGGTGTATCTACGGCTCTGTTAAAGTTAAAAGATAATTGGCTAATAATTTCATCATCACTTATAGAAATTTTTTTTACGCCTTTTTCAAAATCTAGATTTTGACTTACCTCTATCTCATTTATCTTTGGTTGTAACTCTGTTGCTTTTGTAATAGTAGGTACAGCAACACGAATACTTACCCTGTTTTGCCAAGACTCTTTATCAAAGTTTTGTGTTGTCTCATTTAACCTATTTTGAGCTGTTAGTGTAAGAGAGAGTGGCGCTGACATATTAAGATCACTAGAGAGATATGTAAAAGAAGAATCTTTATTATTATGCAAAACTACATCACTTAAGGCAAAGTGGCTTGGTATAAAAGTAGCATCTATATCTCCACATATCCAAGCCCCTGTTGAGCTACATTCTGGGTATGTATCTTCATTTTCTATATCAACCATCGCCCATGCTTTATCTATCATTTTGATATTGACCTTGGCAACATCTGTAAATGCCATACCAATATCAGCTTGACCATCTATTATGGTAAAGGGCGTTGATGCAAACTCAAGTGAGCCTTTTAACTCTTCTTTTATATCTCCATTAGGCGTATACAGAGTTTTTCCTAAAGTTAAAAAATTATTGTTAGAAGCAGAAATATTATAGTTAGGAGTTGGTGTACTTTCTCCATACTGTGAAGCTATAAGAGGAAACTTATATATTTGTGCAGAAGTTAAAAGCTCTATATTTTCGCCTACTGGTTTACTAAGCACAAACCTATCTGGACGCAGTGCAAAGCTATCTACTGAACAAGCATGTTTTATTTCATCATTTTCCTCATAGCTTATTTTAAATAGTGCGGCTCTTGTAGCTTTGCTATAGTTAAATTGCTTCACCTGATTAGTTCCGCTAAAGTTAAGACTTGTAATATTAAAGATAGGGACGGAATTATCACACTTTTTCTGTTTAATAGCATCACTATCTTCATTAGAATATGGATTTTCTATAAGAGAAATTTTTAACTCTCCCACAAAAGATTGTAGAGCATTCATACTCTCATTTAAGGATATGATTTTTACACTAAAAGGTCTATTTACTACTTGTGTTGTTAGCCATGTATTTGAGCTTTTAGGATTGTTATAATCACCATTTCCACCATTTATGTTTACAACATTAAACTTTCCTAGTACACCAACTACGCCTAAAGAGGTGTTAATATCAGCACAAAGTCCTATGTTAATGGGCGATTCATCCCCAAAACGAACGCCTATTTGGGGATTTTCATAAGAGACTTTATAGATATTGTTGATATTTATGTCACCTTTTTGAAGAATTTTTGCTTGAAATGTTACAAACGCTTTATTACTATCTGAAGCAGTATAGTTAGGAGTTAGCTTACCGCCATGGGTTGAACTCGCACCTACTCCAACTCTCCATTTTGCTCTATTTGTAGCAGAGAGAAACTCAGCTAAGTCATCTCCTTGCTTATCTGTCTTACTTGTAAAAGCAGATTCATATACATTTCGCATCTGCATAGAGTTAGGAATATATTCAAGGTTTTTATCATCTAACTCTACAGTGATTTCAACTTTATCAGCAGGCTCTAGGCTTATGTCTGCTACATCTTTTTTCATATTAGATATCCATGTCCCCACACTAATTGTGTCGCCAACTTTTGCATCTTCTATTGCATTTCCATCTATGGCAAATAACTCTTGTCTATAGCAAACTCTAGGCTCATACAAGTTAGTTGAAAAAATTGCCAAACTTGGAAAGTAATCATCGCGAGTTGTTGAGAATTTAATTTCAGCTCTATAATCACCGTTTTTGACCAAATTTAAACCACCTACTCCTACATCAAATGTTTGAACATCTATACCTAGATTATTTGTGTAACTAGGATATCTGATTATATCATCTGAGATGTGCGAGAAAAAAGCGTTATCCTTTTCATTCCCATATTGATGTCCTATTGCTGTGTTGTTTAGATATAACCTATCTTTAACAATGGCTCTATCACCCTCTCCCACAAAGATTGAGACTTTAGACACAACCTCTCCATTTGTCGGAGTAATAAAGCCATCTACTTTTATGGTCGTGTCATTAAAACCAGCTTTATCTTTAATAGCTCTATACCCATCAAAAACAGATATATTTTTTAAACTACTGCTCTCATCCTCATAAATCACCACTAAAGCCCATCCGCCAAATCTACCCAAAGAAGAAGTGTTTACACCATCTTTGTTCGCTTTAACATTTGCTACTGTGACCATACCATTTATCTCTGAACCCTTTTTACCAACAAGCTCAGGGATATCACTATATGTAGAGTAGGTATAACCAAATATAGCACCACTCTGATATAAGTCTATCTGTTGTGGTATAGAACTTATTGGAGTTACATTTGGCACACTAATTTTCATAGGTTCATTTAATTTAGCTAACGCCCCCTCTTTAAATTCATAAAAAATATGTCCTTGAGCATATATTGCAGCCCACTTAACCTTAGCATCTGCTGGAATATTTAATTTCGCTTGAGATGAGTTAAATGTAGCTGCATCATTATCAACATCTATATATTTCATAAGTAAAGAAACATTTGATTGCCATCCAGGAAGAGACTCAAATATTTGCCCAGAAGTGTAATCAAAACACTTATTCCCAATCAACTCTTTTGCACACAAGACACTATTACCTATAAGCTGATAATTACCTCGAATATTTCTTGTATTTAGAGGGTTTCTAAGAGCAAAACTTCTTTGATTTTCTGAAATATTACTATTATCTATACTTATTTCTAAATCATATTTTAAGGCAAGAGATATATCTTTTGAGAAAAGGTAAGATTCATGTTTTCCTTCAATACGAATATGAACGGTTGTTCCAGCCTTTACAAAAAACGAAGGAGCAGTTTTTATATCACTTTTAGATGAATTACTATAATAACCATCCTCGTTACAAACTGAGCCTACTATGATAGAGTTTTTCTTAGAACCTGCTATGATAGATTTCATTTTTAGTGATATATTTACATTTCCATCCATACCAGCTGTAAATTTATAATAATCATATCTATCGTTAGATTTACGCACACTTCCTGTTACTGTATGAGATACAGGAGTAGATTTATTATTTAGCTGAGAGATTATTTCTTCTTGAGAACAACTGTTATTTGGCTCAGTATCAGCATAGATTGGCGTTGTACACAAAAAAAGTAGAGCGAGAAAAAAAAACTCAAGATTTCTCAAGGGTAGACTTGAAAATCTCATAATAAACTCCTGTCCAATATAAATCTTTGATACAAACTGTTAATTTATATATGATTTTAAATTGTTAAGATTTATTATACTGTAACTTTTAAAAAATGAAGTTTAACAGTTTATATATTCCAAGCCTTAAGCTTAGAAGTTTTTTATGCTTACGCAAAAGGGGAAGTTATTTGTTTAAAAATGAGGATATTTTCTCAGCTATACCATATTTTGTAGATTCACCTAAGATGATTTGGGCCGCTTTTTTGTTATCTGTGTTAAAGACAAAGGGTCCTATAAAGTTTACTACAGAGCTTTCTATAGGAGTTTGGATAAGGACTATATTTAAGATTAGAAGGTTTGAATCTTTGTCTATTTCTAACTTTTCTTTAATGCTACGCGGAACTTCAAAGTCGTACTCTCTAAGGACAAAAGGATCTATTAGAGTGAAAGATATTCTTTCATCTTCACAAGAAATCATCTTCATAAAAACATCATCAATTTTTTTTAACTCAACTTCTTTTACCTTCTCAAAACCCAAAAAAGGCACACATATATTAAATTTCATAAAAAACCCTCTGTAAAATTGTATGTCATTATAACACTTTAAGCATAAAATGTGCCATGACCGCAAGAAAGATTTATCCTATGTTATATATCTTTTAGATAGAATATCAACTTATTTATTTACAGGATATTATTTGATGAAACTAAAACATACTTTTCTCTTTATATCGTTTACTGCCATCCTTTTTTTAGGTGGTTGCTCTAAAGAGATAGAAGAGTACAACAAACCTGCTATATATTGGTATGGCAAGATTGTAAAACATATCTCTCAAGGAGACTTAGAAAAGGCTGATAACTACTACAGCTCACTTCAAGGTGAACACATAGGTTCGCCTCTGCTTCCTGAAGCTACTATGATCCTAGCTATAGCTCATATGCACCACGATGAGTATCTACTCAGTGAGCACTTTTTAAATGAGTATATAAAGAGATATGCAACTATAAATGAAAAAGAAGATGCTGAGTTTTTAAAAATCAAATCAAAATACTTAGCTCTACCGCTTCCAAGAAGAGATCAAGCTCTTATAGAAGAAGCTATACAAGAGGCAGATAAGTTTAAGCAAAACTATCCAAACTCCATGTATTTCGCTCTCGTAAATACGATGCAAACTCGTCTTTTAATGGCAGAAGCTGCTCTAAATGAGACTATAGCGAGCCTATATGAAAGGCTTGATAAACCAAAGGGAGCAGAGTATTACAGAGCTATAAAACCTCAACCATGGGTTGATTGGGATGTCATAGATAGAGCAAACACTCCATGGTACCGCGCTTGGTTTGAGGGTGATGGGACAGAGAGTTGGTATAGTTTTATGGTTCCTCATACTAAAAGCGTTGTATCTAGGAACTCTGTAGTTGATGATGCACCCCAAGCTCTAAAAGAGACTAAAAGCCAAGAAATACTTAAAGAAGAAGCACCACAACAAAAGAGTCTAAGCCAGTTCCAAAAAGATGAGCTAGAAAAAGCACAAGAGTTAAAAGACAGAGGTGTCATAGATGAGGATGAGCTTGAGGCTTTAAGAAAAAAAATATTAAAACTTTAATAAAGATATAGGAAACAAATATGAAACTAAGTAACTATGGAGAATTTCCAGCAAATATACCTGTTATAGCCGAAGATGAACTTTTTTTATACCCTTTTATGATATCGCCACTTTTTTTAAGCGATGAGAGCAACATAGATGCAGCGACTCTTGCTATGGAAGATAGTTCTTTAGTTATAGTATGCCCAACAAAGCCGACACATGAGGGAAAAAGAGATTTTGATTCACTCTATAGTGCTGGAGTTGTTGGCTCTATCATGAGAAAAGTCTCTCTTCCAGATGGCAGAGTCAAGGTTCTATTTCAGGGCTTAGCTCGTGCGCAGATGCTCTACGAAGTACAAGCATCACCACTTGTGGCAAATGTTGATGTATTAGAAGCTACAAATATAAGCTCTCTAAAAATAGATGCCATCCTTGAAATTGTACGCGAAAAAGTTAGAACACTTGCGAGTGTAAGTAACTATTTTCCACCAGACTTACTTAGGACTATAGAAGAAAATCACGACCACAACAGAATCATAGACTTGATTTGTAGTACAGTTAAGCTGAAAAAAGAGCAGGCTTATAAACTCTTTGTTGAGATAGATACAGAGAAGAGATTTTTACTTTTAATAGACTATCTTATAGATGAGATTGAAGCGAACAAGCTCCAAAAAGAGATAAGAAGTAAGGTTCACACTCATATAGAAAAAGTGAATAAAGAGTACTTTTTAAAAGAGCAATTAAAGCAGATTCAAAAAGAGTTAGGGACTGATACTGCTAGAGATGAAGAGATAGAAGAGTACCGCAAAAAGCTTGAAGCAAAAAAAGGCAAAATGAGCGAAGAGTCTTATAAAGAGATATCAAAGCAGATAGATAGGTTCTCAAGGATGCATCCTGACTCTTCTGATGCATCTATGACTCAGACATATCTCGACTGGACCCTTGATATTCCTTTTGGAGAGTTCGCAAAGAAATCTCTTAAGATAAAAGATGTACAAAACCAACTAGACAAAGACCACTTCTCACTAGAAAAACCAAAGAAGAGAATAGTTGAGTACTTTGCTGTAAAGGAGCTCCTAGAGTTAAGGGGAACACCAAGTGATAGTGTGGGTGCTATTTTATGTTTCTTTGGACCTCCGGGTGTTGGTAAGACATCTTTAGCTAACTCTATAGCCGTTGCTCTTAAGCGTCCACTTGTGAGAATCGCACTTGGTGGACTTGAGGATGTAAATGAGCTTAGAGGCCATAGAAGAACTTACGTAGGAGCGATGCCAGGACGCATAACTCAAGGTCTTATAGATGCAAAAAAGATGAATCCTGTTGTTGTGTTAGATGAGATAGACAAAGTCTCAAGATCTCAAAGAGGCGATCCTACTGCTGCACTTTTGGAGATTCTAGACCCCGAACAAAACAAAGAGTTTAGAGATTACTATCTTAATTTTGATATCGATTTAAGTAAGGTTATTTTCATAGCCACTGCTAATGATATAGGCCGCATCCCAGCACCTTTAAGAGATAGAATGGAGTTTATAAATATAAGTTCATATACTCCTCAAGAGAAGCTTGAGATTGCATCAAGATACTTGATACCACAAGAACTCAAAAAACACGGGCTAAAAAAGAGCGAGGTAAACATATCAAAACCAGCCCTAAAAGAGATAATACATAGCTACACAAGAGAGGCAGGAGTTAGAAACCTTCGCCGCCGACTAGCTGATATCTCAAGAAAAGTAGCTCTTGATATACTAGAAAACTCAAATGTAGACAGAGTCTCTGTAACTCTGAAAAATCTTAAGAAGTTTTTTGATAAAAGCGTTTTTGAAATCGAAAAAACTACAAAAATTCCTGTAGTAGGGGTTGTAAATGGACTTGCTTGGACATCAGTAGGTGGAGATATTTTAAAAATTGAGAGCATTAAGATAAAAGGCAAAGGAGCGCTACAATTAACTGGGAGCTTAGGCGATGTCATGAAAGAGAGCGCTAGAATTGCTATGAGTGTGGTTAAAACGCTGATAGATAATAAAAAACTAAAAATTGACTTAAATAAAGTCCCTCTCACCTTTAAAGAAAAAGAGGACAAGATTGAGATAGATGCAAGTGAAATATACAAAAGATATGATTTGCATATCCATGTCCCAGATGGCGCTACTCCAAAAGATGGTCCTAGTGCTGGTATAGCACTAGTAAGTGCCATTGCCTCAATACTAAGTGATCA
>Ga0265293_10009377_pt1 | contig 14096 bp, 9 predicted proteins | sample Munlanlewell138R_FD_192505 | JGI IMG/M metagenome (GOLD analysis project Ga0265293, IMG submission 192505) | Leachate microbial communities from a municipal landfill in Southern Ontario, Canada - Leachate well 138R | ecosystem: Engineered > Solid waste > Landfill > Unclassified | place: Canada...
AAGGCAAAAGAGGACGGAGCAGCAGTACTCCTTATCTCAACGGAACTTTCGGAAATAAATATTTTGTCCGACAGGATAGCAGTTATTTACAAGGGCAGTATAGTGGGAGAAATGGATAAATCTGATTTTGACGAAAATAAAATTGGTCTAATGATGGCTGGCGCAAACTAAAGGGGGAGAAATGGTGAAAAAAATCGACTTATCTAAAGATAAAAGCCATAAAAATAGCTTTGATATTTTTCAGCTTTTAAAAATCATAGTACCTATCATAGCTGTGTTTTTAGCACTTTTGCTAGGGAGTATACTATTATTATTTATCGACGTAAATCCCTTAGAAGCATATAAATACTTAATATTTGGAAACTTTACAAACAAGTACAATACGGCAGAAATATTTGTGAAATCTACACCGATTATATTGACAGGCTTAGCATTTACCTTTGCCTTCAGGACGGGATTATTTAATATCGGTGGTGAGGGGCAGATGTTTGCAGGTGCCATGGCAGCAGTTTTTGTTGGCTTGAAGACAGGACACCTAAGTCCCTTTTTGACCATATCCCTATCCTTATTAGGGGCCATTATAGCAGGTGCTATTTGGGGATTAATACCTGGTTTTTTAAAGGGTATATTTGGCTCATCGGAGATTATAGTTACCATAATGTTTAATTATGTGGCACTTTACCTCATAAGCTACTTGGTTGACAAACCCCTTAGAGAGTCCATAGGTTTTTATCCACAGACAGACCTAATAGGGAAAAATGCATATTTGCCATATGTGGTGCCAAATACACGGCTCCATATAGGTTTTGTTATCGCTGTAGTATTTTCAATTCTAGTATATATTATACTGTGGAAGACTCCATTTGGTTATAGGCTAAGAGCAGTTGGATATAACCCTGACGGTGCCGAATACTCTGGTATGAGCATTAAAAAGAGCATCATAATTTCTATGGCAATAAGCGGGGCCCTAGCAGGAGTGGCAGGATTTACGGAAATCAACGGTATCCACCACAGGCTCTTGGACAACTTTTCCAAGAATGTCGGCTTTGATGGCATAGCAGCAGCACTTTTAGGAAGTGCCAACCCCGCAGGGGTAGTAGTATCCTCTATACTACTTGGCATGCTGCAGACTGGTTCCAATTCCATGCAGAGGGGAGTTGGGGTACCAGCTAATATAGTAAGCATTATTCAGGCAATGATTATTATTCTAGTACTTGCAGGGAATATGCTAAGGCCAAAAATTGAGCTGTATATAAGAAGAAAGGAAAAGGTGATAGAGTAATGAAAGATATATTTAATATTACATTTCTTATTGCACTTTTATCTGCATCTATTAGACTTTCAGTACCCATATTATTTGCAGCTCTAGGCGGTATGTATTCCGAAAGATCCGGGGTAGTAAACATTGGACTAGAGGGAATGATGTTAGTAGGGGCCTTTGCAGGGGTAGTAGGCTCATATTTTACAGGTAGCTACTGGATAGGTGCCATGGTGGCAGTATTGTCAGGAATGCTCATGGCAGCACTTTTTGCCCTAATAACAGTCAAGATTAAGATAAATCAGATAGTAAGCGGTGTGGCAATCAATTTACTAGCTGTGGGGGTTACGAGTTTCTTTTATAGGGCCCTATTTGGCATTACGACAGTTCCTATAACTGTAAACGCTTTCTCACCGGTCAGCATACCTATTTTATCTGATATACCAATCATTGGAGAAATATTGTTTAAACAGACGGTACTGGTATATATAGCCTTTTTATTGGTACCCATATCTCACTATATATTTTACAAGACATCCCTAGGATTGAGCATCAGAACTGTAGGAGAGCATCCTATGGCGGCAGATACGGTTGGAATACCTGTATCAAAGGTAAGAATTGTATGCGTATTGATTTCAGGAGCACTAGCAGGCTTGGGGGGGAGTTTTCTTTCCCTTGGTCAATTCAACATGTTTGTAGACAACATGGTATCAGGAAGGGGATTTATAGCCGTAGCAGCAGTAATATTTGGTAAATGGAGCCCAACAGGTGTCCTAATGGCATCTCTAATATTTGGAGTAGCAGATGCACTTCAAATTAGGATACAAATGGCTGGAGTATCTATACCATATCAATTTTTATTGATGTTTCCATATTTACTCACAGTCGTGGCAGTTACTGGGATAGTTGGGCGTACAACATCGCCAAAGGCTCTTGGAAACCCCTATGAAAAATAATTTTAATATGCTGAAGGAGGTGTCTTGTTTAATTTTTTCGTGTAGTCAAGTGTGAACAAAACCAAAGGAGGAATAGAAATGTTCAAAAGAAGAAGTATAATTGCATTACTGATTATCTCGGTGCTTATACTAGCATCTTTATCAGGTTGTGGTTCTCAGCCAAAGGAAGAAGCACCAGCAGCACCTGCAGCACCAGCGGCAAGTGGTGATGAAGGCAACAAGGAAGCAGCTCAAACTCCAGAAGACAGTGGCAAGGATTACAAGATTGTATTATTACTTCCAGGACCTATCAATGACCAAGGTTGGAATGCGACAGCATATGAAGGTCTACAAATGGTAGAAAAAGACCTAGGAATAAAAATGGAGTACATTGAGAGCGTTCAACAAGCAGACTTTGAGGCAGTATTCACAGACTACGGCTCTAGAGGATATGATCTAGTATTTGCTCATGGTACCCAATTCTATGATGCAGCTGTAAATGTAGGGCCACAATTCCCAGATACCTTCTATATGGTAATCAACAGTGAAGAAGGACAGGAACCAAATGTTGGTGGTATAGGCGTTAGAGAGTGGGAAGGCGGATATATAGCGGGTATAATTGCAGGAATGAATACAGATACTAAGAAGATGGGAGCAATAGGTTCATTCCCATTCCCAGTTATAGCAGGAACCCTGGACGCCTTTGAAGCAGCAGCTCAAAGAATAGATCCAGAAATCCAAGTGACAAAGACATATGTAAACTCTTGGGAAGACATACAAAAAGGTAAAGAAACAGCCCTTGCCATGGCAGAGGCAGGCTCAGATGTAATATTCTGTAGTGCTAACGAAGTTGGACTAGGTTCCATTGAAGCATCCAAGACTAAGGGAGTCAAGGCTGTAGGATATATTTCACCTCAAAATGAAGTAGCTCCAGGTACTGTATTGTCATCAGTTATCTACAATACTCCAGGACTATTTAAGGGTACAGTTCAACAGCTAATTGACGGAGAATTAAAACCAGTGGGAGCTTCCCTAGGTTGGGCAGATGGCGTATTGGATATGCAATGGACTGACGACATAGGACAAGACGTTAAAGACGCAGTGTATGAAGCAATTGACGAGTTAAAAGCAGGCAAAATTGAAAACCCCTACAAGGGTGAATAGATAAAAGGTAAAAAAACGGGGACTTTTCCCTGTTTTTTTATTTACATATTGCAAAAAAAATTCAAAGGTGTAAAATCATAATAATAAATAAAAACAAGTCTTAGAAAATGGAGGCAAGTATGAGCAGAATATTAGTAGCCTTAGGGGGAAATGCCCTAGGAAACAGTCCTGACGAACAATATGGGGCTGCAAAGAAGGCAGCAGAGGCAATAGTAGATTTGGTAGAGGAAGGGCATGAAATCGTAGTAGCCCATGGAAATGGCCCTCAGGTGGGTATGATAAATTTGGCAATGGAGGATTTGTCAATGCCATTTCCGGAGTGTGTGGCCATGAGCCAGGCCTATATTGGCTATCACCTGCAAAATAGGATATTAGAGGAATTAAACAAAAGAAATATAAGAAAAAATGTATCTACCATTATTACACAAGTGCTAGTAGAGGAAGATGACAGTGCCTTTGACAATCCAACAAAGCCCATCGGGAAGTTTTACACAAGGGAAGAGGCAGATGCTATAGAGGAGGAGAAGGGCTATAGAATGGTGGAAGACTCTGGTAGAGGCTATAGGCGTGTAGTGCCGTCACCAAGGCCCATAGATGTAGTTGAGAAGGAGGCAGTCAAGGTCCTAGTTGAGAGGGGGCATATAGTCATTACAGTTGGAGGAGGAGGAATCCCAGTCGTCAAGGACAAACAGGGCTACAGGGGTATTGACGGGGTTATAGACAAGGATTTAGCCAGTGCCAAAATAGCAGATTTGCTGGATGCTGACTATCTCTTTATACTGACGGCAGTCCCTAGGGTTGCAATTAATTTTGGCAGGGAAAATCAAATAGAACTTGAGCAAATGTCTATTAAAGAAGCCAAAAGGCATATGGACAACAATCAATTTGCAAGGGGGAGTATGTTGCCCAAGGTAATGGCAGCAGTTGAGTTTGTTCAGTCAAAGGAAGGGAGAAAATCTATTATAGGATCCCTGGAGGAAGCAGAGAGGGCATTGAAGGGAAATAGTGGGACCCTAATCTATATGGATTAGATTTATTTAAAATTTCGATTAAGCAATATGTCTTAGATGGCATATTGTGTTTTTTTATAACAAAATGCAAGAAAAATAAAAAAACTTGCAAAAACCACTTGCATTTATTTTTTTCTGTGTTAAAATTGTTAGCATATAGTTTAAATGAAAGCCAAGTAAATTGATACAGTTGTTATAGAAACATAGCACGAGAGTGGCATAATATACACAATGCACCCATACGAATATCAAAATAAACCAATTTACTCAATGGCCTTGATCCAAAATAATAGGCTGATTTCAAATCAGCGGCTAAAACCACAAGGAGCAGGAATGCATTTTAAACTTGCAAAAACAATTAAGGGGGAAGTAAAATGATTTACAATAACATCGATACTTTAAGACCAAATCTTTACAAGGAGACATTTCCTTACTCAGAAATACCAAAGGTGAAGTTTAACAATATTCAACTGCCAATGGAACTAGCTGAAGACATTTGGATTACTGATACTACCTTTAGGGATGGACAACAATCCATGTCCTCTATGACGGTAGATCAGATAGTTAGGATTTTTGACTATCTTCACCAGCTAGACAATGGTTCTGGGATTATTAGACAGACGGAATTTTTCCTTTATTCTGAGAAAGATAGGGAAGCGGTAAAGAAATGTATGGATAGAAACTATGACTTCCCTCAAATAACTTCCTGGATTAGGGCAAATAAGGAGGACTTTAAGCTAGTTAAGGAAATGGGGATAAAAGAAACTGGAATTTTAATGTCCAGTTCAGACTATCATATATTTCATAAATTAAATATGACAAGAAAAGAGGCCATGACTCAGTATCTATCAATTGCTGAGGCTGCCCTTCAAAATGGTATTATACCAAGATGCCATTTTGAAGATATAACAAGGGCGGACTTTTTCGGTTTTGTAGCACCCTTGGCAAAGAATTTAATGGAATTGTCGGATAAGTATAATATGCCAGTAAAGATTAGGGCTGCAGATACCCTTGGTTTAGGTATACCCTATGTAGGGTCAGAAATGCCAAGGTCAGTACCTGCTCTAATACATGGGCTTAGATACTATTGTGGCGTTCCCTCATCCTCTATTGAATGGCATGGACACAACGATTTCAACAATGTAGTGGTTAATTCCTCCACATCATGGCTCTATGGCGGATCTTCAGTAAATACTACCTTGTTTGGGATTGGAGAAAGAACAGGAAACTGTCCACTGGAGTCCATGATATTTGAATATGGACAGATAAAGGGAAATACAAAGGATATGGATTTAAAAATCATTGCAGATATAGCAGATTATTTTGAAAAGGAACTGGGCTATATGGTTCCTGCCCGCACTCCTTTTGTAGGAAGTGAATTTAACATTACAAGGGCAGGTATACACGCCGACGGCATGTTAAAGAACAAGGAAATTTACAATAGCTTTGATACTGAAAAGATACTGGGGAAGGCGCCCCTAGTGGCAGTAAACTCCTATTCTGGACTAGCTGGTATTGCAGCATGGATAAATGGATTTTTCAGGTTAGATGATAAGTCCAAGGTGGAAAAAAATGATCAAAGAATACTACCAATAAAAAAATGGATAGACGATCAATATGAGAATGGCAGGATTTCCAGTATAACAAATGAAGAGCTAAAGGGCCTAGTATATAAGTTTATTCCAAATATAAGTGAAGGTATAAAGACTAGGGCAATATAGCAGATGGAGGAAAAGATATGGGATTGACAGTAACTGAAAAGATAATAAAAGAACATATAAAGTTTGGAAAACTAGAAAGAGGAAGTGAAATAGGAATAAGAATAGATCAAACCCTGACTCAGGATTCTACAGGAACCATGGCCTATTTACAATTTGAGGCTATGGGGGTAGACAGGGTAAGGACCAAGAAATCTGTGGCCTATATTGACCATAATATGCTGCAGGCAGGTCCAGAAAATGCAGACGATCACCTATATATACAAACTGTTGCAAAAAAATACGGCATATATTTTTCCAAGCCAGGCAATGGCATATGCCACCAGGTTCATCTGGAAAGATTTGCGGTACCCGGTGAGACCCTGCTTGGCTCAGATAGTCATACTCCTACATCAGGAGGACTTGGTATGTTGGCCATGGGTGCAGGAGGTCTGGATGTAGCAGTAGCCATGGCAGGAGGAGAATACTATATAAACATGCCCCATATAGTCAAGGTAGAATTGACCGGAAAACTAAAAGCTGGGACTGCTGCCAAGGACATTATTCTAGAAGTACTGAAGAGGTATACGGTGGTAGGAGGGCTAAACAAGGTATTTGAATATTGCGGAGATGGAATTAGTAGCCTATCAGTGCCAGAAAGGGCAACCATCACAAATATGGGAGCAGAATTAGGGGCAACCACATCTATTTTCCCCTCCGACCATAGAACCCTTGAGTTTTTGAGACTACAGGGCAGGGAGGGTGACTTCAGAGAAATACTAGCAGATGATGACGCCATATACGATGAGGAAATAAGCATAGATTTGAATAAATTAGAGCCCATGGTAGCTCTTCCTCATAGTCCTGACAGGGTGGAGGAAGTATCTAAGATAGATAGGGTAAAGGTTAATCAGGTGGCCATTGGTAGCTGTACCAATTCCTCCTACATGGATTTAATGAAGGTAGCAGAGATATTAGATGGCAAAACCATAGCAGAGGATGTATCCTTGGTTATATCACCTGGCTCCAAGCAGGTATTAAATATGCTAGCCGAAAATGGCGGACTAGCCAAGTTAATATCTGCAGGGGCTAGAATACTAGAGGCAGGATGTGGACCCTGTATAGGCATGGGACAGGCTCCAATAACAAATGGGGTATCCCTTAGAACCTTCAATAGGAATTTCCAGGGCAGGTGCGGTACAGCATCTGCAGATGTATATCTGTCTAGTCCTGAGGTAGCTGCTCTATCGGCACTAACTGGTTATATTACTAATCCTTCAGACAAGATAGATGGACTAAGTATCGATATGCCAGAGAAATTTTTAATCAACGACAATTTAATCCTTAGTCCGGCTGAAGATGGAAGAGATGTTGAGATAATTCGTGGACCTAATATAAAGCCATTTCCCAAGGGAAGGCCACTGGCAAAGAACATAGGAGGAAGGGCCCTGATAAGGGTAAAGGACGACATCACTACAGACCATATAATGCCTTCCAATGCAAGGCTCTTGCCATATAGGTCCAATATTCCATACCTATCTGACTATTGCTTGACACCCTGTGACCCTGACTTTCCCAAAAGGGCTAGGGAGAATGGTGGAGGATTTATAATAGCAGGATTTAACTACGGACAGGGATCTAGCAGAGAACATGCAGCCTTGGTCCCCCTACATCTTGGAATTAGGGCAGTAGTTGCCAAATCCTTTGCAAGAATTCACAAGCAAAACCTAATCAATAACGGGATACTTCCCTTGGAATTTGAAAATGTGGATGACTATGACAGCATAGGTCTATTAGATGAATTAACTATTGAAAATATACATGAACAGTTGGATAGTGGGAAGATTTCAATGCTCAACAGGACAAGAAAGGAAAGTTACGGGCTCAATTTGAATATAAAGGAGAGGGAAAGGGAAATCCTAATTGCAGGTGGCCTACTCAATCTGAAAGGAGAAAAAAATGTCATATAAGATTACATTGATACATGGAGATGGCATTGGGCCAGAAGTCATATCATCGGCAGTAAGGCTAATAGAGGCAAGTGGTGTATCCATTAGCTGGGATTTGGTGGAAGTAGGGGAGACTGCCATAGAAAAGTATGGCAGCCCCTTGCCAGACCATGCCATAGAAAGCATAAGAAGAAACAAAATTGCCCTGAAGGGTCCAGTCACCACGCCTGTTGGGGGAGGATTTAGGTCTATTAATGTACAATTAAGGCAGACCTTAGATCTTTATGCAAATGTTCGTCCGATTAAATCCTATCCAGTAGCCAAGAGTATCTACAGCGATATAGACCTAGTCATAGTGAGGGAAAACACAGAGGATCTGTATTCAGGTATAGAGCATATGGTTGGAGATGACGCAGCCGAAAGCATAAAGATAATTACCAGAAAGGCCAGTGAGAGAATAGCAAGATACGCCTTTGACCTAGCTAGGAAGGAAAATAGAAAAAAAGTTACCTTGACCCACAAGGCAAATATAATGAAATTATCTGATGGGTTATTTTTAGAATCAGGTAGAAAGATAGCCAAGGAATATGAAGATATTGAATTTGAAGATGTGATTATAGATGCCTTGTGCATGAAGCTAGTTCAGTCGCCCCAGGACTTTGACCTAATAGTAGCCCCAAACCTATATGGAGACATAATATCCGATTTGGGTGCCGGTTTGGTTGGCGGTCTTGGCCTTGCACCGGGAGGAAATATTGGAGAAGATATCAGCATATTCGAAGCAGTACACGGAACGGCACCGGATATAGCAAAAAAAGATATTGCAAACCCCACATCTGCAATTTTATCTGGTATAATGATGCTAAGGTACCTTGGTGAAATCGAAGCTGCTGCAAAAATTGAAAGGGCTTTGACAGAGTCTCTAGAGTCAAACACCACAGTTGATTTGGGCGGCAAGTTAGGTACCCAAGAATTTACGGAAGAAATACTGAAAAAGATGAAGCCTTCTTCCTAGAAATATAAGTAGAACCCGGAGGTGTATAAGATGCAGAAAAAGATAAGAAAAATCCTTGTAGCAAATAGGGGAGAAATTGCAATTCGAATATTTAGGGCATGTAATGAATTGGGTATTAGAACAGTTGCCGTATATTCAGATGAGGATAAGAATTCACTCTTTAGGACCAAGGCTGACGAATCCTACTTGATTGGAAAAAACAAAAGTCCAGTTGAAGCCTATTTAAATATCGATGAGATAATTAAACTGGCACTGAAGAAGGGCGTAGATGCCATACACCCAGGCTATGGTTTCCTATCGGAAAACCCAGAATTTGCAAAAAAATGTGAAGAGGTGGGAATTGAATTCATAGGTCCCAATTCGGACATGATGGAAAGCTTAGGAGACAAGATCCAATCAAAGAAAGTAGCCAGTAGAGTTGGGGTGCCAACCATACCAGGCATTGAAAAAGCCGTTAATTCAGAAGAAGAAGCTCTGGAATTTGCAAAATTTGCAGGTTATCCCGTCATTTTGAAAGCAGCCGCAGGTGGCGGAGGCAGAGGTATGAGGGTAGTAAGGGATGAAAATGATTTAATATCGGAGTACTATAGTGCAAAGAATGAAGCCAAAAAGGCCTTTGGCATAGACGATATTTTCATAGAAAAATACCTAGTAAGGCCAAAGCACATAGAAGTGCAAGTTCTAGGGGACAAGTATGGCAACATTGTCCATCTCTATGAAAGGGATTGTTCTATCCAGAGAAGACATCAAAAAGTCATAGAATATACCCCTGCTTTTTCCATTACAGAGGAGCAGAGAGAGAACATATGCAATGATGCAGTGAAGATTGCAAAGGCAGTTGACTATAGAAATGCAGGTACGGTGGAATTTTTACTTGACGACTATGGAAAGCATTATTTCATAGAGGTAAATCCTAGGATACAGGTAGAGCATACAGTTACAGAAATGGTAACGGGCATAGACCTAGTCCAGGCACAAATACTGGTAGCCCAAGGATATTCTCTAGATTCAGATGAAATTGGCATCAAGTCCCAAGAGGACATAGAGCCTAGGGGCTACTCCATCCAGTGTAGGGTGACAACAGAAGATCCGCTGAACAATTTTGCCCCAGATACAGGCAATATTGACATTTACAGAACAGGTTCCGGCTATGGCATAAGGCTAGACGGAGGAAGCGGGTTTACAGGAGCTAATATTAGCCCCTATTATGACAGTCTACTGGTAAAGGTAACCTCCCATTCAAGAACCTTTGAAGACGCAGCCAGAAAGGTCAGCAGGGCCTTGAGAGAACTAAAGATTAGGGGGGTTAAGACCAATGTCCCCTTCCTTATAAATGTGCTAAACCATCAGGAGTTTTTAAATGGCAAGTGCAATACAGGTTTTATCACCTACAATCCTGAACTGTTTGAAATAAGGGCCAAGGAGGATATTGAGCTCAAGGTTTTAAACTATATAGGCGAGAAGGTCGTCAATGAAACAAAGGGGAATAAACCTGATTTTGATATAGCTAAGGTACCTAAGGTTGAAAGGCCAGAAAACCAGTACGGCACCAAGCAAATCTTAGATGAAAGAGGACCAGAGGGGTTAGTAGAATGGATAAGGGACAAGAAGTCCCTCCTAATTACAGACACCACCATGAGGGATGCACATCAGTCCCTAATGGCAACTAGGGTAAGGACATCGGATATGTTTAGGATAGCCAAGGCTGTTTCTGTACTAGGGAAGGACCTATTTTCCCTTGAAATGTGGGGAGGAGCGACATTTGACGTTGCTTACAGGTTTCTAAACGAATCCCCTTGGGAAAGACTGGAAAGCCTTAGAAGAAGGATACCCAATATCCTATTTCAAATGCTCATACGAGGATCCAATGCAGTAGGATATAGGAATTATCCCGACAATGTAATTAGGGAATTTGTCAGGGAGGCAGCAGACAGAGGAATAGATGTCTTTAGAATATTTGATTCCCTAAATTGGTTGAAGGGAATGGAAATAGCCATAGATGAGGTTTTAAAGGTAGGGAAGGTGGCAGAAGCGTGTATTTGCTATACGGGGGATATATTAGACAAGTCCAAGACAAAATATAGCCTTGATTACTATGTGAAGTCTGCCAAGGAAATCGAAAAGACAGGAGTCCATATTCTAGGCATAAAGGATATGTCATCCCTACTAAAACCACAGGCAGCCTATGAACTAGTAAGGGCACTGAAGTCGGAGATAAAGATACCCATACATCTGCATACCCACGATACTAGTGGCAATGGAATAGCAACAGTCTTGATGGCAGCCCATGCGGGCGTTGACATAGTAGATACTGCCTTCAATAGTATGGCAGGACTCACCAGCCAACCTGCCTTAAATTCAGTTGTAGCAGCCCTAGAGCATACAAGTATGAGTACGGGTTTAAATGTGGACGACCTGCAAGTGATATCCGACTATTGGGCTAGTGTAAGGCCTATTTATAGTCAATTTGAATCGGGACTAAAGTCGGGTACAGCCGAGATATATAAGTATGAAATACCTGGAGGACAATACTCCAATCTAAAGCCACAGGTTGAGAGCTTTGGCCTAGGTCACAGATTTGACCAGGTAAAGGAAATGTACAAAACAGTAAATGAGATGCTGGGAGATATAGTAAAGGTAACACCGACTTCAAAAGTAGTTGGAGATATGGCCATATTCATGGTGCAAAACGATTTGACACCTGAAAATATTTACCATAAGGCCAAGGATATGGCATTTCCAGATTCAGTAGTATCCTATTTTCAGGGAATGATGGGCCAGCCCATGGGAGGCTTCCCCCATAGATTGCAAAAACTCGTCTTAAAGGGAGAAGAGCCTATTACAGTCAGGCCCGGTGAACTGCTAGAAGATGAAGACTTTGAAAAAATCAAAATCCATCTGAAGGACAAATACAAGCTAGATGCGGAGAGGAAGGATATCCTATCCCATGCCCTCTATCCCAAGGTATTTGAAGATTATCTCAATTACCTGAAGGAACATGGTGATTTTAGCAGAATGGAAAGCCACATATTCTTCCATGGCCTAAGAGAGGGAGAGATAGGAGAGGTTGAAATAGCTGAAGGTAAAAGATTGGTTATAAAACTTCTTGAAATAGGAAGATTAGATGACGAGGGCTACAGGACCCTATATTTTGAAGTAAATGACAGCAGAAGGGCTGTTAAAATCTTTGATAAGGCCAGCAAGGTAGTTAAGGAAGAGGTTTTTAAGCAGATGGCAGATAGCGAAAACAAATTAGAGATAGGTGCTAGTATACCCGGCCTTATTTCCAAGATATTTGTAAAGCAGGGAGAGGAAGTCAAGGAAAAACAATTGGTGGCAGTTATAGAAGCCATGAAAATGGAAACACAGGTAACGGCCGCAGCCGGTGGTATAGTTCAAACCATTGCTGTCAAGGAAGGGCAAAATGTAGAAGCAGGTGAACTTTTAATTAGACTTGAATAGCTGTAGAAGCAAGGCTCCAAAGGATTATTACCTTTGGAGCCTTGCATTTCAAAACAGTAGTTCTATAAAGGTATTGAATAAGCAAATCAAATAATATATCATATATCTTATAATAATAGGAAAGAAGGTAGAATATGCTCAAGTCAAACTTAGGAGAACTAGCAGCACTAGGTACTGCATTTTGTTGGTCAATGTCAGCCACTTTTTTTGAATTATCGGGGAAGAGGGTAGGCTCCCTGACCGTGAATTTCATTAGGTTAATCACAGGATTTTTATTTGTCAGTATATTTACTTTTTTCACCAGAGGCAATCTGCTTCCAGTGGATGCAACTGCAAGGCATTGGATATTTTTAAGTATATCTGGACTTATAGGATTTTTTATTGGAGATCTATTCTTATTCCAGTCCTATCTAGAAGTAGGTTCTAGGATTTCAATGTTGATAATGGCCACGTCTCCGCCTATTACTGCCCTAATGGGTTACCTGGTATTTGGAGAAACCTTGAGTATCATAAGTCTCCTAGGTATGACCATCACACTCATTGGAATAGCCTTGGTTATATTGGGGAAAAACCCAGAAGAGAAAAAGATTCAGGTAAAATACTCCCTAAAGGGTCTAACATATGCTTTTTTAGGTTCTTTGGGACAGGCTGTAGGTTTGATGTTCAGTAAATATGGCATGGGGGATTACAATCCATTTGCAGCCACCCAGGTCAGGATGGTAGCTGGCCTTATAAGCTTTGCAGCCCTGATATTTTACAGGAAAAAGTGGGCCGATGTAAAATTAGCTTTAAAAAATGCCAGGGCCATGGTGGAAATAAGTATAGGCTCTATTTTTGGTCCCTTTGTCGGAGTAGGCCTGTCCCTATTATCCTTACAATATACCTCAGCAGGTATATCTTCTACCATAACAGCCATAGTCCCTGTTACCATTATACCTATATCAATTCTAGTATTTAAGGATAAGATAAAGGCCAAGGAATTATTGGGAGCATTAATTACAGTAGTTGGGGTAGGGGTACTCTTCTTATTTTAGGGTTTTAGTAACAAAAAACAAAAATACTTATAATATAATATGGAAAAATGTTTCCCATTCCCAATGTTGGGAATACAAGTAATATAACAGTTATTTAAGAGGAGGGATATTTTGCAAGGAGAAATTATTAGACTAATTCTTTATAGTGCTGAAAACGCCTTTATCCAGGTTACAGCTTTTGTGGGGGCAGTATTAATAATATTTGGATATGTAGATTATAAGTTGTCTGGAAAACTCGTAGAGAAAATTGAGAAGTCCAAAAAGGCACAGCCAATTATAGGCTCATTTCTGGGACTCACTCCGGGGTGCGGAGGTGCCATATTTGTCATGCCTCTTTTCCCTAAGGGTAGTGTGAGCTTTGGTACAGTGGTGGCAACTCTGATAGCTACCATGGGTGACTCTGCCTTCGTTCTCATGTCAGTTATGCCCCTTAAATACCTTTTGGTAAGTGTACTTTCCTTTATAGTCGCAGTTATAACAGGTTACATAGTTGACTACTATGAGTTTGGGGGGCATTTGCTGGAAGGTATAAACAAGAAAAGAGAAGGTATGAAAAAGAAGAGAGAAACCAG
>Ga0265293_10009379_pt1 | contig 14095 bp, 11 predicted proteins | sample Munlanlewell138R_FD_192505 | JGI IMG/M metagenome (GOLD analysis project Ga0265293, IMG submission 192505) | Leachate microbial communities from a municipal landfill in Southern Ontario, Canada - Leachate well 138R | ecosystem: Engineered > Solid waste > Landfill > Unclassified | place: Canada...
AAGCTTGGTAAAGGAGGGCAGAACACTGACCATAGCATCCAATTTTGGAGTGGACTTTTCATCATCATAAAGTTTCATAAAAAGAGACTGTCCCACTTCAAAACGCATAGCATCGGAAATAATCACCACAACCCTGTCTTTACTGTTTTTCACATAATCCCTATAAAAATCTTTTTGCAAAGGCAAAGCAGAAACATATTTATACTGCGAGCTTTTATTCCAATTATAAACAATGTTAGACAAATATTTATTTGAATATATATTTTCTATCAGGTCACGCAATTTCTCAAACAAAATATTTTCATTCAATCGGTCATAATTGTAATAAAACTTCCTGTACTGTTGGTCAATCTCATAATCAACGGTTATGTATTGCTGATAAATATCCTGTAAAGTATTTTTGCTTTGATAATTGGCAGCGGCTACTATATGGTAGGCGCTTTCAAGCAAATGATACTCCGAACGGAAAAAAACGGCAAAATGGCGTTTTCTCCGGTTTTTACACAAATCTACAATAGAAAAATCGGAAAGCTTTGCACCTAAATCTTCATTAAGCAATCTATCATTTATCCAGGAAATTAAGATATGGTCTATAGCTTCAAAAGTATCACAATCCAGCAACGTTTCCGGTTCATATTTCTCCAATATTTTCTTTACTTGCAGGCTGTTTGCCACATGGCGGGACAATTCATCGTATCTTTCTCTGTATAAAACATTATTCATTAAATTATCTAAAAAAGCGATAATACTGCCTGATTTATAGGAAAGAAAATTCCTCCATCCTTTTGGCAAATCAGCTTGGAGATACCTTTCCGTATAAGTTACAAACATAGTTATAATAAGCTTTTCCAAAGTTGGATTATCATCCCTATAGCCGTAATACTCCTCACATAAACGCCAAAAAGCTTCTGTCAAATCATACTTTTCAAAATCAGCTAAAAATTTATTATCTTCTAATCCGTCATCAGTCAAAATAACACGAAGCACTTCATCAAAAAAAGCAATTTTAGTTTTGCAAATAGCACTCATAATACCTATTTCAATACTTTCCTTTGTAAAGTTTTCAATCTCCAAATCGTAAAATCTTCGAGTGCGTTCCTTTGCACCGAAAAACTTGATATACTTTTCAATATCCGCCTTAAACTTTTTATCAATGCCTAAATCAAGACATATCAGAGAAGCTCTGTCCGCAAAGAATTCCTTGGAATAAAGGATAATATCTTCTAAATGATTATCTCTCACATTAGGTCGGGAAAAAGGAGCATAAATCAAATAATTAGTCTCCTTGTCAATCCTCTCCAAAAAATGCTTAATATAAAACTGATTATCCTTTTCCAAATGCAATATTTTTGCATTTTCAAGTTCAAAAGTATCAATATCTTCTATAAAATCAGCTTTATCATCATACCAAAATACTAGTTTGCGGGTATCTCCCGAAAACTCTTGATTTAGCTTGTCCGTTATTTGTTTTAAACTTAATTCAGCCATTTTTCTGCTCCTTATTAGATGTTACAATCCACTCTCCGCTCCGACTTGATCCTTTTCGTTTTATAATCCCTTTTGTTTGCATTTTTGACATTATGCGTTTTATAGTTCTAAGAGATATATCTAAATCTTTTTTTAATTGCATTTGAGTTATTTTGGGATTATCTTTTATAAGTTCTAATAGTTTTTTTTGATTAGTGACATTGGTGACATCTTTTAGTACCGCTTGTTTTTTATCGTTTGTTTTTCACTTAATAAGATAGTAAAACCTTTAATAGTTAATAAGAGGTTTTATATTTATTCCATCAATTTTCATTTTATGTTTTTCAAATCGTATAAATTATCTTTTTCTACCACAGTTACTTTAATCTTATCACCTAATTTTATGCACAATCTATGTTTAAATGCTTCGGAACCAATATAGAGTTTTCCGCTTCGCTTCTTTTCTACCCTATATTTAGCATCGTATATTTCTCCTCCAACCCTTACCTTAAATTCAAAGCTTTTAGGATCTACGGCATCATCACCCGGGAAATACTTCTTATACTCTTTTAGTATTCTTATTAAGTTTTCCTCGATATCATTTTCAGTAATATTGTTAATTAAAAAATCTTTATTCATATTTACATCATGGCTTTGTTGCATGTTTTCTTTTGATTTTAGAAACTCTGCCATATCAATAACTGTCTTAATATTTTCCGGCTCTAATTCATTTTTTAATACTTCTTGGATTCTTTTTACTATGGACATTAGTTTCCCTCCATTCCTATCAAACTTATTGGGGTTTCATATATTATAACATTATAAAGACACACATTTAAATATCTTTTGCCTGTTCCAACTTATCAATATCACTATCCGGAGTCATATCTCAACGGTTATATAATTTGAAGACATATCACCCAAAATTCTTGGGATTTGTTCTATCTTTTATAAATTTCTAATAGTGTGTAAAAAACAACCTACTGCATAATTGTTTTTATTCTTCTTCATATGTTCCCACAGCCTCCAAGGCTTGATATTCTCTTTTTAATTCTACCAACAATTCCTCTTCGGTTGGTAAATACAATTTGTACTTTGAAGCAAAAACCTGTGTTTCATTCTCCGGTAATGTATATTTTACAACAGATTCACTTTTATCTGCACATAATACAATTCCAATTGGAGGATTATCACTTTCATTCATTAATTCTCGCTCGTAATAATGGGTATACATCTGCATTTGTCCCAAATCTTGATGCGTCAAATCTCCAATTTTCAAATCAATCAAAACAAAACATTTTAAAATATAGTTATAAAACACAAGATCTATCCTAAAATGTCGACTATCAAAAGTAATTCTTTTCTGTCTTGCTACAAATGAAAATCCTCTGCCTAACTCTAATAAGAATTTTTGCAAATGCGTAATCAATGCTTGTTCTAAATCGCTCTCAAAAAAATCATCACTCGGACTCAAACCAAGAAATTCCAATACATATGGATCTCGAATAATATCCTCGGGAGTTTTTCCCGGCTCTATCGTTTGGATTTCTGCTGCTATCTTTTCTTTGTTTTTGCTAGATAATAATCTTTCGTAAAAAAAAGAATTTATCTGTCGTTCAAGCTGTCTGGTACTCCATTGAGACTTCACGGATTCCTGTATATAAAATTCACGTGCGTTTTTGTTTTCTACACGCATTAAAAGTCGATAATGTGTCCAACTTAATTCGCTACGCAATGCGTAGCTTTTTGGAAAAGTCAAATAAAACTGCCGCATATTTTTCAGGTTTGCAACAGTAAATCCCTTACCAAAATCTTCTGTCATTTGCTTTGATAATTCTTTCAATAAACCGGTTCCGTATTCAGCTTTTTCTTTTCCACCTTGCTCCTCTATAATGGATTTTCCGATACTCCAATATGCTTCAACCATTGCAAGGTTAGCAGACTGATAAACCTTATTTCTTGCTGTATTTATAATATTTTTGATTTCATTATAAAAATTTTTATTCATTTACATTCCCTCTTCATTTTTCATATAATTCCACTATATCCCCATTTTCTTTGTTGCTCTTCCGCTAATATCTCATTTCCCTATAACAAATCTAATACACTCAAGTAAATAATTTTCATAGACATCATCCCTTGCTAAGTTGGGGCACTTCTTAGTGACACAAATTGATTATAGTATTTTCAAGGTTAATCATGTTAGAAATATAATGACATGACTATATTTTTTTAATCAGAGAGTTTTCGCGTAATTCATCTAAAGAGCCTGCGGTCTTTGAAAAGGCAACTATATCTTTTGCATCTTCTAACATATGTTCCAATATGGCTTTAATTCTTTCGTTCATATATTATCCTCACATCCTGTAAAACTTTTTTTCTAAATTTATCCTTAGCCTCATTTTCTAAAGCATCAAAAGTTATTAAATCTACAGACCTGTTTAAAGCTTCTTCCAAATCAATGCGTAATCCAAAAAATATAATCCCCCGTGTATTAGGCAAGAATTCTACTAAGATATCAGTATCACTGTCCACAGACATTTCTCCACGAGCAGCAGAACCGAATAATGCAGCTTTTTTAACAGGATAAGTGTTTAAAACTTTAATGGCTGTTGACTCAATGCTATCAATAACAAAGCTATTCTCTACTTCAAGGCAGTTATTGGTATTCTCAAGTCACACTTTTTATATTTTTTGATATTTATCGCTTGTTTTATCGCTTGTTTTTGCCGCCTGCTTTTGTCGCCTACTTTTGTCGCTTGCCTTTGCCGTCTGCTTTTGCAGCCTGTTTTTATCGCTTGCTTTCCCATAGTTTAGATTTTAGCCAATACATTATATTTATTCCCATCTCTATCTGTTTGAACTTTTTCGTAATTAACTTTCACACCGTCATCCAAGTCCATTGGGGTTCTTTCCAAAGCTAAGTGGGATATTTTTTCGTCATATTCTTTGGTTTCTTGAAGTTGCTTGATTAATTTTTCTTTTCGCTTGGTTGCCGCTGTGATTTCTCGGGCATTATTGCTGTTATCTATCGTATCTTGCATTCTTGAAATCTCATTTTCGTAGATACGCTGCATTTTATGAAGGTAATCAATACGCAGATTGCCAATGGTATTTTCATCATAACGGTGCATATATATAAGTGCTTTGAAACCGTTTTGCTTTCCGCTATCAAACAGCCAGTAAATCGGTCGCTTTTTATATGTTTTACAATGGTCTTTGAAAAAGTCTTTAATTATATAGTTACGGATAATTTCTCGTGGACTATCGCCCCTTACATTCAATGCTTGTGCAATAAAATCCAAGTTTTCTTCAAGGGTTTCCTCCCCGTGCACTTTTTTAACAAAATCTACAAATAAGCCTACTATATCATTAGGAAAGTACTCTTCATCATTTATAAGGATAATCTTGTCTTCATCAGGAATAAAGGTTTTATATTTGTCAGCATCCCATTTCCCACCTGCATAGGCTAACCCTTCTATATCAAAAGAATATCTCCCGAACATACATCCTACAGCATAGGAGATAAATTGTTTAATCACATCTTCCTTAGTTAAAATATATCTATTTCCTTTTATATCATCATATATTTCATCTTGGGAATCAAAAATCTTAGCTATGGTTATGTCTTTGTCAGAAACTTCAGGAGTAAGTTCTTCCTGCAGACCATAAATTTCAATAAATATTCGATTCAATTCTTCCTCGTTTGCCTTTAGTTTGTCAAATTGGCTATTGGTGAAGCTTTTATAGTTTTCGTAAGTATCCCGGATGCTAGTTGTTAGTGGGTAGTGTTTAGTGATTAGGCTTTTGTCCCCACTGTCCACTAACCCCTGATCACTATCCACTATAAGCGGTGAGTTTTTGAAGTCCCAAGAGGTTTCGAAGGTATCCCAGTCTTTTTTTGCAATAAATATATTTTCTTTCACCAATGCATTAATTTTAATTGAGAATTTTTCATTATAAATTACAGGTATTTTAGCAATATCACCAACTTGATAGTTCATTGTTGGATTAATTATCCTCATAAATTGTATTGTTAGTTTAGAGCTCAATAAACCACATAAATAGTACTTATACTTTTCAATTGTGAATAAAGAAGGACCTGCTACATCAAAAATAAACCCTTTTGGTTGAAATCTTGCACCAAATCTATTTCCTGCCGTAATATAAGGCCACGCAATGGCTTCTTTAAAATATTCGTCTATATTTTTTATTGTTCTTGAGTAACTTCCATACAAGCTCGCTGCATATTCTTTAATCTCTTTCCCTTCGTTTTCCCAATTCACTATATACGCCGCAGTCCCATACCATTTTCTAAATCTACCGCCTTTATTGTAAGGAAACCATTTTTCTTTATCATTAACTACTTTTTCAAGATTAAATACAATGTCATCGTTCTTTACTTCATGCCAGAACCTTAAAAATCGATTATTATCAGAAGTAGCCATGCCTTGTCTTGTTCGTCCAAAATCAGAAATATTTTTGTTTTTAAAAGTATTTATTAAATCGTCTTTAACCCAATATGCAATAGGCCAACCTGGTATCTTTTTGTAGTTTGATTGAGACATATATTTTCTTTTTTCTTCAAAAAATGCAATATCTAAGTTCTTTTCATTTTCATTCAAATCAATATATGTTCCAATAAAATTTTTCAAAATCCTTTTAGACATCACAATTGCCACTGTTCCAAAGCCAGTCTCAAAAGCTTTAAACCCTAAGTGATTTAATGTAGAAATAGTGCAAGTATTAATTATCAATTTCCGTAATTTATAAAACGAGGTAATAAACATCCAACTTTCAGGAGTAACCAGGCTTAAATAATAACCTTTTCTAGTAAATTTCATGCATTTTTCAATAAAAACAGCAAAAACATCTAATTTGGAATCCGGGAAATTTTCTTTTATATAATTTACAAGCTTTTGACCTATTCCTCTAGTTCCCATATATGGCGGATTAGTGATAACTACTTCATATTTAAGGTCCATTATTTCTGCAATATTAATTAAACTAGATAATTGATTTTTCATCTTTTCTATTTCTATATCATGCATAGATATTCGTATAGGTATATCAACATCTTTAATATACCTTTTTAGTAGCTCCCAATTATAGTTGTCAACTTTTATCATTGAACCATATTCATCGGCATCAATAAAAGTATCCAATAAACTTTCCATTTGATTGATAGCAGCACTTTTTTCTATATCATTCATCTCAACACCAAAGTATTTCAGCCGATTTCTATCAATATTGTTACTCTCTTTTATTACACAAAGGTTTACTCTTGATTTTCCTTCTAAAAATTTTCTATGGTATTCTCTTCCTTTCATCATCAGTGAAAAATAGGCTAATTGATAGGCTCTCCGGTCTATATCCAAGCCGTAAATATTCTTCTCTATTATCAGTTTTGCCGCATCTCGAGGGGCATAGCCTTCGCATTCATATATCTGCATTAATATATCGAAAGAATAGGCTAAAATATGACCGCTGCCCATACAAGGGTCAATAAGGCGAATATCCTCGGGAGATTTCACCTTTGATTGGGAGCGTAAAACGCGAAGTTGCTCCGCTACTTCCGGGGTTTGTTCCGCTTCATCTAAATAATATTTCCACTTTGCTTTCAGCTCGTCATTGGGATGGCTTTCCAACCATAATCGTCCGAGACTGTTTTCCACCATATACCGAACTATCCAATGGGGTGTGAAAAGTTGGGTAGCCGAAGGTATCCTCTCTTTCGTTATCTTGATATTTTTCTTAAGAAGTGCGAAAGTTTCATCCTTCGGTTCCGTATTATAATATTGATAAAGCCAGCCTATTATCTCTACCTGCCCTTCTTTTTTTACATCAAAATCATCTTCCGATATATCATTTACCAAGTGATAGACTACACCGTCTTTATCCGTAAAGGATACATTAAAAAGAAGTTCCGTATAGTCATTGGTCTTTTCAAACAGTTCCGGCAGGTTCTTATTTAAAGCATTACATTGTTTAATAAAAAGCATACGAAACAGTTCATTCAGCTTGTTTTCATTCTTTAGCTGCATGATTCTGTCTTTTTCGTACGGTGTATATCCCAGATCTGCTCCAAACGGGTGAGTTACTAAATCCGGCTCTAATTTCCCTCGGCTTTCGGAGGATAATACTCTTATTCTTGTAGGGAGATAATCGTTTACTTCCATAAATCTTATGGCTATAAGGCGGTTAAACCATGTGTAGGCGACTTCTTCCATAACGCTTTTATAAGCTATTGCATAGTTGCCATACTTAGCTTTGTCGGCTATTACCTCGGCTAATCTTCTTCTTTGTTCAATCTCCGAGCCGGATATGGAATAAGGTTCTCTATTTCCTATATCAAAAAACTGAACATTTTCCGTTGATTGGGGGAGGGGAGCTTTTATTTCTTTTTCCGTAATCCCCAATAATCCGGCTTTATAGCTTATATCCGCGATAAGTTTATTCCTCGCCCATATTGAAAAATTCTTTATTGCAGTTTTATCCATTTTTCTCTCCCTTATAATTCAATGTTTATAATAGTATTTTCCTCTAATTCTTTTAGGATTTGCTTTCTTAATTCATTTATATATTTATCTAAATCTTCTACTGTTTTAATCTGCCAGGATGATGCCAAGCTGACACTTTTGATGCTTATATTTTTACTTTTCGTCACAGTCGGTTTTGATTTATCTTCATCACCATAAGGTAATATTTCCTCTGCCAATAATTCATCTCTTTTAGTCATTTCATTGAGCAATCTGATTTTTAAAGCATCGGCTTCTAATCTCACATTTTGCAATGTAGCCACATTGTTACACTCGGTTGCTTTTTTATAAATCTCATTAAATAACTTTGAATACTCATCTTTATATTCGTCTATATAGGCTTTGGTTTTCAAAACTTCAAATACTCTCTCTTTAGCATTTTTAATTGCCTTGAGAACAGGCTTCTCCATTGTTGTAAGTACAGCAAAATAAGCTTGTCGAAACTCATCCAAAAGACCGGGCAGCTTCGGTATATGGGTATAGGGCATTTCCCGATTTAATATATCTTTGATATCCCGTACCCTGTCTTCCACTTTGTCATCTACTATAAAGGTTTTGCTTTCATCATAGATATACATAAGTTTTAGTGCGTCTTTGAAAATATTTTTTTGTTCTCCCGCAAAAAATGTTTTCACCGGCTCATAATCTTCCGCAAAGTCCAAAAAATCATCTCTGTCTTTATGGATTTTTTTATAAAACTCGGCGGGGAATTGAATCTGAGCAATTGACCTGAGAAGTTGCTTCCCGGAGGTAACTGCTTTTTCTCCCGGATATGCATAATTATTATATAGTATTTCTGTCTTTTCCAACTCGGCTATCAGGCTTTTGCTGTAGCTTTGGAAGGACTGCATCATGGAATCATCATCTTCATTGATTCCGGAGAAACCGAACAGTTCTTTCATTACTTCCCGGACGGCTTTTTTTTCTTCAATACCGGCTTGCTGTCGTCTTTCCGTCAAAAGTCTCTCCACATATTCTTTTTTGGTAATATATCTGATGATTTCTTCTTGTTTTCTGTTAATCAAAGTAACGCTTTCTCCGCTGACCGTAAATGAGATGTCTCCGTCTTTAAAGAGCTTCGCCACCAAATATTCCACATCTTCTTCTATGAAGCCGTAAGGTGCTTTCATAAAGCGGTCCATAATGCTTTTCATTGATGTTTTAATATGCATGTTGGTATTTGTAGCAATAAAGGATAAAACATCATGTATTGCATGGGCGTTTGCTTCCCTGCCGTCTTCCAATGTAAAGGATTGTTGGTCTGTGCTTTTGAATAATGCTCTGATGTTGGCTTCATTCATAGCCGTATCTATATAGGACAGTTTGTGATAAACCGTTGAAATCAGTCGCCCCAAGGCATCGTTTATACGGGAGTTGACATCCTTTGCCCCGATTTGAGCACGGTCACCGTTCACATAAATAAGAGCTTCTTTCATTGATTCCTGCAGAAAGAGCTTTGCGTTGGCATTCCTTTCACGCATTTCAATTTTTTTAGCTTCTCTTATTTGCTCATATTTAACTACTTTATTGGAAGTGCTGAACCTTAAATATTTTTCTATTTTTAAGGCGCTTTGCAATTCATTTAAGAAAGCGGCATCGTCGGGTAAAACCACTAAGACCTCTTTCCCTTGACCGGACATCATGCGAAGGGTGGTTTCGTCTTCGCCGTATTCGGAAGCGGGAGTCAAAATTCGGACACCTATATCATTGTTCTGATTGGATTTAAAAGGCCTGTCGTCAACGGTCTGGTTAAAAGCAAAGTTGTAACGACCGTTATGCTCCGGATATCTGTATTTTCTTTCTTTTAATATATCTTCGAATATAATAGCGGAAGCTTTATTGATAACATCAGCCATTTCTATATTTTGGTTTTGAATTTCCCGATTTATTTCCTGTTCCTCATCCGTCAAGAACACATAGATTTCACCGTTTTTTTGAACTAAAGTTTCGCGAATCAAAACTTTCAATGCCTCTTCTACCTTTTTTTTCAATTCTATCCGGTCTGTATCAATATGTGAAATCATCAGGCTTGTTATGTTTTCCACATCGGCTGAAATTTCTTTTACATATTTAATCATAAACAGAGCCTTCAGCACATTTATATTAAAGCAGTCATCCTCTTTATCCGGATTGATATTGTTGTTTTCAACGGCTCCGGAAATCACCCCTTTATGGCTGTGGTCTAAAAATTGATGAAGAGCGTCATAGAACACATTGAAAGGAATTAATATGCCTTGTTCATCATTCATATATTTCATGGCAGATTCTTTAAATAAGGCAAGCATTGACCGTTCCCCTTCCGACAGATGTTTCCCCGATGCTCCGTGAATGCGAATGGATGTCAAAACACTGCCCAAGAGATTAAACTGGTAAGGTACGAAAGGATAAACTATGGAAAAGTCTTTTCCGTCGGCATACAGCTTTTTCTCCGCATCTCCGCTAAATACAATCAAGTTTTTTATTATGGTGGATTTTTGTTCATATAAAAGCTTTAAAGTCTGTTCTGCTGTATCTGTTTTTTCTAAAATCCTCTTCTTTATAACTTCATCCACATTAGCAGGTGATAATGAAATACGGGTATCAAACCGTCCCTGGATTTTTGAAAAACCGTCTCCTTTGATTATAGTTATTGAATCAATTGCCTGCTGGCTGGTGACAATTACCCACGCTTTCCCTTTGCAAAATATGCCTAATTCTTCAGTAACTGTCTGTAAATTAAGCATCAGTTTTGAATCTTCACCTATGTATTGACCAACTTCATCAACTAAAAAAACTATATGATGATTGGGACTTTTTGTGTCCAAATATTCTTTTACCATTTTTGCAAAATCTTGAATGCTTATTTGATAAGGTTCAATAGCTTTCTCACACCAGTTGCGCGCCGCTGCTTCACTCATAAATTCCATTTTCACAAGGACATCAACTACTGTATCTTGGATAAAATCGAATTTATTCCTTGAATCAAGCCAAGACTTACCGTATTCATTTTGAAATATTTCTTTGAATTCATCATATTTGCCTTCCTCAACAAGCTGTCTCTCCAAGTCGGCAAGGGCAGGTATAGCACCACAAAATCCTTGCATTTCATTAAATACTTTCAAAAATACTGAACCAATTGGGTCTTTATCATGTTTTCCGGTCATCTCGCTTTTGGAGTCAATATTGAATAGTATTACATCCGTCGGTATGCAGGCTGCCAATTTCATGTCCGCCAAAACCATAGGGTCAATTATTTTGTTGTCATCAATGAAATAATCAATAGCTTTCTTGCCGTCAACTTCTTTGTTTTCAAGGAGATAGGACAGAATTTTTAGAAAGTGAGATTTACCGCTGCCGAAGAAACCGGAAATCCATACGCCCATTTTATCGGTATAGCCGTTGATTCCTTTTCTGTAAGAGGAAAAGAAATCAGCAAAATGGATTTGCAGCTCTTTGGTAACTACATATTCCTCCAATTCCTGTTTAATGTTTTCATCATCGGCCTGTCCGACTTTGATTACGCCTTTTATGTCTCTGTCTATGGGCTTTACGAACATATCTCTGATATACATTTTCATCCCCCTTAATCTATTAGCTTAAAAGCTCTGTAATAATTGCCATCTTTAATTTTTGAAAAAAGTATTAATTCTTTGCCGTCATACTTTCCGGGATTAAACAATACGACGGGAACCCGATCTAATGTTTGATGTAAATTATTAAGTATTTTATGAGAACGCAAAATCGGATAGCATTTACCTATGCCTATAAGAAAAATTACGGCATTTTCCGGAGTGTTGTCGTGTATGTGTTTTGATAAGATGTTTTCATTATTGTCCATTTGCAAAAGGTTGCCGACGGCATTGACTATCCTCTCAAAGCCGTTTTTCTTTTCAAAGCGAAAACACTGTTCCAAGAAGCCTTCCGCTTCTAAAGCATCTATAATAAGGTCATACAGGTCAAAAACCATTAAGTCAAATCCGTCCGTCCCGCGGGAATTCTTGTTTTTCATATAAGCAATGCGCTCTCTTATTAAAAGCTCATCTTTTGCAGGATAATCGAATACATAATATCCCACTTCATTGCCTAAGCCTTTATTTTGACGGAAACTTTCTTTTTTTATCAGTTTTTCAACTTTGTCCAAGCGTTCCTCCAAGCTGCCCATTATCTCACCCCCGTCAAAACACGGAGAGTCATCTCCATGCCGCATTCTTTGAGTTTATATTCTAAAGATTGATCTATAATGGGTTTAATAATTTTTTTATTACTGCCCTGTGTTCGCTCAAGAATACCGGTTTCCATCAAGACAGTTCTATAAATACTCCCCAAGCGTTTAAGGGTATAGTCCTTCCATTTCGCAACACGGTCACTTTGCAATTGTTTGTCTTTAAAAAAGATGCTGAAATCAATGTCTGAAAGTTCGTTAATACCTATAATTAGTTTTTCTCTATAAACTTCATTCATAAAATCGAAGAATAAGGTGTCGCTTTCCATAATGGCAATTAGAGTGATTAGTTTTTGATTTGCTATGTCCAATTCTTCAAACAAAGGATAAAAAGTCGAATCCAATGCTTTAACACGCCTTGAAACGGTATTGAAAGTACTTACAGCTCTTGCATCGCTATTTGCTGAAAAAACATTTTCTTTTATATTTAATTCTTTTATCTCATCAAATGTCATTCCTTTATTCAGTATGTTTATCATTTTTTTAAATTCCAAAAACCAAAATGGTAGCTTGACCATTCCGGCACTGTATTCTTTTCTTTTCACTAATGTGCCTCCTATTAACTTTACCTTCTTATCGGCATTATCTTTATGATATCACAATAATAACAGCCATAGTTCGTCAAGTTTTATAAAAATTATGGCTGGTAATCATTGGTTTAATTGTAACATAGTATGTTGAAAAAATAAAAAGTTTATAGATATTTATGATAAAATTACTAATTCTTAATCTTTTTATACAGGTTAGAATATAGTTCGATGTCTTCCGGAAATAAGGTTAAGAAATGACCTTTGTTAATGTTATCTATCTTTATTGATGGTAGTGTTTCGGCAATTACTTTGAATGGGATTCTGCTGGGTAAAATATCATAGATATAGGAAAACTACGATATGATAAAATAAATTTATTAAATTATTAAAGCCGCATTAGTAGAATTAGGTGATATTGAACCCGATATTTATGTTTTGTCTAGTAACTATCGTTTTGTTCTTTTTATTTAACTAAAACAACTTTATAAAAAAATATCCTAATTCAAAATAGCACGGAAGAACCGGCAGACTGTGTGCCAATCGCTCAGCTTTTTAATTAATAGTATACGAATATTATATTAAAGTGCCTATTATGCAATTTTTAATTTATTGAGTAAATTTAGGGGAGAATTAGCCCGTAATTGTATATAAATTTGTCTGTATAAAATTCTTTATTCCCTGTTGCATTAGCATATACTTGTTTTGAAACATAGGTTGTTGTATTATTTTCTTCACATTCTTTTAAATCTTTCCCTTGGTAATATCCTTTATCCGCCAAGACCTCTATTCCTTCTTTTTCTTCTTTCCCAAGTATTTCTTTAGCTTTTTGGGACATTGAATTAAGGTTACCTTGGTCTGCCGGGTTCTTAGTTACGTCAAAATCTAGTATTAATTTATTCTTTGAGTCTACTGCTATTTGAAGATTGTATCCCATTTCTAATCCGTTCTTCTTGTTTTCCTTTAATCTAGAGTCTGGATCAACTGCTGATATTTGAGTTTCTTTCGATTCATTTAACTCTTCTTCTATTTTTTTAGTAGCCACATGAGTTCAATGTTCCGCTTGCTTTCATTTTCTAATTTTCTTAAAGATCTTATTCCGTTCAGATAACTATATAGGTATAGTTTCATTAAGATGCTTGGATGATAAGCAGGTGCTCCGGGTCTATTTTCTCTGATTAATCTCACACAGTCTGCCGTCCCTCCGGTAGATAGAGCAATCTCAAAATAAATGTAAAATATTCTTGACATCTCCTGTTCTATACAATACACTTGATGTAAAGAAGGTTTAACATCTCAGGAGGTGTGAGATATGAAAAAAATGGGCGAAATGGAAATGGCTATATATTTAAAAGCTATTA
>Ga0265293_10009380_pt1 | contig 14094 bp, 13 predicted proteins | sample Munlanlewell138R_FD_192505 | JGI IMG/M metagenome (GOLD analysis project Ga0265293, IMG submission 192505) | Leachate microbial communities from a municipal landfill in Southern Ontario, Canada - Leachate well 138R | ecosystem: Engineered > Solid waste > Landfill > Unclassified | place: Canada...
TCGATTCCGGGGCCCCGCAATGACTCTTTGCCACTAGCTCCTTGCCACTGGCTCTTCGTCAATAGCTCTCCGTCAGCTCAGCAGTTCTACGGCGATGCACGCCAGGCGCGGCGCAACAGTGATCGCCTGGGCCAGATACGGGTGTAGAGCCTGGGCTGGTACTGGCCCGATTCGTACAGGGCCCGCCGCTTCCTGGATGTCGCAAATGCACCTGAATGTTCAGGGTCATCCACACCGGCATAAAACAGGGAGGCGCCGGCCTGTTCGGGCACCCGGCGCAGATAATCCAGGTGGGGGCTCACCCGCTCCAGTGCCGGATCGAGGAACCAACTGGTACTTTGCACTCCCTTGAAGCGCGGATTGACGGCGAGGAAATCGGCGAGATTCTCATAGGTTTCGAGCCAGCCTTCAGGATTGAAATCCGCTTTCACGTCCGGGTGCATGTGCAGCTCGAGAAATGGCTTGATGCCTCCGGAACGAAGTATCGCGGTCATGAATCTCGCCGCCTGCCGGTAGTCGCCCCGGAACGCCAGCGAGCGGGGAATACCCGAAAACGGCGTGAAGAATTCGGCGCCGCAAGGTACCAGCCGGTAAAGCAAGATAGCGAGATCCTTGCGAAAAGGGTCGTTCCCCAGGGAAAAATACGTCTCCGTCCCGGTACCCAGGTTATCGTCGATCCGCTCCAGCTGACGTCGATACAATCCGTGAAAAGCCGCAGGCAAGCGCCAGGGGGCATCCGCCAGGGAAAAGCGGTCGCGCAACGCCCAGCAAAGATATCTGTTCAACTCGTGACTGGCTGCCTTATCGGCCTGGAGGGCATGTCGCTCGGCTGCCAAAAGCTCGCCGGGAAGAGCGGCATACCCCCCGGCAACGGCTTGCATGGCAAGCGCGTAGTACTGTGCCGGTGAAACACACATCACCATGCTCCCCGCCACAAAGCTGAATGCAACTGCCCCATCAAAATACCTTCTGCAGATGACCACGCCGGCTATCCAAAATCACCGGATACGTGTTTAATATATACTATACACAGCTAGGAAAGGCAGCTGAACGCTACGGAAGGCAGCATCACGGTATTGCCGGCGCAGCCTGAAACGTATATCCAGACTTCTGGTGCATATCATCAGAGTCTCTGGCCATGTTCCGCCCCCTCGCTCCAAGGGTTTAAAATTGGCTTCACCATTGCTGGCAATATATGGAACATAGAATCAGGCAATACCTGGAAACCGCCCGGAGTATTTCAGACCGGAAATCGACACCCTTCCTCTTCGAGTTCTACAAGCTCGTGCTGCACCGCGCTGTCACCGGCTATGGGCCCGACCACTACGCCACTTATTCGCTCTTTGACAAGCCCATAAGCCTGAGAGGCTGGCGGGAATACGTAGACAAGAAAGATTTTTGCAAGATACTACGCCGGCACAACAAAAAAGAGAACTTCCGGGTCCTGGAGGACAAGGTACTGTTTGGCCAAGAGTGCCTTGCAGGGAGCCTGCCCCACCCCCGAATCTACTTCACTGTGAACTACCCGGGCAACGACTCAACCTTTCCCAATGCCCAGGCTGACGGTATCGAAGCCGCCTTCGACGACCTCGCTCAAGGCCACTATATCGTAAAGACTTATGGCGGATCCTATGGAATCAATCTCTGGTCGATAACGAAGATGGTCGATGGCATCTATCTTCACAATGACCAGACAACCCTTACGAGCAGGGAATTCTCAGTACTGCTGGATACCAGCGGTGAGGGCTACCTGGTGCAGGAAAAACTGGAAGCCGCCACCAGCTTGCGCAACATAATGCCGGGCATTGCTTGTGGCAGCATTCGTGTGGTGACTTTTTTTCAACCCGGCGGCGCATCGCTGACACCCTACGCCGCATTGAAGCTGACAACGATAGGGCCCGTGAGCGACAATTTCGGCGATGGGACCGCAGGCAATATGCTGGCCTTGGTGGACTTGGATCGTCAATGCATTTCCAAAGTCGTAAAAAGGACTGAAAGCGGACTTTTACGTCAGATCAGCCATCACCCGGACACTGGGATCAACCTGATCGATTATCCGCTGCCCGAACTGGAGCAAGCGATCGGGCTTGCCCAACGTTGTGCTGCCGCGTTTCCCGATATTCCAGCAATTGGCTGGGACATTGTCATTACCGATGAAGGGCCAAAAACCCTGGAAGGAAACCCAATGTTTGACCCCGTAATTCCCCAGCTCTCTTCAGATCAGGGCATTAAGGAACTGATCGAGGGCCAGTTGAGAGGCTGATGCACATCCCGACACTCCAGACAAAATGAACGAATACCCGCCGCAAGATTGAGGGAATACCAACCCGTCACGGGGAGTCACTCGTTTGCAGCCAAAGAGCCTTGTGTCGGAGAACCAGAGCCCAGAGTATCGAAACGGGCAACAAGCATCTCTATTGCACGCTCTATGGCTTTTGAAAGGATCACCTGATCTTCATCCGAGTACTTCGTCAACACGAGGTCGATCGTCCGCCGCTCATCCCCGATACGTCGCCCACCAATTCGTATCCTTTCGAATTCATCCGTCCTCAATGCATTAATGATGGAATGAATACCGTTATGGCCACCCGGTCCGCCATTTTCCCTGAATTTCACCATGCCCAGGCCCAAGTCCATGTCGTCATGCACCACCAGACAGGAGCCAATTCTTCCCTGATAGCGTTCGAGCAAATGTCCGATGGCCTTCCCGCTATGGTTGATCAACACGTTCGGCTTGAATAGAACCAGCGATGCGCCTTTCCACCCCACATGGCAAACACTCCCTTCTGGGCCTTTCTCCCAGGTGCCATCAAGCGACTCGGCAAGCCGTTCGAGCACTGCATAGCCAATATTGTGCGGGGTACCAACATATTGCGATCCGGGATTCCCCAGACCCACCACCAGATGCAGGCCGTTTTGATTTGCTCTCCATCCCTTGAGGCCACCCCCGACATCTTCTCCCGCAGGGAAAAATACTTTGTCGCCGGAAGGTTGATCAGCATTTAGGAACACGCATTGGTCGCAAAAATCCGTGCGTCCGCACGTTGATTTCCAGCAGGAGATCGGCGAATTTCGATTGAGAATAAGACGAATGAGATGATCCTGCTTGTTCGTTCCCTTGAGAAGAACGAGATCGCCTTCCTGAAGAATCGAGTCCAAAAACTCAGCTGCTGACTGGATTTCATAAAAAGCCTGTATCGAAGAATCGTCAGGCCCTGTCCTTGCCTTCAAAGCTTTGGACGCATCAGCACCGATAAAAACGGCAATATCAGCAATTTTTTTGACATCGACTGCGATGCGATGATAACGCTTTGCCGGGGACAGGCTTGAATCGGAAATCGATCCGACCACTACAATCTTGCGCCTGGCCGTGGCCGACGCCATAAAATCAAATGGCGCATCGATAGACCAGTGAGGTGCCTTCCAATCATCACGCACAAAGGCGACACCTTGACCATCCATGACGATCTGCATCCTCGCTTCTACCGGCTCGGCAAGCCCAACGGCCTCGATAGCCCGCTGCAAGGGAATATCAAGGGCAAGAGCGACACCGAGAGCGGCAAGAACGGGCAGGGCGAAATGCTCGCCGTGAAGACGCGTGGGAACCTGGTAGACAGCCCCTTCATATTCAACCGTCAAGGTCAGATTCCGGGGCCAGCTAGAAGTGGCTTCCAGCAATCTGAGCGTCGCCCCCTCCCCTCGGCCAACCCAGATCAAACGTTGCCGACAATGCTCTCCGATAGCGCGAATCAGTGGGTCGTCGATATTCAGTACGGCAATGCCATCCTTGGGAAGCCCAGTGATCACTTTGCTTTTTTCCTCGGCGATCGCCTCCAAACTACGAAATGCACTGTAGTGGTCACGCCCGATTATGGTGAGGACACCCACTGTGGGTCTGGCCATCTTCACCGTCCAATCCAGCTGACCCGGTTTGCTGACCGCCATTTCCAGCACAGCATAGCGATGCCGACGGCGAATCTTCAGCAATGTTTGAGCAACGGCGAGCCGGGAATTTATCGAGCCCGCTGTTTTTACGCAAGGGCCGAACTCAGACAGTAGAGTCGTGCAAATATCCTTAGTGGTTGTTTTTACCGCACTGCCGGTAATACCAATGACGGCCACCCGGGGATGCAATCTGCGAAACAGCCATGCGCTGGGGTACATCACTACCCGCCGCAGAGTTTCACGCACTGCCTTCTTTACAGAGTGGGACCTCTCAGCCGTCAAAAATTGACGCCACCTCTTAAAATTCGACATACGACTCCGTATCTTTATCTATCTATCCATTCCAACTGCGGGAATCATCACCGATCCCCCAGCGCGACTGCAATGCTAGTCAGGCCCCGCCCACTGTCGGCCGACCTCTGGCCAAGCCGCCGCTATCATTGGCTTCCAACTGCGGATTCAGTACCGCGGCAACACCAGTCTGATGGGATACCTGGAGAATATCCACATCATAGGTGGCGTTTGCCTCGACAATGACAGCCCCGTTATCGGTCACCGCAATATCCCAACCCAGGGTTTTGAGGGCTGGCAGGCTTTGCTGGCCGCGATCGAGCAGAGCCAGGACATCCCGCCACAAAGGGATCTTGAAACCCGGTATCGGATTCCCGGTATCCGGGTGCACGGGCACTTCAACGAGGTTTGGCCAGGCCCGGCTGGTCGCCCCGCGACACACTCCCAGCTCACCCGTTTCGAGATCAACCGGAGCAATGATATTGCCCGACGAGCCATGAGAAAAGTTATCGGTGACATTACCCCCGACCGGGATCCTCAGTGTGGCAAAGAGGACACGGGTCTCGCCATCGGCAAGGCAGGTGACGGCCCGGATGGTGCCCAGTGCATGCGGTGACATTATCTTGCCGAGCGCAGCGTGGGCGCGAACCAGCGGCTGAACGACCCAGCCGCGCTTTGGGCCAAGCCGCTGCATGCTGAACTCATAGAGGTCGGCAGTGGAGCCGGTTTCTCCACAATAGTGCCACCGCTCCCCCACCCTGTCGACGATGAACGCATCCACTCCCCAACTGCCATCGATCAGCTTGATGAATACCCGGTCGCCGGCAAGTTCAAGGTGCTCCACCCATTCCCGCTCGCTGCGCGCGACTATGCCGGCCTTGTCAGGACCGACCGCTACCTTGTCGATGGCACAGAGAATGGGAATGGTAGCGAGACCATTGGCGACGCAGTGCTCATGGAAGGCAAGCTTGTCGTTGACGACTTCCCGCTCCGACGCGGGGTTGACGCGCCGCAGGACGACTCGAACCTTTTCGTCCAGCAGGTAGTCGCCCCACCTCGCCCTGGGTACATCCATCAGCCCGAACAATGAGTGAAGTCTCGGCCCTATCCCGTAGCGGAAGCGGGATAACAGTACGCTGTGAATGGCTGCCGGGTAGCGTCTCAAACGCCCCCTGGCAGCAGCGTGGACGCCCCTGATGTAATCTCCGGGTGTGGATAGCGTTGGCATGACTCTACCTCCCTTTGTCGTGACATGTGGAAGTTCGCAGACCATCCATTCCAGGCCATGGAAATTACTTCAAGCATGCGAAGATCTCCGCATGACTGCGATCAAAAGTAATCGCCGCGGTGGGATCAGGTTCGACATTCATCTCTATCACCACAGGCCCGCCCGCTGTTATGGCAATATCCAGCCCGGCGAACATGATGTTCGGGAAAACCGCCACTGTCCGTTGCGCGAGCTCCAATGATTCATGCCAGAAGGGCAGATTGCGACCGGTGATTCTTTCACCGGAGTCCTTATGGTTCTCAAATACTTCGTTGAATATGTCTTTCCCCAAACCCTGCCCGATCACGCCCGACTGCCTGTCCAACCGGAATATCTGCGCTCCCCTGCTGGTGTTGTCCACCAGGCTGCCGCGGCGGCCAACACGCAGGAAAGCATCCATGACGGCCGTCTCGCCATCCTTGCAATAGGCAAAGACCCGCAGGGTGTTGACGCTGGAAGGGTTGAGACTGGCGAGCTGCGGATGCTGTGTTATGTATTCCTCTATAAGGTAGTCGGTGCCGGCGCCGATATCCAATACGCCGGACAGAAAGTCAGGGACGGACAGCCGGCGCCCGGTGTCCAGCAGTTCGACGGTCAATTCACCATCCCGGATACACTGTATCGCCTGGAAACCCCGGCCGCCATAACCTTCGACCAGCTTGAAGCAGAGCCTGTCGAGGCCGGGGTTGGCCAGGAGCAGTTGCTGCAGGTCACCGGCAGAGGTCAGCGGGCCGCCCGCGAATGAGACGCCATACCGGGAATGCAAGCGCCCGACGAAGCGGGGGCTGGGTATGTTCAGCAGCTGCAGCAAGGCTTTTTCACTGATCTTGTTTTGAGATAGCTTCTGGTAGACCGGAGGGTTCAGGGTGGCCACGAAGCGGCGGTATCTGGCGTAGGGCCAGAAGCCGGTCTTGAAGCGCCAGGGCAAGCCTTTGCGCCAGTAACGGGCAGTGTGATAGTGGCCGGGGCCCAGGCCGTAGACCAGTTTCAGCACCGCCATCTCGATAAGCTGCCTCGGTACGGACAAGTGTCCCTCCCGGGCGCGCCGACGCGTCTGACCGATGACGCCGGCCAGGGTGGACTGACTTTTCTTTTCATTTTCCATGGGTTTATCGTTCATGATCCTCCGGCCGATGCGGAGCCACCGCCAGTAAACCAGCGGCGGCACGCACCGCGCAACCGCCGCCCCAGTTCCATAAAGCCGCTCATCTCCGCCTCGAATTCCAGCTCGGAAACATCCTGGCCATCAAGGATGCGCGGCAGGGCATAGATCGGCAGCCTGTCGTCCGTCAGGCCGATATCGGTGGTGGTTGCCGAGGCGATATTGCAGCGCTCCAGCGTTGGCCATACCGCAGAGGTAAAGCGGCCACTGGGATAGCAGAAATGCCTGGGGCTCCGGCCGGTGAGCCGCGTGATATGGTCGCGATTGACGGCCAGTTCCTCCGCCAGACAGTCCTGCCCCCGATGGCTGATGCGGTGATGATGGGTATGCAGCTCGAAGTGGATACCGCGCCGCCCGGCATCAGCCACTTCCTCCGCCGTCATAAGGTGAAACCAGCGCTCCGCGCTCATCCTGTGCCAGTCGATACCGGCAGCCGCGCACAGCGCCTGCAGGAATGCCTGCCGCTCGCCATCATTGGCCAGCGAGGCGACCCGGTCGAGGGCGGCGCCGAGGGCATGTTGCCGTTCGGCTTCGGTCCCCATGGCGAAGGGGCCAAAGCCGTAGCCATCGAGATGAATTGCGTCCGCGACCCCAGCATGAAAACAATACTGCAATGCAACGTCGACAACCGGCGCCTGACTCAGGCAATAGTAGGTGGTCAGATAGAGGGTGGCCGGATAGCCGTGGTGTTCCAGCTCCGGGAGCATCTTCGACCAGGTGCCGTACCAACCATCATCGATAGTGATCACCGTGGCCAGTTTCGGCAACGTGCCGCGGCCATTGGCGGCGGTCGCGGCATCGAGGGCCACCACCGGATAGCCCCACTCCGCCAGCAGCGCCATCCGTCGCGCGAATTTATCTGGACTCATGTAGAGGAAATTGCCGAAATGGCCGTCCCCCAGCCAGATACCGTGGTAGGCCAGGATCCTGATCTTGCGGGCGGTCGCCAGCCTGGCCAATCGAAACAGCCCCAGGCGCCTGGCGTACGACAGTACTCTATGTTTCAGCGGCACATTCCTGCCTCATGTTGTTTGATCCCCGGCAGTCATGTTATCGCCCGCCCAGCAGAACGTACATCACTCTGGGCATACCCAACCGGGACAGTGGCGCGACCAGCGCGCAACTGACTACCACGATCACCGGCGCGACAAACCAGAAGAGGCTTTCCGGAAGCTGAACGGGGAGGCGACTGAACACCAGCCAGCAGGCGAGCAGCAAAGGTCCATGGGCCAGAAATGTCAGAAAGCTGCTCTGCGAGTGGCGGTACAGAATGTCCGCCGCCCGGGTCCGCATCAGCGGCGACAGGGCCGGCCACACCAGGAAAGGAGCCAGCAGCCGCAGAAATTCCCGATTCTGGATATCGAACAACACGATGGCCAGGCAGCAGAGCAGAAACAGCGTCAACAACGGCCAGGCGAACCGGTCGAGCGCGGTCAGGTTCCAGCGGCGGGCAGCCGCCAGCGCTCCGGTATAGAAACTGATGATCATGCTGTTTCTAAGCACCAGGTCGCCGTCCAGATCATAAAAATATACCGCGGACAGCAGCATCAGCCCGCTGTAGGGAATATATTTCAGCAATGGCCACAACAGCGGAGAGAGCAGGGACAGGACAAACAGATCGCGCAGGAAGTTCAGCGGGTAATTGGCCGGGGCTTCGAATAGTCCGGTCAAGGCATTGACCCAGGGCATCAATTCGAACGGGTAGAGCCGGGCAGAAAAGGCATGGTCGACCAGTTGGTGTTTCTGGACCAGGAAAATGGCCAGCACCACCGGCACGTTCCACAGCACCAGTGGCACGAGGACACTTTTGGTCTTTTTTTTCAATAATAACAAGGGCTTTTCGTAGAGCGCCGACCTGAACAACAGATAGCCCGACAGGGCCGTCAATACCGGCACTGTGGTTCTGAATACCGCATGGGAGAAAAACGCCTTGATCAGGTCGAAGGCGGACAACCCCAGTTCACCCAGGGACTCATAGGGCGGCACATGGAGAACGACGATACCGATAACCATCAGATAGCGTGTCACCCAGATGCGTCTTGCAATATCCGTATCCAACAATTGTCACCTCTGAAACAGTGCCATCTCTGAAATACTGCCATCTCTGAAACACTGCCTGTATCAAACCGCGCCAAGAGCACCGCAGGTGCCACCAAGGCTATAGATATTCCCTCAGCCAGCCACAATGGTGGTCGACCCGTCGTGCAACGAAGTCCTCGGGCAAAAAATCGATCACGCTGTCTTCCGCGGTGAAGGCATTCTGATGTTGACGGGTGATGGTGCGCGGATCGATGCCCAGGAATGATGCGATCCTGTCGATGGATTCGCTCAACTCGTCCGTCCTGAGCAGCAAGGTGCGTTCTTCCGGCAGGTCTCTGAACAGCAATTGGTACTGCTCGGCGTACTGGGCGAGATAGGCATCGATGGAATAGAGACCCATTTCCTCCAACACCAGCTCTTCGGGATTGTAACCCTTGTGCCATCGGCTCCAGATCAGGTCGCGGTAACGCAGCCACTCGGGCGGCGACTTGTGGTAGTGGAAATTCAGCCGGGATTTCAGCCACGGCAGCGGGTCGCGCAGGGTAATAACAAAACGGGCCTGGGGAAACAGTTCCGGAAGCCAGCGCGCCACATAACCCAGGGGGTGGGAAGCCTCCACCTCCAGATTCAGTTCGCGATCCCGGGCCTCGAGCCAGGCAGCCACTTCGCCATCGCGCCATATCCCGGTGATCACCTTCTCGATGGCCACCGTCAGTTTTTCCGGCTGGGGCTCGTGAGCCGAACGGTAGCAGGCGGCAAACATCGCGGCGAACGAGGTGGTGCCGGTTTTTGCCGCGCCCAGGCAGAAACACCGGGTGCGCCGGATGTGGGGAATTTTCTTGCCGATCTTGTGGATCAATCCTGTAAGCATCTGTCAGGCTTTCCTGTAAGTATCGAGCCTGCAAAGTATCGAAACTGTAAGCATCAAGCCCTGCCGCTAGCGCGCTCGCGCAGATAGTCCTGGAGTTGGCATACACGCTCGTCCATTGCCGCCCGGTGTGCATCGAGCACCCGCTCATCGCTGAGCAGGGCACTCTCCGGGGATCCGGCCAGGGCCCGCAACTCGCGCTTTCTGGCCATCAACTTTATACGGTTGAGCCAGTTCTTCAGCCGGCTATGGCCGGTATTGCGGAAGATCGGCGTCAATTGCACCGGGGCGTAGCTCAGATCGAGAGTACCGCACCAGTCCTGCCATTTGAAATCATTGGTTTCGCTGACACTGGATACCGGAATCCAGGGTACGCGAAACATGTCGGCGACGATGGCGCCGTGCATGGCCTCGGCGATCAGCAGGCGACTGGCTGAAATCTGCTCGATGACTGTCTCGACGTCGAAGCCGCAGGGATCGATGTAATGGATGCCGAGATCCCGGCAGGCCATCCTCCAGAAGTCGCCCCCGACCGTCGTGTGGTGAGGGATGAACGAGACCTGGTAGCGCCGCTCGCTCTCGGGGACCACCGGGAAAAACCGCCGCAGCAGCAGCGCCGGGTCGGTCAATGCCTTGTCGGCGGACACACCGATGGCATCAGCGGTTTTGCGCCCGCGGACGAAAACGACGTTGCAGCGGCCGAGGTTTCGCGGCGCCGCGCCATAGCCATAGCCGCTGCCGAAGATGATCTTCTCCGGCGCTTCCGGTATGCGGTCGTTGAGAATGGTGCCGATCCCGTAGAACAGCAGATCTTCCCTGCCGTTCTCCGCCATCGTTTCGATGCCGTGGTGGCCGTAGCCGGATATCGCCCCGTCAAAGATCCTCGGCCACAGCCAGCGATTGAGTTCATCCCCGAAATTCCCCCGAGGATCTTGAAAATAGATAACCTTCATGCGGCACCAGGTGAAATCAAGTTCAGGTCGGAAAGCGCGACAGCGGCAACCGCCAGCCGGTCGTCTGCGGCCTTGTCATTGTTTGCAAAAGCCGTGTTGCGGCGTCGGAAACCGTCATTTCTCCTGGAACTCCCGCTGAATCCACCGGGTGGCGACATCGAACAGGCGTTCCTGGGATTCGTAGCCGGAGAACACCTGGTCCCCGCCTTTGATGTCGATACGCTCGTAGCCCGGTTTGCCATAGGCCGCCTTCCACGCCGAGCTCGAAACGATCAGTTCGTCGAATTCGTCGCTGAGCAGGAACCTGTCACCCATGAGGAACAGGATCTTCCCGTCGAACTTCTGCAGCCCCTTCAATATTTCATCGATAAAGTTGCCGTTGCCACCACTGGCCCCGACTTTCCCGGAGACGCCGCTGTCAGCGCCACCGCGCAACCTGGCGACGATCTTGCGCCAAGCCGCGGCGAAGTAGCCGCCGATATCGTATTGCCCCCGCAACAGCTTGACCCAGAACGATGCCTGGCCGAGGCGCGACAGGTAGTGCTTTCTTCTCACTATCGAGGCGGTGGCGGGGGAACTGACGAATGGGTTGCCGGCGATGACGCAGGCCACGTCCGGCAATTTCCAGGCGTTGATCAGCGCCGCCGAAGCCGAGTCGCAGCCGCCCCACAGGATGATGCGCCTGACGGCCGGCGCCCGGGACTTGAATTCGGCAATGGCGGCGAGGAGATCGTCGTGGATAAACCGGAACCCTTTGAATTCGCCCTCGCTGTCACCGAGGCCGCGATGGTCGAAGCGCATCACCGGCACCCCCACCGAGGCCAGGCGGCGGCCGAGCCTGACCAGTTGGCGGGCGACCCCGCCGCGGTATTGCGGGCCGCCGGCGACGATGGTCAGTACACCGATATCACAGCCCGGATCGCCGGAGTGGAGCACACCGATGAGATCATCGCCCTGGCACTGGAAGACGAAGGCGGTTTCGGTGCGCAATGGCAATGGTTGGTTCATATCACCAGTTCCCGGGTCTTGGTCAACAGGTCATCGCAGGAGGCGCGCTTGTGCAGTTGCCAGATCGGCTCGTCGCCAAAGGTGCTGACCGAGATGGTCGTCCCGGTTTGCTGCAGCTGTTCGATGACGCGGGCAGTGCGTGCGCCGAGGGCGACGGAACCATCGGCGGAGTGCTCCATCCAGAAAATCTCGGTATCGCCGTCACCCGGCAGGAAACGCATTTCCAACTGGTCGATGGCAGTGACCAATTCACCGCCGAGCCTGTAGCCCGCCACTTCGATGCTTTCTCCGGCCGCAAGCCTGGCTTTCATCCCCGCGGTCGTTTCGCCCTGCTCGCCCTTTTGCATCAACGCGGCGGCACGCTGGCGCAACAACTGGGTCACGAAGTTACTGCCCGACGGCACCGGTTGCCAGAACAACAGCCGCTTCGAGCTGCCGGGATGCCACTGCAGATAGTCGACGGCGATCAGCGCGCCCAGCCGGCACCCCCACAAATAAACAGGCGCCGCCCAGCGCTGCGTCAACTGGACGCGGAGGTCCTCGATGTTCTGCCGCCAGATTGGCAGTGTGGCATCGGTGAGATCACCGTCGCTCTCCCCTGTCCCGTAAAAATCGAGCACCGTGCAGGACAGCCCCTGGCGTGCGAACCAGCGCGCCTGTTCGGCCACCGCCGCCCGGCAGCGGTTCATTTCCTCCCCGAAGGGCGGCAGGTAGATCAGGTGTCCACGGGGCGGGCCCGCCGGCCAGAATTGCAGAAAAAATGCCGGATATACATCGCCGACGAAACCGGCGGCAACTTCCGTTGCGCCGGCGCCTGCCGGGCCAGCGGTCGTACCTAGTGTATCAACGGTCATGCCTGTGCCATCTTCCCGGCGACGAAGTCGGCCAGGGACCCCACGGTTTCAAATATTTCGCCACTGATTTCATCGTCGGCAATCTCGCAGTCCAGGGCCTCCTCGATCTCGACGATCAGGGTGGTAATGGTCAGCGAATTGAACTCCGGAAAACCGCCGAGCAGGGCGGTGTCCCTGTCCAGCGGCTCGGTGGCGGATAATTGCAGGCATGAGCGGATGAATTTTTGCGTCAGTTCGAGTGCGTTCACATCTTGTTCCAGGTCAGGTTGGCTTGTTCCAAATCAGATTGGCCGTTGTCACTTCCAGTGCCCTGCTTGCTGCAGTTTGCGCTTCAGGCCCGGCAGGGTGATGCCGTAATCGTAGGCTCTGTGGGCATAGCGCGAGGACTCCGCGTACTGGCCGGTATCGAAAAGCACCAGGCCGAGATTGTAAAGCAGGTTGGCATCATTTGGCGCCAGCTTCTCCGCCACCCGATAGCTGTCCAGCGACCGCTCGAGCTTGCCCTTGCGGTGCAGGTACAGCCCGTAGAGCATGTGGGGCACCGAGTCATCCGGGCTGAACGCGATGGCGCGCTGCAGGAAGCATTCCGCGGGTGGGTACTTGCGGCGCTCACCGGAGGAGGTGGCAGTCAGCGAATATCTCACCGCGGAATACAGGGCCCGATGATGATTGGGGAACTTGACCAGGGTGTACTGCACATCACCCATCGGGTTAGCCGTCGTTTGACCTCGCTGTAACTGTTCGATTTCGGGAGTAAAATGTCTATTCTCGACCACCGGCAGTTTGTCCTTGTCGGACCGATAGTCGAATGGCCCGAAGTTGCCGGCGCTGCCGCCGCTGCAGTTCATGCCGTCGAGGGAGCTTCCCACCCAGGGGGCATCCTTTTTTGCGGCGTTCGCGGTCGCGCAGCAGGCCATGAGTACAAACGCGGCAATACGTATCGAAGTGCTGGTCATGCTGGATTTCTCACGGTAGAGAACCGAAAACCACATTGTTATCGGCGACGCCTTGCCGGCCGTAGCGGTAGTCCGGCTGGTTGGCCGCCAGCCACAGTTCCAGGGTGGTCAACAGCCAGATGAGTTCGCCATAGTAGGACGCATGGCCCTCCCGGTGGCGAGATACCGCCTGGTCGAGAAATGCCGGCTGAAATATAGCGCGTTCCCTCAACTTGAGAATATTCTCATACGCCAGCTCCTGCAACGGCTTGTGGTCCTTCATCCACACCCCGAAAGGCAGTCCGAAGCCGTGTTTGCGCTTGTCGATGGTGGCATCGGGAAGCCAGCCGGTGAGCGACTGTTTGTAGAAATCCCGCAGTTTTTTGCCCGGCAGTTTCCACTCGGAAGGAATCTCCGTGGAAAACTCGACCAGCGCGTCCTCGATCATCGGGTAGCGGACCTTCACTCCCGCCAGGCCACAGGCCTGGCTGACCTTGCGCAGGTCGTTATCGGCCAGGGTGATCTGCCAGTCGAGATACAACAGCCGGTTGAGCGACGAGGCGTCGTCCGGTGTCTGGTAGATAGCCCTCAGCAGTTCAAGCGGCCGGGCTCTGTCGACCTTGCCGAGCAGCTCCGCCACGAACACATCCCCGGGATCGCTTTGTTCGAGGAAACTGTAGTACTGCAGGCGATCGGGCAAAGGGGTGCTGGCCTGCCTGATGAAACTGCGTGCCTTCGACACCAGAGGCAGGCCGGACGGCGCCGCCGCCA
>Ga0265293_10009381_pt1 | contig 14094 bp, 12 predicted proteins | sample Munlanlewell138R_FD_192505 | JGI IMG/M metagenome (GOLD analysis project Ga0265293, IMG submission 192505) | Leachate microbial communities from a municipal landfill in Southern Ontario, Canada - Leachate well 138R | ecosystem: Engineered > Solid waste > Landfill > Unclassified | place: Canada...
CCGCTGGCGTTGAGCACCGTCAGCGATTGGGAGGGGTGGATGCGCGAGACGGTGACCAGTTGCACTGCGATCGCCGGGGTCAGCACCCCGGCCCGCCACAACAGCAGCAGGACCAACGGCGTCAGCAGAAGCAGTGTCCAGAGGTAGCGCCGGCGGGGAGAGCGGCCCCCGGCCGGCTTTTTGTCAATTTTCAATCTGCCGAGATCCTCATCCGCCATGGCAAGTGGTCACCTCCTTGAATTCGCCAGAATTCAGACCAACGGTCTTTTCCGGCAAATAACGGCACCGGATAACCAACGCCATTGAATTCTAAACCATTGCGCCCCTTTACGGAAAAGGTTTCCGCATCGGAAGGACGCCTTCCGCCTTTCCTCCTTGCCGATCCCTGCTATAAATTGCCGAAGAGCGCCATTGCCTGGAAGGAGATCGCAACGCCATGAGCCTGAAAGGAAAAAAGGTCATCGTCATCGGCGGCAGTTCGGGGATCGGTCTGGCCACCGCGCGCGCCGTCGCCGCCGCCGGGGCGCGGGTGGTGATTGCCGGCCGCTCGGCGCAGAAGCTGGAGCGGGCGCGGGGAGAGATCGGCGGCCGACCGGGGCTGGTCGCGCTGGATGTGACCCGGGACGAAGAGGTGCGCAACTTTTTCGAACGGGCGGGGGAGTTCGATCATCTGGTGACCACCGCCGCCGCCGGCGCCACCGGATCGTTTCTCGACCTGCCGCCGGAGGCGGTGCGCGACCTCTTCGAGAGCAAGTTCTGGGGGCAGTACCGAGCCGCCCGCTACGCCGCCGGACAAATCCGCGAGGGCGGATCGATCACCTTCTTTTCCGGCGTGGCGTCGCAAAAGCCTCTTCCCGGCTTTTCATCTTTTGCCGCGGTGAACGGGGCGGTGAACGCCCTGTGCCGGGCGCTGGCGGTGGAATTGGCGCCGGTGCGGGTGAATGCCATATCCCCGGGGATTATCGAGACGCCGGCCTATGCCGCCATGGAGGCTGAAGTGCGTCAGGAATTTTTCGACCGAACCGCCGCCGCCCTGCCGGCGGGACGGATCGGCCGCCCGGCCGAGGTGGCCGAGGCGGTGCTGTTTCTCATGCGCAATGGGTTCGTCACCGGCGCCGTGCTCGACATCGACGGCGGCGGGCGCCTGTCGTGACCGCCGCCCGCAGGCGGAAGGATGGAAAAAGGATGTTTGGAGAGCAAAGGTGAAACGCGCCCTGCTGCTGGTCAACCGTCTGTCGCGGGAGGGGGACGCCGATCTGGCGGCGGGGCTGCAACTCCTCTCCGACGGGGGCTTTTCCCTCGTCGAGGTCTTTACCACCGACCCGCAAGCCATCCCCGGTCTGCTTCGACGCCATCTGCACCGGGCGGACATGGTCATCGTCGGCGGCGGCGACGGCACCCTGAACACCGCCGTCCAGGTGCTGGTGGAAACCGGCCTGCCCCTGGGCATTCTGCCGATGGGGACGGCGAACGATCTGGCCCGCACCTTGGGCATCCCCGCTTCGCTGGAGGCCGCCTGCCGGCTTATCGCCGCCGGCAGAACGCATCGCATCGACCTCGGCAAGGTGAACGAACGCTACTTCTTCAACGCCGCCAGCATCGGCCTGGCGGTGCGGGTGACCCATCATCTGTCGCCGGAAGTGAAGGTGCGCTGGGGCGTTTTCGCCTATCCGCGCGCCCTGACGGCGGCCCTGCGGGAGAATCGCGCCTTTCACGCCGAAATTATTTGCGACGGCAACCGCCTGCGGCAGCGCTCCATCCAGATCACCGTCGGCAACGGCCGGCATTATGGCGGCGGCCTGACCATCGCCGAAGATGCGGTGATCGACGATCATTGCCTGAATCTCTACACTTTGGCGCCGCAAAGCCTGTGGCGGTTGCTGCGTCTGGCGCCGGGCTTGCGCCGGGGCACGGTGGGAAACCGGCCGGGGGTGAAGCTGATGAGCGGCCGGGAAATCGTCCTGCGCACCCGCCGTCCCTATCCCGTCGACACCGACGGCGAACTGACCACCACCACGCCGGCGCGCTTCCGGGTGGCGGCGGCGGCCCTGCCGGTCTTTGTGCCCGAGGATTATGCCGGCGGGGAGAAAGGCAGAGAAAATGTCCCTGTTGCGAACTGAAGCCGAATCGGCCCTCGACCGGGTCAGCGACAGGTGCAAGGAGGCCGCCGACGCCTACCGCACCGCCCGCGCCGCCACCCACGACACCGATCTGGCGAAGCTGTTTGTGGCGTTGGAGGAGAGCCGGCGACGGGACAGCGCCGCCCTGGAGGGGGAGATCCGGCGCATGGGCAATCTTCCCGGCGCCCCGGATGCCGACCGCGAGACGATGGAGCACCTCGCCATCCGGGTGAAGGCCGTCGTTTCCACCGATGAACGCCGCGCCCTGCTGGCCAGCTGCCGGCAACCGGAGGAGCGTCTGGCCGCGGCGGTCGAGGCGGCCCTTGAACAGAACCTGCCCGCCGCCACCCTCGCCTTGCTGCAACGCCTGCGGGAAGAAGGGGCGCAGGTGCGGCGGCGGCTGACGACCGCACCCGCCTGAAATCTCCCCGTCGGTCGCTGTCGGGCCTTTCATTAATTGCATCCGCCGACCCTCCTTGGTATACTTTTTCGGATTTGCAGTTCCCCTATGATATGCGCCTTTTGCCGATGCGAGGGACCATGAGTCTCATCTCCAACATCAGTCCGCAGTGGATCGAAAATCTCTACCGCGATTGGCGGCGGGCGCCGCAGCAGGTCCCCGCCGATTGGCAGGCCTTTTTCCGTGGGTTCGAACTCGGAGAGGAAAAGGGCGGCCACATCGCCCCGGAGACGGGGAGCAAGCAGTCGGCGGTCGATTCCCTCATCTACCGCTATCGCGACCTCGGCCACCTGCTCGCCTGCACCGACCCCCTCTCCCCCTGCCCGGTTTCGCACCCGCTGTTGGCCCTGGCCGCTTTCGGCCTGGAGGAGGCGGACCTCGACCGCACCTTTCATCCCCTGCGCTTTCTCCGGCCGAGCGCCACCCTGCGCGAGATCGTCGAGACGCTGCGGGAGACCTACTGCCGCTCCATCGGCGCCGAGTTCATGCACATCCAGGACCCGGCAGAGCGGGAATGGCTGAAAGAGCGGATGGAGCGCCGGCGCAACCGCCCGGAGTACTCACGGGAGACGAAACTGCAAATTCTGCGCAAGCTGCTGGAGGCGACCGCCTTCGAGCAGTTTCTGCACCGCCGGTTCATCGGCCAGAAGCGCTTCTCCCTCGAAGGGGGAGAGGTGCTCATCCCGCTGCTGGAGGAGGTGGTCCAGCAAGCCGCCGCGTCTGGCGTGCGCACCATCGTCCTCGGCATGCCGCACCGCGGGCGGCTCAATGTCCTCGCCAACATCTTCGAGCGGCCGCTGGCCAACCTCTTCGCCGAATTCGAGGACAACCTGGAATTCGGTTTCGTCGGCGAGGGGGATGTCAAATACCACAAGGGCTTTTCCATCGACCGCACCTTCGCCGACGGCGGCCGCATCCATCTGTCGATGGCCTCCAACCCGAGTCACCTGGAAGCCGTCGATCCGGTGGTCGAAGGCAAGACGCGGGCGCGCCAGGACGCCCTCGGCGCGGGGGGAAGCGGCCGGGTGCTGCCCGTTCTGCTGCATGGCGACGCCGCCTTCGCCGGGCAGGGGATGGTGGCCGAAACCCTCAACCTCTCCCAACTGGAAGGCTACGCCACCGGCGGCACCCTGCACATCGTCCTCAACAACCAGATCGGCTTCACCACCGTCCCCGAAAACGCCCGCTCCACCCGCTACGCCACCGATGTGGCGAAGATGCTCTCGGTGCCGATCTTTCATGTGCACGGCGAGGATCCGGAGGCGGTCCTCTGGGCGGGCCTCCTGGCGCTGGAGTACCGGCAGAAATTCGGCCGCGACGTGGTGGTCGAGGTGATCTGCTATCGGCGGCAGGGGCACAACGAGGGGGACGAGCCGTACTTCACCCAGCCGCTGATGTACGAAGCGATCAAGGAGCGGCCGCCGCTGCCGCAGATCTATGCCGAGCGCCTGCGCGCGGAAGGCATCGACGGCGGCGAAATCGACACCCTGGCGCAAGGAGCGCGCCGCCGTCTGGAAGCGGCGGTGGATGCGCCGGTGCAACCCACCGACATCGCCGGCTACCGCGGCAAATGGAGCGGTATCGAACGCGAGTGGCGTCCCTTGGCGGTCGAAACCGGGGTCGACGCGAAGCAACTGGGGCAATTGATCGATACGCTGACGAGCGTGCCGGAAGGTTTTGCGCCGCATCCGAAGATCAGCAAACAGCTGGACCGCCGCCGCGAGGCGGTGCGGGCGGGGGAAGGGATCGATTGGGCGACCGGCGAATCGCTCGCCTTCGCTTCTCTGGTCGCCGAAGGGACCAGCGTCCGTTTCTCCGGCCAGGATTCGCGGCGCGGCACCTTCAGCCAGAGGCACGCCGTGCTGTTCGACGTGCGCACGGGGGGGACGTTCTGCCCGCTGCAGGCGGCCACCGCCGAGGGCGCCGCCTTCAGCATCTACGACAGCCTGCTGTCCGAGGCGGCAGTGCTCGGCTTCGAGTACGGCTACTCTTTGGAGATGCCGCGGGGGCTGACCCTCTGGGAGGCGCAGTTCGGCGATTTCGTCAACGGCGCGCAGGTCATCATCGATCAGTTCATCGTCAGCAGCCATACCAAATGGGACCGGGCGAGCGGCGTCACCCTGCTGCTGCCGCACGGCTTCGAGGGACAGGGTCCGGAACATTCCAGCGCCCGCATCGAGCGCTTTCTCCAGTTGTGCGCCGACGACAACATGCAGGTCGCCTATCCCTCCACCCCGGCGCAGTACTTCCACCTGCTGCGCCGGCAGGTAAAGCAGCCGTTTCGCCGGCCGCTGGTCGTCTTCACCCCCAAGGCGCTGCTGCGCCACCCGCTGTGCACCGCGCGCCTGGAGGAGTTCACCGGCGCTTTTCGCGAGATCATTCCTCCCGCCGAAGAGGCGGGCGAAAGCAAAATACTGCTGCTGTGCAGCGGCAAAATATACTTCGACCTGCTGGAGAAGAAACAGCGGGAGCAGCGTGCGGACGTGGCGCTGCTACGCATCGAGCAGTTCTATCCGCTACGCACCGATCTGCTGCGCGAAGCGCTGGCGCCGTACCGCAAGGCGGCGAAAGTCGCCTGGGTGCAGGAAGAACCGCGCAACGCCGGCGCCTGGGGATTTCTCAGCTGGCAGTTGGCCGAGTTGCTCGGACGGGAGGCGCAGTACATCGGCCGTCCCGCGGCCGCCTCCCCCGCCGTCGGCTCGCACCGGCTGCACAAAAAGGAGCAGGACGCGATTCTGGCGCAGGCGTTTGCGCAAGAATTCGCCCGTGGCATTTAAACAGGGACGAGGGGAATAGAGGCTGGAGGTTCTTTCATCCCCCCGTTATCTTCGTCATCCCGGTAATTGTGTTTTGGCCCAAACAGGACCCCAGGAGCCCCCTATGGAAATCAAAGTCCCCGCCGTCGGCGAATCGATTCACGAGGCGACCATTGCCAAATGGCACAAGCAGAACGGCGAAACGGTGCGCAAAGACGATATCCTGTGCGAGCTGGAGACCGACAAAATCACCCTGGAGGTGAACGCCGAAGCCGACGGGGTGCTTTCGATCGCCGTCGGCGAGGGGGAGACGGTGGAAGTCGGCGCGCTCATCGGCACAATCGAGGATGGGGCGGCGGCAGAGAAAGCGCCGGCGAAAAAAGGGGCGAAGGAGGAAGAAAAGCCGGCGGCCAAACAGCCCGAACCGCCGGCCGCACCGGCAAACCGGGAGGAACCGAAGGAGGAACGACCGGCTCCGCGCACCGAGGCCGATCGCCAGGCGCCCCTCGAGCCGGCCCCGGCCCGCCAGCCGGCGCAGGAGCCATCGCCGGCCAGGGCGGAGCAAGACGGGCGCACCACCCGTCAGCCGATGAGCAGCATCCGCCGGCGCATTGCCGAGCGGCTGGTGGCGGTGCAGCAGCAGACCGCCATGCTCACCACCTTCAACGAAGCGGACATGACCCGCGTCCTTGAATTGCGCAGGAAACACCGGGAGAGTTTCGTCAAAAGGCACGGCGTGCCGCTCGGGCTGATGTCCTTCTTCGTCAAGGCCTGCATCGAGGCGCTCAAGGAATTTCCCGAGGTCAACGGCCGCATCGACGGCAACGACATCGTTCTGCAGCATTTTTACGACATCGGCATCGCCGTCGGCACCGAACGCGGCCTGGTGGTGCCGGTGCTGCGCGACGCCGACCGGCTGTATTTCGCCCAGATCGAACAGCAGATTCGCGCCTACGCCGAAAAAGCGCAAAACAACAAACTCGCCCTCGCCGATCTCGAAGGCGGCACCTTCACCATCAGCAACGGCGGCGTCTACGGCTCCCTGCTCAGCACCCCCATCCTCAATCCGCCGCAAAGCGGCGTCCTCGGCATGCACGCCATCCAGGAGCGCCCCGTCGCCCGCGACGGCAAAGTCGTCATCCGGCCGATGATGAATCTCGCCCTTTCCTACGACCACCGCATTATCGACGGCCGGCAGGCGGTCGGCTATCTGAAGCGGGTGAAGGAATTCGTCGAGGAGCCGGAGGAGATGCTGCTGGAGATGTAACAGTTTCGTCAGGGCGACGTGACTGAACGCGGCCTGATTGATATCGATGATACGAACCGTCTGGTGTATACCGTAGTCGATGGACAACTTGTCATTATTGCCTGTCGCTACCATTACCGCTGAAACGCCAGTCTGAACCCGGAATATGAACCGCAGATAGCGACCGACCCCGCCCGGAAAAGCGGGGTTTTTGCCGTTGCTGGGCGGCGACGGCAGCGGCGGCGCATCAGTACAAAACCTGCTCATCGGTGAAATAGGTCGTTTTCGAGGCGATCTTCTCTTTGCCAATGGGGCGGCCGGTCGGGCTCTGCGCCCGCTGCGGATTGTGGATCAGGAGAAAATCCCGGATTTCGCCGCCGATGATATCGGGATGGGCGGCTCTGATCTTCTCGGTGGCTTCGGTCAGCACCTTGTGGATGGCGGCCGCCAGCGCCTCGAAAGCCTCCCCGGGAATCCTGCCGACGGCCGCCTTCGGCGAAATTCTCGCCGCCCAGAGAATTTCGTCCGCATAGGCATTGCCGATGCCCCGCAAAACTGCCTGATCGATCAGGAAGGCCTTCGCCAGGGTTTTCGGCTTCCCGGCGGCTTTTTGCCGCAGATACGCCGCGTCGGCTTCCAGGGCGTCCGGCGCGGCGCCGGGTTCCGGGTTAAGGGCGACCTTGACCAGCCCCTTCGGGTCGGTGACCACCAGCGCCGGCCCGGCGGTGAACCGGAGAGTGAGCATCTTGTCGCCGAGCCGATCGGGATCCTCCGTCAGGACGAAACGGCCCGAGAGCATCAGATGGATGCGCAACCTCGCCCGGTGCGAGAGCCGCAATTCGATCTCTTTCCCCGCCCTGGCCACCGCTTCGACTACCCCGCCGCACACGGCGGTGCGCAATGTTTCTGCATCGACGTTCAGGCGCCGCTCTCTGGAGCAATCGACTGCGCTCACCTGGCTGCCGCCGAGTCGGCGGTGCAGATTTTCGGCAAATACCGTCAGATCCGGCAATTCCGGCATCGCAATATCTCCTCTCTCGTCACCGCTCGCAGAATCCCGTCGCCATGCCCCAGGCAAGCACGAACTTTGGCGCGGAAGCGGGCGTTTTTTGGATGACATTGTACCCATTTTCCGTGGTTGCACGCCCGGGGCGACCGTCCGTCCGGAGACGCGCGACAAAAGCCGAGATTCGATCAGGCGATCCACTTCCCCCCGGCCAAGACCATCCCCGCCACCGCCGCATACCGGGCCAGCTTGCCCAAAGCCACCAGCAGCAGAAAACGTCGGATGTCGACGCGCAGAACGCCGCCGGCGAAACAAAGGGGATCGCCGATCACCGGCAGCCAGGAAAGCAGAAGCGACCACGAGCCGAAACGAGCGTAGAAGTGCTCGGCGCGCCGCCGGGCCGCGTTATCGATGCGCAGCAGGCGGCGGGTGAGGAACGGACCGCCCCAGAGGCCGATGGCAAAGGTGGTCAGGGCGCCGAGGGTGTTGCCCAGGGTGGCGACGGCGACGGTGGACAGTGGAGCGAACCCCTTGAGCAACAGGACGGCCAACAGCCACTCGCTCCCGAGAGGCAGGAGGGTGGCGGCGAGAAAACTGAGCAAAAGCAAGGCGGGCAGGCCATGGCTGACGAGGAACTCTTCCATGCGCGCAATCTACGGCGCTCTTGCCTGCACCGTCAAGCCCCGCCTGGTTTCGATCACCAGGAGGCGCCATGACTGGCGCACGCTCGCGAAAACGGCCGCCCCGCAAGGGGCGGCCGTTTGGTCGGGCAAAGGTGATAAATTGGTGAACAGGCTCCCGAAGCGTTACTCCGTCCGCTGGGGAGCTACCCCGAAGAATTCCGAGGTCGTGCGATCAAACTCCTCCAGCTGCCCGCGTCAGCTTGCCTCGGCAACGCAAGAGAAGCGATAATTGACTTATCCGCTCCGATGCCGGACCTTGTTTCAGCAAATTGACGGCCTTCAGCCCGGCCGGGAAAATGATGCCGATGAAACACTCGCCAAAATCGACTTTATCCGTGCGCTCCTTCGAAAATCTCGCTTTCGACAATCGCTTCGTTCGCGAACTTCCCGCCGACCCGGAAACCGGCAAGCAGGCCCGGCAGGTGCACCGCGCCTGCTACTCGCGGGTGCCGCCGACGCCGGTGGCGAAGCCGCAACTGGTGGCCTATGCGCGGGAGGTGGCAGAGCTGCTGGGGTTGGCCGCCGAGGAATGCGAAACGGCGGAATTCGCCGAGGTCTTCGCCGGCAACCGCCTGCTGCCGGGGATGGCGCCCTTCGCCGCCTGCTACGGCGGCCACCAGTTCGGCAACTGGGCCGGGCAACTCGGCGACGGGCGGGCGATCAACCTCGGAGAGATCGTCAATCCGCGGGGCGAGCACTGGATGCTGCAATTGAAGGGCGCCGGCCCGACCCCCTACTCGCGCCGCGCCGACGGCCTCGCCGTGCTGCGCTCGTCGATCCGCGAGTTTCTCTGCAGCGAGGCGATGCACCATCTGGGCGTGCCGACCACCCGGGCGTTGAGCGTGCTGACGACCGGCGAGCAGGTCTGGCGCGACATGTTCTACGACGGCCATCCGCAGCAGGAACCGGGCGCCATCGTCTGCCGCGTCGCCCCCTCCTTCACCCGCTTCGGCAATTTCGAGATTTTCGCCGCCCGGCGCGAAGAAGACGTCCTGAAGCTCTTGGCCGACTACACCCTGCGCAACGATTTTCCGCACCTCGGCGACCCGTCGCCGGCAGTTTATCGCGCCTGGTTCGAGGAGGTCTGCCGGCGGACGGCGGAAATGCTCGTGCACTGGATGCGGGTGGGATTCGTGCACGGCGTGATGAATACGGACAACATGTCGATCCTCGGCCTCACCATCGATTACGGTCCCTACGGCTGGCTGGAGGATTACGATCCGAACTGGACGCCGAACACCACCGATGCCGCAGGGCGGCGCTATCGTTTCGGCAATCAGCCGCAGATCGCCTGGTGGAACCTCGCCCAGCTGGCGAACGCCATCTATCCCCTCATCGGCGAAGTCGAGCCGCTGCAGCAGGCGCTCGATTTGTATGGCGAGCACTATCGGCAGGGGTGGCAGCGGATGATGGCGCAAAAGCTCGGCCTGGCGGCCTTCGATCCGGCAAGCGATCCGCCGCTGGTCGGCGCACTGGAGGCGATGCTGCAACTGACGGAAACCGACATGACCCTCTTCTACCGCGCCCTGGCCGAAATCGGGGCAGACGCGGCCGAAGCCGACGACAACGCGCTGGTCGCACCCCTGTTCGGCGCCTTTTACCACCCGGAGCAGGTGACCGGCGACATCCGCGCGCGCATCGCCGCCTGGCTGCGCCATTATCTGCAACGGGTGAAGCGGGACGGTATCGCCGATGCCGAACGGCGCCGCCGGATGCACGCCGTCAATCCCAAATACGTGCTGCGCAACTACCTGGCGCAGTTGGCCATCGACAAGGCGGAGAACGGCGAACCCGCGCAGGTCGCCCGGTTGCTGGAGGTGCTGCGCCGGCCCTACGACGAACAGCCGGAGGCCGAGGCCGAATTCGCGCAGAAACGGCCCGAATGGGCGCGCCATCGGGCCGGCTGCTCGATGCTCTCCTGTAGTTCTTGAGCCGGCTGACCGCGCCGGGCGACCTCGTTTCGCTGCGGTGGACCCAACGGGGGGACGGTATGGCCGGCCGGCGAGAACGGAAGGAGCGGGACTCGGGCCGGGAGGGTTTTACGCCTCGGCGGCTTCGCGCTGGCGTTCGAGAAAGATTGTCACAAGGGTGGCGAAATCGCTCAGGCCGAGCATCCGCGCGTAGGAGACGATAAAACCGCGCAGGTAAACGGCGGCGGGAAGGTACTCGTATTGCTCCTCTTCAATCTGCCGGAGCTTCATCGGGCTGATCTTGGTGCGATCGGCAACTTCCCGCAGCGACAGACCGGCCGCCTCCCGCCGCGCGCGCAGAAAACGGCCGGGAGCGGCGGCCAATTCCGCTGCCGGCGGCAATTTTTCCTCGACCGCCACGGATGGCCGGCAGGCCGAGCCGGCGGCGGCGCCGATCATTTGATAGGCGGCTTCCAGACGCCTCAGCAGCGCCTGCCGCTCCGCATCATCCAACAGGGAGTAGCTGGCAAGCGCGCCATCGGCGTAAAGCGCCTGCTTGCGGCGAAAGGCGCGCTCCACTTGCAGCGGCTGGGCGTCGGGGGGAAGATCGAGGGCGCGAAAGGCTGCGGCCAAGGTCAATTCATCTGTCATGACAAGCTCCTTGAGCCCTGTGCAAGGGCAGAGGATGGCCGACGCCATGATGGGCGAAAAGCCGGCCGGCCAAGGCATCCAATTCCACCGCGAACGCCGATTGCGGATAGGCAAGAAGCACCGGCCGCCGGGACTGCACGGCGGCAAGCACCTTTTCGTCAAACCGCAGGGTCCCCAGGCAGCCGATCTCCAACCCGAAAAAATCCCGACACGCCTCCATCATCTGCGTCCCCAACCCGGCTTCCTCGGCCCGCCGCACCTGATTGACGAGAATTCGCGGGGTGAAATTCTCCATTTCACCCGCCACTGCGAGCGCCGCCGCCGGATTGGCGCGACCGATCTCGGCCAGCAGATCGCGCGGCGTGCGAATGCCACGGGCAACCTTTTCCTCCATCGCCCGGTTGGCCAGCCCGGTCGCCCCGACCCGGCCAAGGGCCTGCTTCAAGCGGCGAAAATAGGCGGCCTTGATGAAATGATAGGCGTTTTCGACCGAGGTCGGCTGCGGAGTCACCACCATGATCGCTTCGCTGGCGGCGAGAAAAAAATCCAGGACGGTAAAGGAGGATCCGGCCCCCAGATCGATGAAAACCTCGTCCGCATCGAGGGTGAAGATTTGCCGGATGATTTTGACCTTCTGCGCATGGTGCGGGTTGGCCATGTCCAACAGGCTGCCGGCGCCGCTGACCAGTTGAAGATGCTCAATCTCCGTCGGCAGCAGGACCTCTTCGAGACCGGCGGCTCGGCGCAAAAAGACATCCGCCAGCTTGGCCGACGGCGGCGGCATGCCGAGCAGGGTGTGCAGGTTCGCCCCGCCCAGATCGGCATCGATAAGAATACAGCGCCGCTGCCGGCGCGCCGCGGCAATCGCCAGACTGACGGTGATCACCGACTTGCCGACACCCCCTTTGCCGCCGCCCACCGCCCAGATGCGCGGCTGCTTTTTCTCGGCTTGCGCCTCTGTCATAGGTCTGTCCGTCATTTCAAATCGCGCCGAAAAGCGCCAACAAGGGATTAATTGCAGGAGGGATGCCCATTATTCAGCCCATCAGGGAAAAAGCCGGCAATTCATCCTGCTTATAAAAATGCGTTGCCGCCGCGAGAGCGCTCCGCCCGCTATGGAACGCCATCCGGCGAAGGTCCGTGACAATATTTACCCGGAGTTGGGCGGGGAAGCGGAATTACGCTTCCCGGCACTTGCGGCAGCGAAATTCGCCGTCGCGATAGCATTTGGCCAGCAGCTCGGCTTCGATCTTGCCGTCCCCCCGGCAGGTTTCCGGACCGGAGAGTCCCTGGCAGGCAACGTCGAAGAGGAGCGGCCTGAGGAACTTCTCGAAGGTCACCTGCTGCTTGCCGGTGAGCAGATCGACGTCGCCGTCGATGTCGAGCAGGTAGGTGCCGACGCCGACCACCGTTCGCGGCAGATAACCCGTCCCCTCGACCGCTTCCTCGATGTGATGCACACCCTTGCCGGTGAGATATCTGAGCAATTTCAGGTCGACTTCCATATGGTCTCCAAAAAAACGTGCCGGCCGGGGATCACACCACCCGGATCATGAACCCGGGACAGGGCATGCTTCTTCATCCCTTTTGCGGCGCCAAAGTGCAGCGGAAACAGAAATAGGGCGATGCCCGGCTATTGCGGGCTAGTCTCAAATGATTTCGGCCTGCTGTCAAGGATCTTTCCGTCTCGGCGCGCGAATGCCTTGACAGGCAAGCCTCCGCCATGCTACCGCATGGCATTTTTCGCATCTCGCCACTCCAGGAGTCCGTCATGCACAAGAAACTCTATATCCCCGGGCCGGTCGAAGTCTCTCTCGATGTCATGCAGGCGATGGCCGCGCCGATGGTCGGCCACCGCATGAAGGAATACGCCGCCGTCCACCGGCGGGTCACCGATCATTTGAAACAGCTGCTCAACACCGTCGACCCGGTCTTTCTCTCCACCTCCAGCGCCTTCGGCGTCATGGAAGGGGCGGTGCGCAATCTGGTGCAGAAGCGCTGCGCCAACTTCGGCAACGGCGCCTTCAGCAGCAAATGGCACGACGTCACCCGCCGCTGCGGCATCGAAGCGGACACCTTCGAGGCTGAGTGGGGGCAGCCGATCACCCCGGAAATGGTGAATCAGGCCCTTGCCACCGGTAAATACGACGCGGTCACCATCGTGCACAACGAAACGAGCACCGGCGTCCTCTCGCCGCTCGAAGATATCGCGGCGGTGATGCAGAACTATCCCGAGGTCTCCTTCATCGTCGATACCGTCTCCTCGATGACCGCCGTCCCCCTTGATGTGACGGCGCTGAAAACCGATGTTTGCCTCGCCGGCGTGCAGAAGGCCTTCGGCCTGCCGCCGGGGCTGGCGGTTTTCGCCGTCTCGCGCCGCGCCCTGGAGAAGGCGAAAACGACGCCGAACCGCGGCTACTATTTCGATTTCGCCGAATTCGAGAGCAACGATGGCAAGGACAACACGCCGAGCACCCCCTGCATCAGCCTGATCTACGCCCTCGATCACCAGTTGCAGAAGATGTTCGCCGAAGGGCTGGAAAACCGTTACGCCCGCCATCGGCAAATGGCCGAGCACACCCGCGAGTGGGTGCAGGCGCAGGGCTTCTCCCTTTTCGCCGCCGAAGGCGCCCGCTCGGTCACCCTCACCTGCGCCGCCAACGACGGCCGCACCGACCTGGAGAAGCTGAAAAAGCTCGCCGGCGAGCGCGGCTACGCCATCGACAACGGCTACGGCAAAATCAAGAACAAGACCTTCCGCATCGCCCACATGGCCGATTTCACCATGGTCGACATGGAGGAGTTGTTCGATCTGCTGCAGGAGCTGCTGCCACAGGCGCGGTAGGGCGCATTGCATGCGCCAGGGCCCAGGGATTTGCCTCGCCCGGAATTTCGATTGCCTTGTCTTCGGCGCCGGCGGTAAAATCCGATCCATACCCCGAATCTGCGGCCGGACGTCCGGCGGCCACGGGAGAAATGCGGAAGATGAGGGGATCCGGGGAATGCCCCGATTTTCAACTCAAGCGCAGGAGGTCGAAAATGAAGAAAGAAATTGGCAAACTCGCGGTTCTCGGTGCGGTGCTGTTGCTGGTTTTATTTCAGGCCGGCCAGCTCATGGCGGCGGAGATGTCCGCAACCGGGGTGGTGCTCGAAAGCGGTTTTTCCGGGGTGATTCTCAAAACACCGGGCGAGAGTGCCGGCGTCAAGTACAACACCGGCCGGGAAACCCTATTTTCTCCGGAGGATTACCGACCGGTCGCGG